>MDSX01087726.1_pt1 | contig 14001 bp, 8 predicted proteins | sample 811141 | NCBI WGS metagenome assembly MDSX01 (sample SAMN05326642, study PRJNA326480) | marine metagenome | isolation source: seawater | place: Atlantic Ocean: South East | collected 2010
AGCATGCGGAGCAAGGCTTCGTCGGCTGCCATTGAAGAGTAAGCCTACGGCCTCCCAGCCGTAGGATGAGTGAGACACTGCCCCGGGCCGACTGGCGTACTCACGCCTCTGAAGGAACTGAGGTACCGAGAGCTCGTATCATGGCAATTCCTACAGTGACTATGGGGCTCCTAGTCCTCCTAGAGCTCTATACGGCACCCCTCTGTACACTTGTAGGAAGCAGCAGAGTTTCTGTGCTGGGCTGCGACTGCGCTTCACCATGATCGCATTCAAGTTCGCGAAAGCAAAGCCCGCGAAGAAGCGGGAGCTGGGAGGTGCGGCGGGCCTCTTCGATGGCGGCCTCGACGCCGAGCAGCCGAGCGCGGCGTCCAGTGCGCCTCCCGAGCCTGGGGTGGTGCCGGGAAGGGCGGCCGAGCTCGCGGCTGCGCTGTCGGAGGGCCACGCGGCAGGGCACGCTGCGGCAGGGCACGCTGCGGCAGAGCACGCTGCGGCAGGGCACACTGCGCCCGAGGGCGGGGGGAGTGCAGCGCTCGGCGAGGGTGCAGCGCTCGGCGAGGGTGCAGCGCTCGGCGAGAGTGTGGCGCTCGGCAGCCAGGTGCGCCGCCGCGGCGAGTACACGTTCTGCCGAAGGTACACGACGGGCCGGCTCAAGCGCGTCGGCGAGTGCGAGGGGCTGCAGTCGATCGATGCGTACGAGAACCTGGGGCTCGTCGGGAAGGGCGCTTTCAACAAGATATACAGGGCGAAACACCGGGCGTCGGGCGAGGTGGTGGCGCTGAAGGCGATGCAGCTGAAGAGCCTCGAGGAATCTCACCAGATTTCGAGCAGCGAAGGCATTCCGCTCGAGATGGTGCGGGAGATGTCGATCCTCATGTCGATCCGCCACCCGAACATCGTCGCTGTGCGCGAGGCTGTCGTCGACCAGAGCCAGATGTTCATGGTGATGGAGCTCGTCGACTTCGACCTCGGACTGCTGATCGAGCACATGAAACAGCCGTTCACCGAGGCCCAGGTCAAGTGCCTCGCGATGCAGCTGCTCTCGGCGCTCGCGGCGGCGCACGAATGCTTTGTGCTGCACCGCGACCTCAAGCAGACCAACCTCCTCCTCGACCGCAACGGCGTCCTCAAGCTTTGCGACTTTGGGCTCGCGCGCAGGTGCGGCGCGTCGACGGTGTGCACCCCTGACGTGACGTCGCTGTGGTATCGCGCGCCCGAGATTCTCCTGGGCGAGCGGCGGTACGGATCGGCGGTCGACATCTGGTCCTTTGGCTGCATTTTCGCCGAGTGGCTCCAGCTCGGCAAGCGCCGCGCGGCTCGGACACGAGCGCGTCCAGTGCTTTTTCGCACAGCACCCGGCGTACGTCCCGCGCTCGCGGCTAAGCCCTGCCTCGCCCGCCTCTCAGGTGAGCCCCTCTTCCAGGGATCCTCCGAGGTCGACCAGATCAACGCAATTTTCCGCTGCCTTGGAACACCGTCGGAGCACTCGTGGCCCTCTTTCGGGCAGCTGCGAGCGGTCCAGACTGCCGTGTTCCCGTTCGTCGAGAACTTCGACATGAAGTTGGGTGCCGACGGCGCGCTCGTGCGCCTGCCGAAGAACTCCCTGCGCAGAAAATTTCCCGCCGTCGGGTGCGCGAGAATTGCTGTTCCACGAAAAGCTCAGCACGAGCCCCGCCCTTCACATGCCCTTCCCTCCCTCCCCGCCCCCCGCAGCTACACGCCGGCCGCCGCCCAGCTCAACCAGTTCCGCACGACGGCACTTTCGGACGCCGGCTTCGTGTTGCTCAACTCCGCCCTTGCGTGCGACCCGGCGCAGCGCGTCTCCGCCGCCGCCGCTCTCGAGCACTCCTGGTTCTCCGCCGAGCCGCTACCCGCCCCGCTGTCGCGAGTGGAGATCCGGCAGTTGCGCCGCAATCGCGACGAGGCAATCAGCTCTGGGGCGCACCAGCTCGCCATCGCGCAGCAGCACCTGCGGCGCGTCGCGGCGAATCTAAATAAAGCTACTTAGAACCCCGGTGCCCTGCTGCAACTGCCTGAGGATGGGCACGGCGGCTGCTCGGTCTTTAAACTTATGATTGACACACATGGGGCTCGGAATCTCGTCCGTGTCGATGCGGACGAGAAGGAGGTGGCCTCACAGCTCACTGTGAAGCCTCAGGCCGGTCGGCGCCCTCACGTAACGGGCGATAGCCGCGCGCGACCGTGACGGTCCTGCCGACGACCTTTGGACCCGTGGTCATCAGGTGCGCCGCCAGGTCGAGCCCTGCTTGCTTCGTGCGGGCGATCTCCACCTCCCTCTCGCGCGCGCAGGCAAACGCGGCCTGCGTGAGCGCTGCAGCGTGGCGTAGCTGGCGCGTCGACGCCGCAACCGTGCGCGTCGAGACGAGTTCGACGTCCTGCATCGCCTCTTGCACTTTGGTCGCATTCGCCAGACAGTAGACAACGGAGCCGCCAAGGATGAGGCCGTGTGTGACGCGCAGCACCAGCCGGGCGAGGCCGAGGCCGCCATCAAGACCGTTGTCCCCCGGGCTGTCTCGCAGGGCGAGAGCCGCCTCGACGAGGTGCAGCATGCCGCTTGTGCTCGCAAACGCCGCGAGCAGACGGGCGGCGACCGTCGCATTGCGGACAAGCTCTCTGCTCACAGCGCTCTCGTCCCTCGGAAGCAGCGTGCTCCCTCGTGCCGCCCGCAGGGCGAGCGCAGCCAGCGCGAGGTAGCACGCGGCGAGCGCAAGGTGGAGCATTCTTCGCCACGAGCTTCGGCTCACGCAGGCGAAACGGCTGCTGGCTGGGCTTTCCTCGGAGAGAATGTGGCCTCAGCCCAGCGTTTACAGGCTTCCTCGGACTAGGAATTCCGAAAGGATTGTAGAGCTCTACAGTAGATAGCTCTAGGAGCTCCTACAGTAGAAAGCTCGGACGACAGCGCCGAAGTTCTACTGCATTCATGCCGGCCGGAGGCTGTGCGCCTGCACTCGCGACGTCTGACGCGGCTGGCGAAATTTCCTTCGACTGCGGCTCGTCGTGGGAGGTGGACCTCCGCTCAGATGCCGAGTGCGCTCCCAGCACGTTTGAGAGCACCCGAGGTGGCGAGTCGAGTCGCCACCGCTGCCACCCGCGGCTCACCTTTGGGTGGCTTCGCAACGAGGTGCAGCTGTGGCGCTCCGGCGCGACCCTCCGAGCCGAGCACGCCACCGCGTACTGCGACCTGTGGGGGCGCGGGCGCGAGGAGAACGTGCTGGTGTCGCACGCCATCGACCGGCCCGACGTCGGCGAGCGCGCAGGCGCGCGGCGGCGGCGGTTCCACGGACGGCCCGCGCCGGCACCGCCACGAGCGAGCGCCGCCGGCGTCAACGTCGTCGTGCTCATCCTGCGAGGCGTGGGCCTCGATCAGGCGCGGCGCCGGATCCCGCGCACACGCTCCCTGCTTCGCCGACTCCACCGCTCTGGGGCGTATCAGCTCGCGAGCTTCGGCGCGTTTCGCGCGCTCGATGTGGACGGCAGGCGCAGCCTTCACGCGCTGCTGCACGGCGGCAGCGGCGCTTCGGACATCTGGCGCGTGTACCGCGACTGGGGTTACGCGAGTGCGTTCGGAGAGGCGGCGTGTTCCGACGCGGGCGCGCGGGCGTCCGGGCTCGGCCTGCGTGACGAGGCGGCCGGCGCGGCTGCGGAACCGGCGGCGCGGCCTGACCACGTGCTGCTCGAGCCGTTTTGTGGCCTCGACGCGCAGCTGCGCGCGCAACGGCGGCCGTCGCCGCCAGCGCGAGCGGGCGGGAGCGCTAGCGCGCCGCAGCTGGGCCCGGCGGCGTGCGTCGGGCAGTCGGCGTCCTTCGAACACCTTCTCAACTACACGCGAGCATTCGTCGCGCGCGCGTACCCGGACGTGCCGAAGCTCGTCGTCGCGTCGATTCCCGGCTCCGCCGACCGTGCGTGGCCTGCTGACGTGGACGCGCCTCTCAGCACCGCCCTCGGCGGGCTGCTACGCTCTGCGCCGCGCACCGCCGTCTTCGTCCTCTCGGACACGGGCCCGCGCAACGTGGCCACGGGCGGCGCCGGTGCGACAGCCGCCTTCGCCGCCGCTAGGCCGTTGCTTCAGCTCCTTGTGCCGTCAAACGTTGCCCCGCCCGGCGTGATGGTCGCAAACAGGCGCCAAAACGCTTCCATGCTCGACGTGCACGCGACGCTACGCGAGCTGCCCGCGCTTGAGCACGAAACGCGTGTGGCGGCTGCGATGCACTCGGCCAGCTGCCGCGCGCACAGCTGCGCCTTCAATGCGTCGCTGCCGCCGCCCCTCTCGCCGCACCTCTCGCCGCCGCCGAACTCGCCGCCGCTATGCGCTGTCGGTGGGTGCTCGCTGCTGCGTCCGCTCGCACCCCGTCGCTCTTGCGCAGACGCCCTCGTGCCGCCGTCCCACTGCCTCTCGCCCTCCGAACTCGCCGCCGCCGCGGTCGCTGCGAACCGGACTCGCAGCAGCAGGAGGAGGGCAACCAGAGCGGCGGCGGCGCGTCCCCGTAGCAGCGGTGCGGGCGGCTTCGGTGACCCAGCGGCGCAGCCCGGCGGCGAGGGCGCGACCAACTCGGAGCCGACGACACGCGAGGCCATGTGCGCGCAGCGCGTGGCCGAGAACAGGCTGCGCACCTCACGTGGCGTGGCGGGGCGCGCCGGGGGTCACGGCGTCGCGCGCGCTGGCGAAGCCGGAGTTGGATGCCGTGCAACGCCTGGTGTCGCGGATGAGCAGTTGCTGGCGCAGGTGGAGTCCGAGGCAGACGTGTTTGCGTGCGACGCGCCGCGATTCGCGAGGGTTCGGGACGGCACGCTGCGGTTGCGCTGCCCGCCATGGCGGAGGCCGATGTACGCGACCGGCCTCGCGCCGACGCTGCAGGCGTATCGCGGCCCTACGGCGTTGCCCAACAGCTCCGAGTTCGTTGCGGCATACTGCCGGCGTCCCGCCTTCCAGACGACGGCGTGCCAGCGCGTTGGCCACGAGGCGAAGCGGAGCAACGCGGCGGTGCTGCGGCGGCAATGCCCGCGCCACTCGCATGGGTGGGTGCTGGACGTGGCCGTGCGCAACGTCCCGAAGCTGCGCGTATACAACCGCGCAAGGCGGCGTCGCTGGCGGCGCTGGCGTGCCGAGCGCGGCGCGGCGAGTGAAGTGCCCACGAGTAATCGGAGCTCCGATCGGCGCGGCGGCCTCGGGCTCAACGTGCTACTCTTGATGCTCGACTCGATCGCCGCAGAGCGCTTCGCGCGCGGCATGCCCATCACGCACGCACTGCTGGAACGATGGCGCGACGCCGACGCGGGCGCGAGCGGTGCGAACGGCGGCACCAAACGCGGCTGGAGGAGCTTCAAGCTGACGAACTTCGTCGTCGTTGGCTCGAATTCTCCGCGTAACCAGTTTCCGATGCTGTCGGGAAAGGCGTCGCTAGAGTGGGACCGCGACCACTGTTCGCGTGGATGGCTGCGTGGTGCGCCGGTGGGCGGATGCGCGATGGAGTGCATCGTCGCCGGCTTCCCAGAAACGCGTGCTTCGGCGGATCACAAGTGTGACCAATGGGTCTTCGATGCGTACGCGTCTGCAGGGTACCCGCCCTGCCCGCACGCTAGCCACGCCCACCCCGCGCTGGTGACCCCGCGCTGTCGCCACGGCAGGTACGTGACGCACTTCGGCACGAACATGTGCGACTGGGGCGTGATGGAGGAGGTCTACCCGCTGCGCACGAGACAGCCCCCGACGGACCACCACCTCATGGAGCCGTGGTGCCACGTCGACTACGACGTCGACAAGCTGTATTTTCGGCCGACGTCGCGCTGCCTTGGTGGGCGCGCGGCGCACGCGCCGTTGATGCAGTACGAGCGTCAGTTGCTGAGGAACTACGTGGGCGTGCCGCGCATCTCGTGGCAGGCGCGCACCGGACACGCCGCGACCCCCACCGGATCGGATCTCGCCTCCGGGCCTCCCACCTTCAAACCCCTTCGCAGGTCTACCTCGAGGGGCACGAGCCATCGTATCGGCTGATGGGCAACCTTGACGCCGACCTGGCAGCGCACCTCCTGCAGCTGCGCGCGGCGCATGGCGAGCGCACCGCCGTCTTCATTGTCTCCGACCACGGCATCCACTACGGGAAGTACTACGATCGTGCCCAGGCGGGGCCACGGGAGCACGCGCTCCCGCTCGCGTACGCGCTGCTCCCGCGAAGCACGCTCGCGCGCTGGCCGAAGATGGCTGCAGCACTCGAGGCGAATGAACAGCGGCTGGTCTCGCCCTTCGACCTGCACGGCATGCGCGATGCTCGAATGCGCGCGTGCGTGCACCCCTGCCTGCGCTCTCACCGCCGAGCCTCCGCCGCAGCGACGCTGCTGCACGTGCTCTCGTATCCAGAGGAGGCCGACGGCGGGCCGTGGGGGCGGTCCATTCTCTCTACGATTCCGCGCGGCCGCAGCTGCGACGACGCGGGAATACCTCCGGGGACGCTGGAGTAGGCGTAGGTGTACGGATTAATTTTGTAGCGATACGCCGAGCTCCGCGATCACAATAAGAAGGCCTGTGCGCCGTAGCCGGCGGTGAGCACGATGGACACGCCGGCCAAGGCGGCAAAGCGGCGGCCGCCGCTGCCCAGGGCCATCACGTGTACGATCACCGCCAAGCACGAGATGTGAGCAATGGGAAAAGCGGGGCCGTCGGGAGCGGCGTCGCCGTAGTGCCCGGAGAGCTTCCGGTCGAGAAGACCCAGGCAGACGAGGGTTAGCAGCGAAAGGCTCGCTGCGGAGAGCGGCCCAGCGCCGAAACGGGCCTGAGCCTCCTCCGAAGGCCGGATGAGGAGACCTACGGAGAGCAGCGCGAAGGCGGCCTTGAGCAAGAGCTTCACCACGACGAGCATGCCGGCGTTCCCCGCGGCCTCGGGGTTCTGCTGGGCGAGCACGGTCAACACGTCGGCAGCTGAGGTCACCAGCATCAGCAGTAGCGCCACTAGCAGGCCGCCGCCTCGACGTCCGACGCGCGGCGTGAGGCACGGCAGCGCAGCGAGAGCGCGCCGTTCCTCGGCGAGGGCGTCACGAAGCTGGCGCAGCTCGTCGCCCTGCAGAGATACGCCCGAAATGAGTGCGACCCTCGCATCAGCGCGCGAGACGAGGAGCGCCTGGTCGGGCTCGAGCAGCTCGAAATGGGTCGGCTCGCGCCCCATCGTGCTTGCCTTGTGTCGCCCCGCCAAAGCCGAGCCGGACCCGATCCGGCCGGCGACGTGGAGGTCCTCGCGGGTGCCGCTCTCGGCTTCGAAGGTTGTTCCGAACAGGGCGAGGACGAGGAGCGCCTGGTCGGCTTGGGCCTCCGCCACGGAGAGGAGGCACGACGTGGCAAACGCGGCCGCGTTGAACACCTGTGCGACAGATGAGCCCCCGCGTCGGCGACTGTTGAGCTGGAGCGCCGTGTCTGCGGTGGGCAGCATAGCAAGTAGACGGGAGATCCGTTGAAGCATTAGCGTGAGGATCACGCAGTTTGCCAGCACCGAACCGATTGCGACCTTGTCTGTCGGCGCGAGCGCGCGCCAGCCGGTGCTGCTGGAGGAGGGCGGAGGCATCGTTGCGTATGCGTCGAAGTCAGGGGGCCCGCCCTGCGGCGAGAAGAAGAGACAGACGCGGGCGACGTCGACCAGGAGCGCCATCGCGAGCAGCTGGGCCACCAGCTGCAGCAGCGTCTCGCAGCGCGCGGGATCCGATGCGCACACGAGTGAGTGGCGGCGGCAGCCGTACGCTACGAGCAGCAGCGCGGTGCACAGGCTGAAGTCGCCCGAGCCGCGCAGCAGCGCGCACGCGAAGGAGGCGAGCAGCCCGAAGAGGCACAAGGTCACTATGCCCCTCGCGTGGTGGAGCTGCAGCTCTTCCCTCCGCTCACGTCGCAGCCGATCACGCAGCGGCATCTCGCCCCGCCCGGGGCCACGAGCGAGCAAGCGCGAGGGTGCAGCGCCGCCCGCGTCCCTGCCGTGGTCGTCGAAGCGAAAGGGCGCGGGCTCCTGCACGTGCGAAGAGAGGCACGAAAAGTGGAGCGCGGTGAGCGCAGCGCCGATCTTGACCGGCAACGAAAGCACCGTGCATACGAGAGCCGTGCTCACTTGCAAGCTGAGAGAGGTGACCACTTCGTTCGGCCCGGCCCAGAGTTTCGCCGGGAGCTGCAGCAGCGGAGCAGTCGACGGCACCACAACGAATTGACACCAAGCGATGTCGAGGGCCAGCGTGATGACGGACAGGAGCAGGAGCGTACGCGAGAAGTACAGCCGCGACTCGCGCATCGCCGCGAGGAGGAAGAAGGCGAGCGCTGCAGAAGCGTCGGGCCGGCAGATCGCGGTTGGGAGCGAGAGGACGAAGATGGAGCGGCCGAGGAAGAGCAGCCACGCGTCCGAGCCGCCAGCGGCCAGCTGGCGGCGTCGGTCAGTCTCGCGCTGCTGCGCACGCCGCCAGCGCCACCACCGACTGATGAGCTGCAGAGGCGACTCCACGGCGCCGTGAGCAAACAACAGATGGAGTGAACTGCCGCCACCCGCGTTCCCGCTGCGCCGCTCCAGCTCGTCCTCTTGGCGAGCCCTCTCCGCAGGGGCGCGCTGGACCGCACTGCGCAGCTTGCTCAGTGGGACGAGTACCACACACTTGAGTACCAGCGACACGACCGCGGCGCCCAGAGCGCACATGGCGATCGGTTGCGGCTCGCATTCGGCGGCACCGCCGGCGGAGGCGCGGCCATGCGCCGTCTCCGGCGCGAGTAGCTGGGCGACGGTCGCGAGATTGAGGGGGCCAAGCGCGAGGAACCAAGCGGCATCGGCGCAGATCGCTGCCAGAAGAAGCGCGCGGCCAAAGCCGAGGCCCGAAGCATCCTGCTCGGCCGTGATCTCGGTGAGGAGGTAGAGGGCGACCGTGAGGGATGCGTCGGGGCGTACGAGGCTCCCTACGAGCGAGGCGAGCGCGAGAGCGAGGAGGTGCGCGCTCAGCGTGGCCGAGAGCACGCGCCGCTCGCGCGCGCCCCGCTCGCGGCGGAGGCTGCGCGAGTTGACGTCCTCGCGCTCCACCGCGTCTCGCAGCGCCGCGACCTCGGCACGCAGCTTCGGCAGGCGCGCCTGGTGGAAGGGCAGGCAGCTAGCCTCGTGCGCGTCGCGCTCGTTGAAGCGGAAGGGCTTCTTGCACGCACACTCGTCGAGCATGCGGAAGCTACAGCTGGCCACGTGAAGCCGCATCGACCGGGGCATCAAGTTCTGCTCGCCGCAGCCGAACGGGCACGTCGTCGCCGCGTACGCGCACGCTTTGCGGTGGGCCGCCAGGTCGACGACCTTGCCCTTCCACCCGCACCCGTTCGCCTTGAAGATGCACGGCGTCCGCAGGGTGTTCAGGAGGTTGACCGCCATCGAGTTGGGCTGGAGGTCCCGCGCGTCCAGCACCTCGCGGCACTCGTGACAGTACAGGGTCTCTCTGATGCAGTCGCCGCAGAACGTGTGGCGGCACGTCGACGACGCGCTGTCGTTGAAGACCGGGTCGTTTGAGAGGACCTCTTCGCAAATCGGGCAGGTCAGCAGGATCAGCTGGTCGATCTCGAGGTCGGCGAAGTCCGCATGCATTTTTGGGGGAGGCGCGCTGTTGCTGGTCGCGCAGCACCTTGTGTGGGGTTCACACCTCGTCGCGTAGGAATTCCTTTGTTCACCCTGCGCTGTGAAGATGGCGCTTCGCGCGATGCTCGTGCAAGTGGCAGCCGTCCTCGGCTTCGCGGTCGCGTATTACGGGTACGGCGTCGAGACGAAGATGGACAGCCCCGGGTACGAGGGGGCGATGTGCGACATCTCAGCATCGATGTCGTGCACCGCCGTCTTCCAATCTTCTTACGGCCACATCCTCTCGCACTGGGGCCTGGTGGAGAAGGGCTCGCCGCTCGACCTCTCGCTCACCGTCGCGGGGATGCTCCTGTACGGCGCGTACTTCGCCGCCGCGTGCCTGTGGGACCTTCTCGGCGCGATTGGAATCAGGCGCCACATGTTCCTGGCGGTGGCCAGCGTCGGCGGCGCCTTCTCGTGCTACCTGCTGTACGTGCTCCACTACATCCTCGAGGACTTCTGCGTCGTGTGCTTCACCTTCCACGTCGTCAACTTCTCGATGCTGCTCATCGCGATCGCCGAGTTCATCTACGGAACGGCGCCGAAGCCGAAGAGCAAGCGCGCGTAGCCGGCGCGCTCACTACGGCTCTTTAGCAGGAAAACCGAGGTGCAGTCGTAGATCCCAGGGGTGTACATTGATGCGATTTTACGGCTCCTCTATCTTGATCGGCGCCTCTCACTGGCCGCAGAGCGCGCCCCAGTCGTCGGCGCCGCCCGCCAAGGTCTCGCGCCGCGTGGCGAGCGTCGCCGCCTGCGCGCAGCGCAGGCTATCAAACCGAAACACGTACGTGATCGCATTCTCGATCAGACACGGCTCGTCGGTGTCGTTGCACCGCGGCGTGTACGCGCCGATCACGCCGCCGCGGCGGCCGCCGCCGCGTCCCGGCTCGAAGGCGTGCATGCAGCGCAGCCAGTAGAAATGCGCTTCGGCCGCAGCGAGCGTGTAGTACTTGGCGAACTCGTCTGGGCGGAGCGTGACGTGCAGCTCGGCGTACATGAGTGGCGCGTGCTGCGAGGCGGCCACCATCGACGAGAAGAAGAACTTGCGCAGGAGCTCCTGGTGCTGCTCGACGAGCGACGCGTCGTGCGCGCGCGGGAAGTGCCACACGAGCGCACACGCCGCCGGCAGCAGCGAGCCGTCCGTTGCGCGGCCGCCCACCGGCAGCGCGTGCAGCCTACCGACCTGCGCGTCCACCTCGGCGTGCTCGCGCGCGTGCAGCGCGGTCGCGTCGACGCCGTGGAGGACGGTAGCGCCGTACCCGGTCAAGGCGTCGACGCAGGACTCGCCAAACTCGGGGTGCGCGCGCTTGAGCTTGTCGAAGCTGAGCAGCGTGGTTGCGACGAGGCCCGAGGGCCGCAGCGCGCGCGAGCCCGCCTCGTGCGCCGCCGCCTTCGCCGCGATCATCCGGCTCCACGATAAGTCGCCATCGCCCAGCGTCCACACCGAGGTCAAGTTCAGATAGTCGAAGGGCTCGAGGGCGTTGGCTCCCATCATGCCGGTGAAGACTCCCGTTGAGCGCACCGAGTGGCACTGATCGTCGAGGTGCTGCAGCCCCCGCTGCACCGCCTCCTGCATCTCCGCAGACGTCGCCGCGTCGCGCACGCTGTCCTCCGCCGCCTGCTGCGCCGCATTCTCATCGCCAGCCACCGGCTTTGGGTGGCGGAAGAGGCAGCGAGACCCGAACTTGCAGCCGCCCGCTTGGTCGGCGTACTTGCACCACGGGCGCTCCGCCGCCGCCGAGTGGCTGTACGGGCAGTCGGGACGGTTGCACGCGCCGCGGAGGAAGAAGGCGCACGCCTGAGGCACGACGCCGGCGCCGGGGGTGCCCGTAGAGTTCGGGTCGCCATTCCAGCCGAGCACTTGGCTCGCCGGCGGGACGATCGCAGCGCCCGGCACGTTCATCACCTTCTCGGGCCGCAACAGCTCTAGCAGCTTCGCGAGGCGCCGGCCGAGATCACGTGAGACGAGCTTGGGCATCAGCCGCCTCGGCGATCCGGCGGCGGGCGAGAGGTCGCGCGGTGCACGCAGCGCGAGGTGGAGGAGCGGCGGGTTGAGGCGGAAGAGCGCCTCCGCCAACAGCGAGCGTGTCGCGAGGGCCGCGTGCAGCGCGGTGCGCGACATCGAGCGGCTCGTGCACCAGAGCACCTCCTCCTCCACGTCCTTCTCCGCCGCCTCCTGCTCACGCAGCGCCGCCGCCCGCCGCGCCGTCTCGCGCGCGGCGGCGGCGCCCTCGTCGGATCCACCGCATGCCTCCACCATCGCATCGCGCTCGACGACGGCAGCGACGGCGCGCTGGCCTCGCCGCCACGTCTGCACGTCGATCAGCGTGCGCTGCCACACCTCGAAGGCGACCAGGTTGGCGATGAGCGTCCCCTCGGCGCTCGACTCGTCCACGTCATCGGGGCCGTACTGCGCCAGCAACGCGTTGAACTTGGCCGCTTGGTTCGGCTCGCGGCGGAGCGGCACGGGGCACGTCGACTGGAGTGCGCCCAAGGTGAGCGCTTCCGAGAAGTAGCCGCAGATTGCCGCGTGCAGCACAAACTGGGCCGTCTCGAGGGAGACGGGGAGGGCGTCGAGGAGGACACCCACCGCGGTGGGGCGGTACATCCCCCTCCGCTCCTTCTTCTTCGACTTGTTCTTGCGAGGCGCCGCCGCCGCCTCGTCCACCGTTATTGCGCGCATCTGCACGAGCGCCTTGAGTGCGCCGTCGACATTCTTCTCGTCGGGTGGCTCGAGGCAGCGCGCCAGCAGCGCCGTCGCCTGGTTGGTCTGCATCGCCGCACTGCACGTGAGCAGTAACGACTCGCGCCGCAACGGGAGCAGCCGCACCGCTGGCGTCTCCGCGGGCTCAAGGTTGTCGAGCAAGCGCTTCGGCAGCAGCCGCCACGCGACGCCATCGCACGTGCGGCCGGTGCGTCCCGCGCGTTGACGCAGCTGCGAGTGCGAGCACCACACCAAGCGGGACCGCGTCGTGCCGTCGATGGGTGACCAGTACACCTCGCACGCGCGGCCGGCGTCGACGACGGCAGCGACGCCCTCGATCGTGACCGAGCTCTCGGCGACGGCCGAGGCTAACACGACTCGCGGCACGCCGCCGCCCAGCCCCGCGAGTGCCGCCATGCACTCCTCCATGTCGACCGACGAGTGGAGGAGGTGGAGCGGCGCGTGCGCCGCGTACTTGGACAGTAGCGCGTGCTGCGTCTCTAGCGCACGGTAGGTCGGCAGGAACGCCAATACGGTGCGGTGGCCGCTCTTGTTGTCCTTGAGCTCGGCCAATAGCGACACGATGAGCCGCGCCATCAGGTACTGCGTCTGCTCGAGCGCCGCCACCGGCCCGCCGTCGAAGGTCTGCTCGCGCAACCCGTCGTTGATGAGCGGGCCGAGCCCCGCCGTCCGCCGCCGCGCCGCCGCGTCGTCGTCGCCGCCGCCGCCGCCCCTCTCCACCCGGTCGAGGGCGTGCTCGAGCGACTTCTCGAGGATGTGGTGCACCGTCATGTCCTTCGCCAGCGCGACGATCGCGTAGTCAACCCCCGCGAAGAAATCTTGGTAGATGCGCGGCTCCGCCGTCGCCGACATGAGGACGAGCTTGAGGTGCGGCGCGTGCGGCGCCAGCTGGCGGATGCACGCGAGGACGACGTCCGACTCGGCGCTGCGCTCGTGCACCTCGTCGACGATGATGCACGAGTACCGCGTCAGCGCGGCGAGGCCGAGCGACTTGATCTGCTCGAGCGCGATCCCGATCGTCGAGAAGACGAGCTTCGTGTGCTCGTGCGCGCGCGCGTCCTGGCCGATGTGGTAGCCGACGACGCTGCCGCCTAGCTCCTCGCTGAGCTCCTCCGCCACGCGCGACGCCACCGCCACCACGGCGAGCCGCCGCGGCTGCGTGCACAGCACACGGCCGCCGACCTGGTCGAGCAGGATCTTCGGCACCTGCGTCGACTTGCCGCAGCCCGTGTCGCCCACGATCATCGTCACGCGGTTGTCCTGCACCACCGAGAGGATCTGCCGCCGCTGGCGGTGCGCAGCAAGGTCTTGAGGGTCGGCCATGCTTGTTGCGCTCGGCGAGTGCGTCTTCTGCCGCGCGTACCGTAGTCTAGGAGCTCCTAGGAATTCCTACAGATACCGCGCCACCCAGGCCACACGTGACGCCCGCCGAAAAGGAGCAACAGCGCGTGTGCGCCAAAGCACCCGCCACCGCTCTCAATGTTCACCGACGTCACGGACCTCTGCGATAGCGAGGCCGAGGACGGGGACCTCGACCTCGAGTCGACCGCGTTCAGCGACAACACGGACTTCGCCGAGCGCACGCTCCGCACGCAGGGAGACGTTCCACAAGCACTCGGTACAGTTGTATCTTGTGTGTCAAAGCGACCTGCGGCG
>MDSX01097514.1_pt1 | contig 13982 bp, 18 predicted proteins | sample 811141 | NCBI WGS metagenome assembly MDSX01 (sample SAMN05326642, study PRJNA326480) | marine metagenome | isolation source: seawater | place: Atlantic Ocean: South East | collected 2010
AAGCACCGTTATCCCCATTTCTGTACCAGTCAATAGGTTGTGGAACAGTATCTAAATTGTTTAAATCTACAGCACCATTAACACTATAAATTTCGGAAATATAATCCGCCATATCTTGGTTATAAATAGCTACTTCGTCTATGTTACCTAAAAATGGGGATGCGTATGCGTTAGGGTGTTCACCTATAAACAAGCCCGTATCTGCTGCTGCTGCTGTTCCTAAGTAACGTGTGACATCATAAGATGTTTCGTCAACCCCATTTACGTATATTCTTACTTTATCTCCTATCGCCCTTGAACTATCTCGTGTAATTAAAACGTGTGTCCATACATTGTTTGCAATTACACTTGCATTTGAATAACTATAATAACTAAGCCCATTATAATAAATTGCAATTGCTCCGTTAATACTCCATATTTGAAATTGACAAGCTCTATAATCACCGCTTGGTGTACCTATTGTTAATATAATACGTACTCCAGCGTTGTTACTTGTTTTCATCCAAAAACTAAAAGCTGTATTTGACAACCCGTCCAACTCAGAATATACTCCGCTTGTTGCAACATAATCATCCACCCCATCAAAATCCATTGAATAGGTATTAGGAAAACTACTACCTTTTGGTGAAATGGTTTTTGATATTGTAGATAAACCTGTTTTAATATTAACAAATTCCCACACTTCGTTATGTGAATCTCCAGATATTAACCCAGTTTTTACTTTAGTTTGTGGAGTAATAGGGTTACCCAATAAAAGAAAATCTGTAGATAATGTTGTAGTATTCTCATTTACGATAATATCTACAGATTTATCTGCTACCCCAATTACAACGATTCCATTTATTATAAATGCGCCTGCAACATTAAAATATATCGAACTATATACAAAGTTATCGAAATCAGCATCACCAATAGTATGTATTACTGAATATGTCCCTGTTAAATATGTACCCATAATTACATTTTTTATTATCTACCTATTTTTTAATAATCTAAAGGACTCATCTAAAGTTAAAGACTTATCATAAGAACTAGTCTCTATTTCACTTAACTTATCTAAGTACCCCATTCTTCTTAATACTTTAAAAGATATATTCTCAAAGGAGTACTCTCCTTCTCTATCTAATCCAGATTGTCTCATTTTCTTTATTTTACTTTTTAAGTTTTGTATTTTTCTAATGGTTTTATCGTAATCATCACTTTTGTACATAAAATAAATGTCTTCTATCGCATCTATTATATTGTTAACTTTTTCAGTTACTTTTTTTGAGTCAATAGTTTTATCACCCTTAATTGGTTTAACTATCCACCCATCCCACATAATAGAGTAAATACCACTAGAAACGTGTGGTTCATGAGTATCTTGCATATAGAGTTCAACGTCATAACCTTTTATAGTTATGTCGTGTTTCTCATTCCATAAATTTTTCTTTGAATTAAAATACTCTTTTACGAGTTCTTCATTTTCATCTACATCTTCAAACCTAACTAAGATATGTAAATCTACATCAGAATATTTAGACCAATTGTAATTAGCTAAACTTCCTGTTAATATAATATCGTCTATGTCTACCCAACCGACATTAAGTGTCTCAAAGAAATCGTCAGCTATCATAAGTAACCTAGTTCGTATATCCTTATGAATATGTTGAGTTTCGTCAAATATTTTTGGGTTAAGGGTGTCTCTTACTTGAAAAGATGATAAGTCTATTGTTTCTTTTTCTAAAATTTCACTTACCTCTTGTTCTTCAATTCTTCTAATTTCCATAAAATAATGTTCTTTAATATATATATATATAAATATAATAGTTTATGGTTAAACATTAAATAAAAGTAAACGGGCGTATTTTAGTTATTAGTCTTGTAATATATTTTTACTACTATCTTTTTTATTATCTAATTTTTCGTGTACAACATTAAACTCTCTACACATATGATCCACCAGTTTATCTGATCTAGAATCTATTCTTTTATCTACTTTAGATATCATATCACCTAAAACTTCTATTTTTCTATCATATCTATTGTGAATATCTTCCACATTTCTATCTATTAATCTATAATTGTTTTCTATGTCTTCTCTAAGACTTCTTTCTATGTCATTCATTGTTTCAACATCAACCTTACCTTTTAACCTATTTAGGACATTTACAATAGATAATACTATTGTAACCACACCTAAAGTAGACAAAACTGACACTGTTATTAAAATTGTTTCCATAATTTTTATTTTTTTATTTTTATTATTCGAAACGCCCGTTTCTTTTTATCATAATGTTTCTTTAATATCGTTAATCTGTTCTACCATAGGGGTAACGTCTATTTTATCAGGGGACTTCTCAAACTTATGTCCCTTAACTATTGAATTTAAAACTTTTCCTTGACTCTCAGCAGATTCAAATTTAAGGTAGTCATTATATGTTACGTCACTATATACGTATTGTAACCCTGATTTAAATATTACGGCTAATTTTTTTTTACCTTTAATATACTTTGAACCCAATACATTACTGGATTCGTATAGACATTCTATTGATCCGTTTTCTTCGTGTTTTAATAAAATCATAATTTAATCTTTAAATAGTTTATAGGAATGAATATTTTTCATTTCATATACATTACCACTTATGGTGGCTGGGTTATCTACTGAAACAGTTTCTTCTTCACTTATTATAACATAATTACCCGTTATAATCATTGCGGAATCCATATATTCCATTCTTGTAGTTGGTTTATTGTCATCATCTTTTAATAATAATACAATTTTTCTAAATTTTGGTGCTGATGGTATCATAAAAACAAATATAATAATTAATTTTTAAAAAATCAATAACAAAAAAAACCACACCCTATAAAGATGTGGTTTTTTTTATTAACTAAAGAAAAAATTACTCTATAGTGATTTTTCTAGTGTGTTTTTTTGGGTTACTTTTCTTCTCTTTAGGGAAGAAAATTGTTGTTATACCATTTTCTACCTTAGCGTGAATTTCTTCACAAACAATGTTGTTTGGTAATTTAAAAGTTCTATTGAATTTAGTAGAATGGTACTCTTTTGAGATATATGTACCTGTTTCCTTTTTATCACCTTCTTTTCTATCACCTACAACTAATAAGTTTTCTTTTTCCAATGATATAGTTATTCCCTTTTTTGTGAATCCAGGTGTTAATAATTCATATCTAAAAGACCATTCATCTTCATATATATTAGTAACTGGTAGATTATAAGAATATTCTTTATTATCCATTTTATTTTTTATTACATCACTTACCCTTTGTTTAATTTCAGTTGGGTCAACACTGAAAGTACTAAAAAAGAAATCATCGTTTAAAAAATCTCTAAAGTTAAAGTTATTGTTAAATTTTTTGTAATCCATTTTTAAATTTTTATTTTTTTATTGTTATTATTTTATAATTTCGTATTTGACAAAATATATACCATTAGATAGTATTATGTCATTTTGTCAGGGATTATTGACGTGTTTTCCTTTTATCTTATAATAGTTAACATCTATCTCTAACTCTTCTAACTTATTTTTTGGTATGTAACATTCTCCTGTTTTTAAAAAATGTTCCATCCTTTTTTTACCAAAGTTAATGTTAAAATCTACTAAGTCAATACCAATAAACTTTCTTTTATTCTTTAATGACGCTACACCAGTCGTAGAAGACCCTGCGAATGGGTCTAAGACAACATCACCTTCTTCACTACCTATTCTAACAAACCAGTCAGCTAAATCAACGTGAAAGGGTGCTGGGTGTAATATACTTGGGTTAGTTTCTGAAGGTGTTATAACTACATTATGTGGTAAAGAACCTTTTACATTCAAATTCCTCATTTCTGATTCATAAACACCATCTCTAGAATTTATAGTCGTAACTGGGCTCTGAAACCTTTTTTTAGTTACTTCAGAATGTTCAGTTCTACAATTATCGGCCACAAATTTAGGTTTATTCGAATTGGAAAAATGAAAAACATATTCATACCTATCTATCGCCCTATATTTACAATTTGTGGGTATGGCGTTTTTCTTAAACCATATATAAGGTTTAGCAACCATATACCAACCTTGTTTCCTCATCTTATATTTTAATTCATCTAAAACTGGGTGAACAACACCTTTATCTATCTTATCATTAATGTTAAGAAAGAAACTACCATTAGGTTTTAACACTTTTAAAAATAAATCAGTAAATTCTAAAAACCAATCAGCGTAATCATCAACATGTATTGAACCTATTTCACCGTCATCGTTACCACTATAATTTTTCCTCATAGAATAATATGGTGGTGACGTAAATATCATATCCACCTTCTCATTACGGTTAATCATGTCAGTTATTATTTTTTTTGTATTACCTAAATGTAATTTGTATTGACTTTTCATATTTTTTTAATTAAATTTATATTTTATAACAATTATAATGATATTTATTTAAAAAACAAAATGTTGATGAAAAAAGTGGCACCTAAAGTGAAGAGGATACTCAATATGTCTCTTAAACAAGCTAAGTTGTATGATGATTGGGAAGTTAAAGTTGAACACATTATGATATCGTTAATTAACGACTATAATAATAATGCTATTAAAGTGTTGGAAGACATGGGTGTAGACGTTGATTTGTTACATAAAAAAATAGAGAAGACTTTAATACGGAATAAAAAAGAGGAGTATGATATCTATGAAACTGATGACGGGACAATACCATTAAACCCCACTAGTCAAAATATCATAAAAGGTGCTGAGAAAGAATGTGACATATTAGAAGAAGATTATTTAGATACTCAACATATAGTCCTATCCTTACTAAAAACTAAAAACGCTATAAATAGAATTTTAAACAATATGAAAATAACTTATAAAACGTATAATGATCAGGTTAAGAAAAGTAATATAGAGAATAGCATAGAACCTTTAGATACTGACGAAAATGAAGAATTTAAGAATCATGGTAACACACCTAAAAATAAGTCTAAGAGTAAAAGTACACCTATATTAGATAATTTTTCTGTTGATGTTACGAAAATGGCAATTGACGGTAAAATTGACCCTGTTATTGGTAGAGATAGAACTATTAAGAGAGTCGCTCAGATACTTGCCAGAAAAAAGAAAAATAATCCAGTGATAATTGGTGAACCTGGTGTTGGTAAGACTACAATAGTGGAAGGTTTATCACTAAAAATAGTAAACGGTAATGCACCCAGAACGTTGTTAAATAAAAGAATTGTGTCTTTAGATTTAGCATCTTTAGTGGCTGGTACAAAATATAGGGGTCAGTTTGAAGAGCGGATTAAAGGTATTGTAGATGAATTGATGGAAGTTGATAACGTAATACTATTCATAGATGAGGTACATACTATAATAGGTACAGGTAATTCATCTGGTTCTATGGATGCGGCTAATGTGTTAAAACCAGCCCTCTCTAGAGGTGATTTACAACTAATTGGTGCAACAACATTAGATGAGTTTAGAGAAAATATTGAAAAAGATGGGGCACTCACAAGAAGATTCCAACAAGTAATAATCGAACCACCTTCAGTTGAAGACACTATTGAGATTTTAAATAAAATAAAATTTTCTTATGAATCTTTTCATAAAGTAAATTACCCACAAGAAACTATCGATAGGTGTGTTAAATTAGCTGATAGATATATTACAGATAGAGAATTTCCTGATAAAGCAATAGATATAATGGATGAAGTTGGGTCTCGTTCACAGGTAGACATTAAACCACCAAAGAATATTAGTGACTTAGAAAATAAGATAAATAGTATCAAAGAAGATAAGAATGGTGTGGTAAAAAGTCAAAGATATGAGGAGGCTGCTAGGTTAAGGGACGAAGAAAGAATTACTACTGAAAAGTTAGAATTAGAAAAATTTAAGTGGTTAGAAAGTTTAGACAAAAAAAGAAAAGTTATTGACCCAGAAGAAGTGAATGAGGTGGTTTCTATTATGACAGGGATACCGTTAAATAGACTTAGTGGTGATCAAGGTAAAAGATTATTAGAAATGGAAAAAGATTTACATGGTTCTGTAATCGGTCAAGATGATGGGTTGGTTAAAATTGCCCAATCACTAAGACGTAATAAAGTAGGTATAAGAAACCCAAAAAAACCTATTGGTTCTTTTATGTTTATTGGACCAACAGGTGTTGGGAAAACTCATATGGCTAAAAAATTGGCTGAATATATGTTTGGTGACGAAGATGCTTTAATAAGAATGGATATGTCTGAATTTCAGGAGAAACATTCCATTTCAAGATTAATTGGTTCACCTCCCGGATATGTTGGACATGAAGAAGGTGGTCAATTAACAGAAAAAGTTCGGAGAAAACCATACTCGATTATTTTATTCGATGAAATAGAAAAAGCTAATAAAGAAATATATAATATATTGTTACAGTTATTAGATGATGGACAATTAACAGATAGTTTAGGTAGAAAAGTTAACTTTAAAAATTGTATGGTTATTATGACATCTAATATTGGTGTTAAAAAATTATTAGACTTCGGTACTGGTGTAGGTTTTGGTACAAAATCAATGAAGGAACGTGAATCTTCAGCTAAAACCGATATATTAATGGATGAATTAAAGAAACATTTCGCACCAGAATTCTTAAATAGATTGGACGATGTTGTTATATTCAAAACCTTAACGAAAGAAGAGATTGGTGAGATAGTTGATTTAGAAATTGTTAAACTTAAAGATAGGGTTGAAGAAATAGGATATACTTTACAAATAAATAAGACGGTTAAAGATTACCTAGTTGATACCGGTTACGATGAAGAATATGGTGCTAGACCATTAAATAGAGCTATTCAGAAGTATGTTGAGGACCCCGTATCTGAAGAAATACTTAAAGGTAAGGTTAAAGAAGGACAAACTATAAAGGTTAGTTATGTCAAATCTAAAGATAAAATAGTGATTAAGGTGGTTTAATAAATAAACCTAATTGGATTGTAATTAAAAGGTAAAAAAAAAGGTATTAAAATTTAATACCTTTTTTTTATGTCATTATTTAATTTAATCTTATCTAATAGTTCTTCTATTTCTAGATGAAGATCTTCTACTTACAGGTTTTCTTTTAATAGACTCTGTAATTTCTCTTTTCTTTTCACTTTTAACTTGATTTACGATGTTTTCAATAAGTGAAACCATTTCTGACTCAGTTAATCGAATTGTTTTTTTCCCTTTTTTCATTTTTTACTTTTATTTATATTATTATTATCCATTACCAAAGAAATAACCTAACTTTTTACCATCTGTTTGAAACTTCTCAAACTCTAATCTATTTTCTGGTGTTAAGTTTTCTAAAATATTATCATCATAAGTTAACCTAGCTAATCCACTATCGTTAACTAATTTTTCTAATTCCTCTACATCAATTCTATTTATAGGATTCCCATCTAAGTTAATTAAGAAACATTTATCTAAAATATTAGAATACCCTTCCATACCAACATCTGTGATGTTATTATTAGAGAAAGATATTGTTACAATGTCATTTGGGGATGGTAACATATCGACACTTGGTAACTCATTTAGTTTACAATTACCTAGTGTTAATCTCCTTAAACTATTAAATCTACTTAAATCTGGTGGTGTACCTAAATCCATATTACTAAAATCTAATGTTGTAGTACTTTCATCTAAATAATCTACAACATTAACACCTTCAGTGTTTGACATTAACCATTTTAAATATTTATTTTGTTGTAACGGAACTTGTTGTTCACCCGCTAATCTACGAATAGATGCGACACCCTCATCCCATACATCATCATTTATAACATCTTTCATATCACCACCAAACTTATTTAAATATTTTAAATACTTACTGTCCATTAAACCTGCCCCTTGTTGAATATCCATTGTTGACAATGCACCTAACTCTTTTTTGAAGAATTCTGTTAATCCACCAAATCTAGATAATACTTCAGGAAGTTTGGACGCTTCAATACTATCGTTGTTCTTATCGTGTAATTGTCCAGACTCAAAATGAAATTGTAAAGGATACATATCTTCAGAATCCCCATCAAATAACTTTTTAGGCATTACCACATAATAATCAGATAAACTACCATCAGGTTTGCGTTTGTCATTTCGATACCTATCAAAATAACTGTTACCTTTACCTCTTGTACACCATGAAGCTAAATCACCTAATGGTTCACAACTAGATTCTATTGTCTGTGGCATATATACTAAGACATCATTATCACGATATGCTAACTTAGCGTGACCTAAGTCAATATATTTTTTTAATAAACCATATAACTCCCCCTCTTCTTTATCTTCACCAATAAATGGACTAACGATAGAATATAGGTGACCTAAATTATCATATTGTGTAATATCGCTTACATTTTCTGGTGCGTTTGGTCTATTAGGTGCACCTGTTTTAAATATTTTTTTCTTTCTTACTTTTTCGAATATCCCTAAATACTCATTTGCTTCAGGTAAATCTTCAGTTATAAACCTAATTGCTTGATCAATTTCACCATTTTTAAGTAGCCTCATAAATACTGTAACCATCCACTGAACAAATTCTTTTTTTGTTGTTGGATCAGCTTCAACAATATCAGTAAAAATCTCATCACTTAAAGACACTTTAGTATTACCTTTTTTATTGGTTATCACATACGCGATGTCGACACCATTATGATCTTGTATAGGTTCTATTTTATTTTTAGGGGTTCTCATACCACCTGGTTGTCTATCACCATCTTCAAACTCTTCTCTGTCATTACTCCCTTCAGTAGAGTTATCTAACAAAGTAGGATCGATAACATACTGATTTCTTAAATAATCTACCCTATCTTCTCTTAATAGAATTTTATATTGACTTTCGGTTACTATATATTTCATTGTTAATTGTATTTATTTATAAATATAACGTTTTTATTAAAAAATAAAAGATTAATTTCTTATAACTGGATTTTTTGCCCATTTGGTTGTAGTATCCCTACCATATAAATGAACTAGTTGGGTATGATGTACCCAAGTATCTGAATCTTTACCCCAATTAGGAGGGTTTTTTATAACATATGGGTCGTTAGGATTATAATAGTGTGTTGCCCCATTAGTGTTATCTGAAAAGTTTGCACCCGACAACAATAACTTCGCATACTTTACCGCAGTTTCCCAAGAATCATCCTCATACGATCTTTCTTCACATATAACAGTATCGACATCCTCACCTTTATAATCATTCCACCCAGAGAATTGACAAATGTTTTTCTTATTACAAGATTTAACTATATCTACCACAGATTTTTTACGTATATATGATCTATTTGCAATTACATTAGATATTGCTTTAATTTCATTTTCATTGTAACTAGACATTTCCATAGTTAATGTAACTGCCAATATTTTTTCATCTTCTGTTAATTCTTCTGGTGGTTCAAAACCTAACTTTTTTAATAATTTAGGTCCGATGTTAACTGGACACTTATATTCTTTTTCACCATTAGTGTAATACATACCTATTGCCTTAGCGGTAGTTGGTCCAAAAGATTTATCGGGGTTAAAATTATTATCTATTACCCATTTTTTTGTTTTCGGATTTTTAATTAACTCTTTTAATAATCTTTCTTGTACTAAATAAAGTGGGCTATTATCACTATCTTGTTTTTCATAACATTTAACCATTTTATTACAATACCATATATCATTAAAAGTTACATTACTTTTTGTATATGTATTTTCATTTAAAAGTATTTTTTTTAACTGGTTTTCGGTAATTATTATCTTCATATTTATAAATATAGTAATTTATTTAAATATATGAATATCCCACCAAGAAATAATGAAAAAGGTAAAAAAATGTCTAAATCACCCTTAAATCAACGAAAAAAGGACAAAATTAGGTATAAAATACGTAAAATCACCAAAAAATACCCCAAAATTAAGCAAAAAATCAAAAATATTAAGGAATTAGAGAAAAAATTGTACTATGCGATGGTTTGGGAGGTTACAGAAGGACAAAAACTCTACTTATTAGAGAATTCTGATAAAAGAGGATGGAAGGATCATCATTTAGATCACATTTACCCTATTGCGATGGCATTTAAAGAGAAAATATCACCAGAAAAGATAGGAAATATCAAAAACTTAAGATTTATACCCTATGAGGAGAACTTAAGTAAGGGTAGTAAAGTAACAAATGAGTCAAAAAACGCTTTAAGGCGAATAAAAAGATTAAAGTAGTAACTACCCCTTACTTAATAGGGGATAATTAATATGTTTCGAATAATTTCTGAGTTTCAGTAACAATTTCAGCTTTTTTAGTTTCCAAAATAGAAACTTTAGACTTTTGTTCTTCATTTAAATCTCTACCAGCCGCTTCTGATTTAATGTCTGCAATTTGAGACTCTAACTTATCATGTCTTAATAAGTAAGAATGATATAATTCTGCTTTCTGTTCGTTGTTCATAATTTTTTTATTTAAATATATAACTTTATTATGTAATAGTAAATGATTTAATTACCTAATCTACTAGCATATCTTTTAACTATAGTATGGAACATTTCACTTAATTCTAATAAATAATCTCCCAGTGATAATATTTTTTCCTTTACTGTTGACCTTAATTCTGTATCTGACATAGACATACCTAAACCATATGAAAGATTTGTAGGTTGACCACCCATAATACCTGCAGAATACCCACTTAACATCCTAAAATATTTTAAAATCTTAGAGGTTGAGTTCATATAGTTAATAACCAGTTCTTTAAAGTCATTATCTAAAAAAATCTCTTTAGATAACCCTTTTATTAGTTTAATGTCTTCACTAAATTTATTAGATAAATTGGTGACTGCTGCCATTATATCCATCTTACCTACTTCACCATCTTCTAAATATTTCATAATTTCAGCAATCATGTATATAGTTTCTGAAACTGATCTAGATATCATACCATGTACGTTAGCACCATGTGAAGCCATAACGTTTTGATCGTCATATCCTCCGACCTCATTAATAATTTTTTTGTATTGTGACTCTGTGATTTTTATTTTCATAGTAATAAATATCCTATAAAAATAAAAAATCTGAAATTATGTGTCAGATTCTTTCTTTTCTTCTATTTCTAATTGTCTGTCTCTAAGTTTTTCAATCTCTTTCATAAATTCCGATTCCATTTTTTTCTGAAAATGAGCTTGTTCAGATTTTATTCTTTGTGACCTAGCCTTAGATTTTTGTTTTTGGTTCTTTCTGTGTCTACTTTTTGCCATAACTTTTATTTTTATATAATATTAATAATATTTTATTTATTTGTCAACTATTTATTATTATGAAGTTATTAAATTTATTATTAGAGAATGTAAAAGTACCGTTTAAAGAAAAATGTACGATAGGGATAACTAATAATGGCGGTAAAACCGTAACTGTAAAATGTGAAGTACCATCCACTGATGAAGAAAAAATGGTTGGGCTAATGTATAGGGAAAAAGATGAACTTTGTGATAACTGTGGGATGTTCTACGATTACGTTGATGGTGGTTTTTGGATGGATAACGTAAAATTCCCAATAGAAATGGTTTTCATTAATGGTGATAAGATTGTAGACATTAAAAAGGCTAAAGCTTATGATAAAACATCTATACGTCCTTCAGTAGAAGCTAATAGTAACTTAGAAGTTAATGATGGGTTCTGTGAAGATAATAATATCTCTATCGGTAATACTATTTATAGGTCGTAAATCTCAGGAAACTTTCTCCCAAAAATTCTAACTAATTCTCCAGCTTTTGAATTCGCTTGATCCTCCCATGGGGAACCATCTTCACCTTCTTCCGGATTACCTCTCAATTCACCTAACTCATTTTGTTTATGGTGTACCATTTCGTGAGCGATGGAACGAATGATATCTGGAACAGCTCTATTCTTAGACATAACACTTATTTCATTATTTGACATATCATAACTAGCTAATGTTTCTAATTCATCATTGTTATCAGTAAGTCTAACATTAAAACCATCACCCAAAGATAATTCATTTTTCCCAAAGTCTATAAAATCATCTATAATAGATTCGTTTAAATCATTATTACTATATTTTTTAATTATTGTGGGTTTAATTATCTCAATACCCCATTTATCTTGTAAATAAGTGGGTAATTTAGTATTGAATTTAGTAGTAAATTCATCGTACTCTTCCTCACTTATTTTATATTCATCGATAATCTTTCTTCTAAGTGAATTAATTTTATAGGTGAAGTCATTATATTTTTGTTCTGAGAAATCTCTAAATAGTGGAGTATTATATACTTCAGAACCAATTCGTAAAGACAAATTCATTTCAGGGTGTACCACTTCGTAACCACTTGTTGGTCCTGACCCTATCACTCTTAGTTCTCCAATATCAACTAAATGGTTTAACCAATCATAACCAAACTCTAAATTAAATTCGTCAAAATCATACTCTTCTTCTGGGTTATCCATTCTAAAATAATAGTAACCATCTTCATATTCTACTTCATCCCAACCGTACTCATTATAGAATTCGGGGTTGGATGATATTCTATCTAACTCTTCCTCCCCATACATACTAACAAATTCACTAATAGTACTGAATCTTCCGTCATCGAATGGGTGATAATCAGTTAAAGTAATACTATCTAACATGTCATTAACTACGAAATCTATATATTCTCGAATCTTTTGTTTATTAACGTAATCTTCTTTGATTATATTTTTAATTATGTATTTCATCTTATATTTTATGTATTACTCTAACCTTATCTACTCCAGTGATTAGTGATAAACTCCTACCGTTTTCCCAATCTACGTCCATATGATCTTCATTGAAGGGTGATTTAAGACTAGTATAACCAACAACTTTACCTTTAGTACCTGATGGAATAGGGTTTGGATCATCCATGTAAACCATTTCAATTGTATCACCAATAATTGGCATATTACCATCACTATAGTTTTTTCTAACCCATTCATTACGTAGTTTATCAGTTATTGGATCATTCGGACCAAATCCATATGTATTTACGATATATTTTCTAACATAATAATAAAAGAAATCGTTAACATCTTCATACCTTTCATAATTCAGTTCAGTTGCATAATTAGATATGGTATTATGGTTAAATACATCATTTAAGTCACTAAATAATTGATTGAGTAATCTTTCTTCGCTTGTAAAATTTGCCATAACTTATACTGGATTATATTCACCCATTTTAAATGGTTCCAAAAATGGATTTATTGCGTGTAGTGAATAACTACCATCTGGACGATATTCAGCGTAAACAAATTCTGCACCCACCACTTTATTATTACTGTCAGAGGTGTAAAAATAATCTGAGATGAATGGGTTGTATTTTATTTCTTCAGCCACATCTTTTAATGTTAATGGGTCATCAGGTAATTCTTGAACAATACCCCCAACACCAACAACTTGTGAACGTTTAGACATTTCACCAGCATCTTTTGTTGTTCTCATAACATTGTGGTACCCTGGACTTATATCGAAATTAATGTTACCACCTAATAATAAATCATTAGTATAACCTATAATTCCTGGTGTACTATCTTTTCTACCTCTCTTTGTTCTACCATAAACACCAAAAGCACCATTCTTATTGTGCATTATATTATGTCTATTTGTATGGAACCACACCTCTTTACCTATTAATTCTGGTGAATCACCTTCTAAATAACCATACTGAGCTTTACCAGCGGTTACGGGTTCACTCATATCCATATGATATGGTGGTGATTCATTAATTAAATGATTTCTCATCTCTATTAATAGATTAACTTTTTTTATATTATTTTTCTTATCTTTTGTTCTCATATTATATAAATATTATCTTTTTATTAGTGCCATGATAATTTATCTGAAAGTATTTCATTAAAATATTGTGGATCAATATCACCAGCACCACCATATCTAAAATGTTTGTCAGTGTCTATATATATATATTCTTCTGGTAATAAAACATTATCGTAGTATATATTAT
>MDSX01100211.1_pt1 | contig 13977 bp, 7 predicted proteins | sample 811141 | NCBI WGS metagenome assembly MDSX01 (sample SAMN05326642, study PRJNA326480) | marine metagenome | isolation source: seawater | place: Atlantic Ocean: South East | collected 2010
CATTATTAATCAACACAACACCAAAATCAGTATTGATTCCTGTTATATTTGATCCACCACTTGTCATTGTAAATGTTTTTGCTACACCTGTAAAACTTGGTGCTAAATCATCAAGCAAAAAGTTACCACTATAATCTGATCTTGTAAATGCCCTACCCTGAAACTCACTTCCCTGCACTACGTCAGCAACAAGTAGTTTGTGTGTTCCTATGCCTGCAGATGTAAGTGTTATGCCAACACCAGTAAGAGCATCTCCTTTTGTTTCTGCAAATGAAAAGTTGTTGTTGTCATTTTTTATTATGAAATAATCTCTGTTACCTACTAGAGGTGATGGTGGAGTAATAGATCTAAGTTTTACTTGTGTGCCAGTATCAAATACTTCAGTCAATGCAGTAAATTTATTTGTTGTTACATCAACATTAAAAGATGAGACACCTACAAATTGTCTTGTTCCACCAAAAGGCACATCTGCAAAATGTATCTTGTCTTGTCTGATGTTATAATCACCTTGCAATAAAGTTACTGTGGAATTATTTAAGTGTGCTTCTTCAGTGGTTCCCATCCACGCTCTATCTAAAAGTACATTATTTGACTCTGTACCAAAACCAATAACTTGAATTCTAAGAATTTCATTTCCTATTTGTATCATGTCATACTGTTTGAATCCTCTAATATCAGCAAATCTTACCTCACGATTGACCATTGTATTTTCAGTTGTGGTCGCTGTTCCAGTGATGCTTATTAGAGGTGATTGTATAACATTGTCGACTGATATAATACACTTAGTATCAGGTTTTTGTGCAGTAAATCTATGTGTTGTACCTACACCGACTGTGGTCAATCCTATAGGATCGTTTGAGAGGGCAAATGCCTTGGTAGATGCCAGTTTGAATTTATCTTCACTAACTTTGATAACAAATACAGATGATGGTAATAATGTGTCAGCACCAATACCACTACTTGTATGATCTATACCTATCCCTGTGCCACCTCCCGTATCATATGTCAATTCCTCACCAGTGACATAAAAATGATTTTTTATTACAAGTGTATCAGAACCTAAAAGAACATTTGTACTTGAACTGGCATCAAACTCGTGTGAAAATATAGGATCACCCTGATGAGTTAGGTTGAACGACCTTTGAAAACTTTCACTTTGAGTATTGAATTGTTTATTGACTGATGCTAATTGAAAAGACATTATAGGTTGTAAGTTTGATCGCTTGCTACTGAATCTGGTTTGTCAATTTTGAGTTCAGCTACTCTTACCGTGTATGCCTTATTTGCAACTGGTAAGAAACGTAATTGTGTATTAGTTCCTGTAATATGTATGTCAGTATTTGCCATATTACGTTTTTCACTATCATCTGTGAATAGGTTATTGTATTTGTTGAATGATGCATTCCCACCAAATGAATTTGCACCCACTATAAACACTGAATATTTGTCATCAGTAGTGTTGTGTATTTCTACATGAAATCTACAAGTAGTATAATTAGCGTATGCTTTAGTTGATATTACTTGTTGTGTGGGTGATCCACTCGCAACAATATTTGTAAATGAACCATCTAACTCAGTATCACCGATGACGTATGATCCTGTAATACTAGTGTTACCATGAGTTTGTGCTACTCCCACTGATCTTGAGAATGCTGTCACTGTCACCGCCATACCCACTGGTGATGTATGTCTTAACTTCAATACATTACTCAACATATTGATTTGGAATTGACCAACATCCGTATCAGCATCCATCTTACCAAAATTAGTGAAAACAACATTATTAGAACCCTTCGCTAACCACGTAAATTCATCTATTTCCTTCTCACCAAGAGGTCCTCTTGCTGCAACGAGTATGCTGCCAGATTTGTATAGTGTGGCATCAATCGCATCAACTTCCTGTACCACTGATGATCCAAATACATTCAGTGCAAGTGTTTTACCTTTATATTCTTGGAATCCAAATGATGTTGACGCTACGCCCACAGCATTTGTGAGTATTTCTTTATGGAATGTGACATCATAACTAAATGATGAATTATTTGGCACAAACGATACACTTGCAAGAGGACCGTTTGTTTCAGTCATAAATTCACCTAAATCATCAGCATCACTAAGTTCTGAGTAGTTGTTGATAAATGCATCAGTGCCATCATGGAACACAACAAATTCAGTATATTGAGTCATATTGAAAGATGTGTCTTGTGTCGTATCAAGCACAACCTGTGCATAGTATTTGATAGCATTGATACCATCACCACCAGGTCCTCCTGTAATCATGTCAAAGGTATCAAGTTCCACAGATCTGACAAGGTTTGGGTCTGAGTAAAATTGAGGACTCAAATCATCTATGCTCAATACTCTATTAGTTGAGCAAATTATTGCATCACCAAATCTACCTGATTTAAATCTTACTTCATCTGAAATATCCTCATCAACATTTGTATTTTCACTCACTAAATCAAAATTAGGTGTCTCAAGTAACGATGCTTCTGCATCAATAATAATAACATTACCTGTACCTGATGATATACCAGATGGTTGAGGTGCAACAACAGGAACAGAATTGATTAATAAATCTGAGTGTTTTTTGAACCCTGCTATATGTGCAAGAGAATCTACAGGTTCACTCCAACTGTTGATTCCAACAAAACTTTTAAGTGAATATGAAAAATGTTGATAGTAATCATTATCTTGTACTCTCTGATAGAAATCATTTAATTTTCCTGTATCTCTCTCCCAACCAAATGATTTTTCTGTAGATGTATCAAGAGTAAAATGACCTGTATATTCTATGGTTGAATCTATAGTACCACCTGCTTTAGAAAATTTACCAGTAATAACATCACCTGTATTGAATCCTACTAAGGTGTCTACCCTCAGTACATTTCTGGTTTTGCCCTTACCAATAACAACATTTGCTTCTTTTCCTGAAGATGATACAACTGGTTCGCCATTTAGAAATGTGCTTTCAATAAGTGTTACCTCAAATTTAGCAATATCTTCATCTTTAGTAACTGTTCCAAACTTTCCAAAATCATGTAAACCAGGATCTTTGTCAACAACATAGGTTATCGTTGCTCCGTTCAAATTGCCAAAAGCAGTATCTATTCCTGTAAGTGTAAATGTTTTATATCCAAAATCAGATGAATTGTACCCATTTCCTGTGCTCACGCCAACATTTTCTACAAACACTTTATCACCAATATCAAATGGCATTGGCACATCTGTATTGAAACCTGTAAGAGGAGTTTGTAATCTAAGAGTTACATTAGGATCATTGTATGTGGCACTTATTATACCAACACCATTTGAATTATTAATTGCAAGTAGTTCAACATCACCAGTGCTTAGATTTCCACCACCAGTTATTACCTTGACATTTGCAACTGATCCACCTTTGATTTCTGCCTCAAATTTTGGATTTTCATTTACTGAATTTGTTTTACTATTGTAAACTACAAAATTTGGAGGTGTAAGGTAATTTTTTCCAGTTGATGTAATCGCTACACTGTCAACTGCAAAATTGTCCTTCAAATTTATTATTTGTTGAACAGAAGCTTGTGGTTGTAATGTTAGATCAGATGGATAATCATAACCTGTCTCTACCATTCTTACTTCATCTATTTTTCCTATGTCTCTTCCAAACGCTTTGAGATTAGCTGAGGATCCTGTGGTTGATGCGACAGATACTTGGGGTATATCCTTGTAATCATAACCAGTTCCCTGCAATAGAACACTTGCTACACCACCCTTGACATTTTTTGAATTAGTGATGTAAGATAAACTTGATTCGCTAGAGTACCCCACACGTTCAGGGACAGTGAATAAATTCCAACTAAAAGTATTTGTATCCTTAGATAGGATAGTGTGTGCACCAGTAAATTTACTCTTGTTTACAAATACCTTAGAATAATTTTTTATCTCCTTATTGATTTCAATAATTTTTGTATTTTGAAGTGGTAAGAATTTATAGTAGAGCACATCAGGAACTCTAGTAGTAAAATGTATAGATGTTTTAGAACCTGCATTGCCAGGTATACCACTATTAATAACTTCAATCGCAGATTTACCAGTGCCAACAAAAGGTTTATTGTAATCTTGATCTAAGAAAAATAATAATTTTGTATTCTCAAGAGACACGCTTGAAGTGTCTATTTCCAAAGTATCACCGATTGTCAATGATATAGGTGGGTTTACAGATGAACCTATGCTCACGAACCTTGTGCCAGGATCGTATACTGCTGTAACTGAACTTGTTGCAGATGACACTACAGTGAGATCAATTACATCATTCCTTTCAAATGTATGATTATTTGAAGTTGCTGTCACCTCTATAATTCTTAAAGTTCCTGTAACTACATCTTTTTTGGTCTTAAAGAAATGTGTGTTTCCTATACCTGCATTTGCACTAAGCATGACCCTCTGTAAGTCAGATCCTATACCAGTTCTTGTAGTCACAACTCCAACTAGATTTCTGTCAATAACTTGTAAAAATAACTCAGATGGCATCGGAGCAGTGAATGATGTGCTGACACGTTTCATTGCATCTGTTTGATATCTTATCGATGTACCAGCACCAGGATTGTACTCTACCTTATCTCCAGTTTGAAATGAATGATTTGGTAAGTAGAATGATCTTGTTGGTATGAATATGTCCTTTGTCTCGTTGCCAAAGAATGATGTTGTTTGATTACCACCTCTCCCAGCTACTGTGACTGTGGTGCCGATTCCTACACCAAAAGTATTACCTGTCCCTACAGACGTTTCGGCATTGAAATAATAAATTTCATCTTCTGGTGTGTTTAGATTGACAGGATTTTCAAGTGCGTAAGTAAATTCATTTTCTATTCTTGTCAGTTCTGTTCCAAATGAATGAGCGACACCAGTTGTGCCATTCTGTGCTCTAAGGAATTCTACTCTATTATTATTGAAATCGAAGTTATAAATCTTTAGTTGTTCATTCTCAATCTTAACTAAATCATTTATTTTGAACTTATAATCTTTTATAACATCAGGTAACCACTCACTTAATAATACACTTGTGGTCAATCCAGTTGCAGCACTGGTGCCCATACTCATACCAATCCCAGATCTTACAGTCTTTACCTTTATTCTTGATTGTGTTGTGAGATTTGTGTGTGTTGAAGTAGATATACCTATCACCTCTACGAAGGCATTATTAGCAAGATTGTGAGGACCTGTGTGTATTCCAGTCACAGTGTCACCATTTGATATCAACACGATATCATCAATCTCTGTAATGGTTGATGTGATAGTGCTTATGCCAGGTCCTTCAATAAAATTTACCTGACCTATAGCACCAAAACCACCAGTAATACTATTATCAAATACTAATTTATCTCCCACATTGTAATCTTTACCTGAAGTTACGATTTCAATTCTATCAACAAACCCATTTTTTGTTTTTGTTATCTTAGAGATAATATTTGTATTTTTGTTGGCATTGGGCACAAAATCATATTCATTAATATTGTATGCTTGCGTATTTCTAACAAAACCTAATGATATTGGATCTAAATCTTGAGTCGATTCAAATGCAGTGTTGAATTTATCTAAAGTTGAGTAGTAAGATTCTCCTATTATGTAAGGGAACAAAGGAGTCCTAACACCATCAAAAGGACTATTGGCATTGTTGACTTGTATAGGTTCGACTGTGGTGTAGTAAGCATATACACCATTTGGATACTCAGGTGTAGGAGCAAATCTTCCATTATGCTCATCAAGATCACCTGTGCCCTCAACATATGTAAAATCTTCTATGAAAAATCCAGCAGGGTAGATACTGATATTAGGTCCGTCAACTCTTTGACCAGCTAATTTACGATAACTTGATTCAATATACTTTTTATTACCATCAACTATGGCGAAAGGTCCGTAAATTGGATTACCGTCATACGCCCAACCAACAATCGGTGAATGATCCTGTCCCACATCACCTAAGAAGTTCCTTAGATTTCTTGGAATGTAATAATTTACATATGGATTACCTAAATCTTTGTCTCTAGGTGTCTCAAGAAAACCATCATCATCTTTAACATCACCAAATTTAGCATATCTCTCTACTTGATTAATTGTCCATGACTTAATCACACTAGAGAATATTGCTCCTTCGCCAGGTGTAATTGCTCTTGCAGTGGTAGTAAGTTGATTATAACCTTTACCTTTGTCTATGACATTGATGCTTATTATCTTACCATTTGACACATTTGCTTTTACTTTACAACCTGTGCCATCTCCAGTGATAATAATATCAGGGGTGCTAAAGAAATTTTCACCACCGTCTTTTACAATTATTTGATCTACACCCCCATCAACAATAAATGGTTGTAGGAATGCTTTCTTCCCAACCACGATGTTGATAAATGGTTTGTAATTGTCATTTATTACAGTCGATCCAAAATCGCTTCCTTTCTCACTCACATGCACCCCTAATATGTCACCACGTATTACTGGAGTTGCACTTGCATTGTCAGTTGATATACCTTGTCTTCCACTAATGTCAATAGAAATGGGTGGATCTTGAAAAGTATGTGTTCCTAATCCATCATTTCTTAATGTGATGTAGGAGGATAATTCTTTATTATTTGATAGTCTAAAGCTATCGTCGTTTATTTTATCTACGAAGTACTCTGCATTATTTGTAAGTCCACCGATGACTGATGTATCTGATGAGTATTTTACTATCTCAGAATTATTGAATCCATGTGAAGGAATATTGATGGTATCTGTAAATGTATTGATACCTGAAATAGTGCGTAACTCTCTATTTTTAAAGGAACCTTCATCTTCAACTAAAATTTTATCAACTTTTTGTCTTCTTGCGATTGTCTGAAATCTTTGTAAACCACCACCATTTGTTGATAGATCTATTGTGCCAATTCCAGCAAGTGCTTTTGTTTTTGATTCTGATAAATGAATTTGAAAATCATCTATTTTCACAACAAAATATGGGGCAGTGTCTACCAATGAACCTGGTGTTACACCGATTCCAATAGCACTACTTCCATTTACATCATATATTATCTCTTCAGCATCTTTCAAACCATGTGGTTTTGTAAATACAAACCTATCAGTTGCTGTGTTTACTACACCACCTGATGATGTCGCATCAAATTCAACAGTATGATGAACTGTCTTCATTTTTGCCTTTATTACAGCTGTAGTATTATTTCCTCCTGAAATTTTTACGGTTGGTATCTCTTCGTAATCCAGTCCTTCATTGTCAACTAAAACTTCTCGTAATTTACCCTCTACTTGTGCAATAACAGACGCTCCCACACCAGTATGTCCGTCTTGTGTAACAGATAATCTTGGTGGAGTCACTATATCATAATCTGTGCCCCTATTCAATACTTCAACAGATTGTAAAGGTCCAAAATATACAATGTCCGATGATTTATATGAGTATGCCTCAACACCGTTCACAAATAAACCAACTCCTCCTTGAACAGTTTTTTCTCTATCACCGAATTCGGGTTTGTCAAATTTTCTAAGTAATTTTTGTCCACCTATCTCATTACCAAATATAGAAAATGGTGTAAGTGTATGTGAAGTTGTTACTCCAATATCATTACCAAAAAATGCTGTTATAAATTGTCCTCTTCTTACGTTCTCTCCTGTGTAAGCAAGTTTGACCGTGCTACTATCAATTTTCTTAATATAATACGCCTCACCTTCATTCAAGTTTGTAAGTGTACCGATACCAGAAGATGAATATACAACTAAATCACCGTCATGAAAATTATGGTCAGGTAGATTTATCTCTACTTGAGTTGTTGATATACCTGCGTTTGAGAATGTTCTGACTCTTGTTTGTGGATCTATAGGCCAGTGAGGAAGACTGTTTGAGGCAACGTAAGGCACTCCAAATTGAGAATAAGTATTTTGAACATCAGCTGTTATATCACCTTGTAATTTTAATATTCTTCTTATGAAGTATTTTCTATTATTATCAAGTGTAGGAACGTTTACGGATATAGAGAATTCATTATCATCATCATAAACAAAAGTTATACTACCTACAAATATATTTGATGAGTCAATTGTGTCAATGACTTCAATTTGATCACCCACATATAGTGAAAATTCTTTTGCGGTAAGGGTAAAATCGTAATTATTTGTATTACGTAATAAGAATGTTTCTACAGCATAAGTTGATGCTGTGTTGTAGATCCATGTATTATATTCTAACTCCCTTTCTATCTTTCCTAATTGACTTACATTGATAACTGAGTCTTCTTGTTGATTTATTGCACTTCCAACAAATTCATTTAAGACACCTAAAACATTAAATTCGACGGGTAATTTGATGTCACCATCCTCATATGAAGTGGCGACTATGCCAAATTTTACTGTTGATCCAATTCCACATGGTGATGTTAGTGGCGAGATATCTCTAAATTGAGTTAGAGATTTTGCATTATAAGTTAGAATTCTGTCCTCAAACTCTATTGATCCAGTCGCACCGAACCCAATAGTCGAGTCTACATTCAATACTGTGGATCCCACAGGTGATGATTGTGTTAGAAATGTTTTACCAACTTGCTGAAACTTACCAAAAGTTGTTCCTTTTGATATTGCTATCTTATAATAAGTTTTGCCACCTATGATAGATCTCTCAACATTGTAAATTGAACCACTTGTTTGAAGAGGAGTGGTTTCTTGTGCAAGACTCTGACCCGATATTTTAAGTGGATTACCTGAAATCAATTCACATAGTAAAACATCATTTACAATGTAATCAGCGTCTGATGGACTTATGATGAATTTTGATGGTTGAATCATCTCAACCTTTTCAGCATATAATGCTCCAAATAATATTTTGAATGCTTCTTCAGTTCCTTTTGATTTGTAAAAATCTTTTGATTGCCTCAAAAAATTAGATTGATTAAGTTTCTCATCTAATTTTCTTTCAGCAAATCCTGACAATACTTGTCTCTTTAATTTTCTGAGAAACTCTGTAAGGAATGTATTACTAAGATTATGCACCCTAGCGTCTACACCGTGTGTTCCCACACCAGTATTAGTGAAGGTAAGATATTCTGGTTGATTAGTTCTATTGTTATTTTCAATACCACTAAAACCTCTAACACACCCTTCAAATGATGTAGAACCTATACCTGTATAAGTGATAATCTCATTATCAATCTTCAATAAACCATATTGATTAGGCCATCCTTCTGTTGAGTCGACATATATTACATCTGATCTTGCTTCAACATATTGGGAGACTGATGTGAAACCTATTAAGTTTTCAGTGTTTAAAAAATCTAAACTCTTGTATTCGACAAGGTTTTCAGCGATGTCAATAGCACCACCTTGATACTCTTGAGAAATATAATATTGTTTAAGAAAATCACCCAGAAGAGGGTTTTGCTCGTCAATTACCTCTGGTATTTGACTCTCAATTATTTCATGTATTTTGACTTTTGTTAATGATGTTTGTATCATTAGTATCCGTATCCACTACTACTGCTTGAGGATGATGACGACGATGATGTCGATGTCATTGTGCTAGATGACGAACTATCTATGGGAGCACTGTCAGCAGCAATTCCTAAACTCTCTGCTTTTGTAGAGTATATCGTATCATGAGGAGTAGAGACGTGGAACTCACCAACCATTTTTTTACCTGTATCAGGATGGAAGTGAAAAGGTCCGTAATAAGGATTTCCATTTACATATCCAACAAGATTAGAAGAACTAGCAGAGCTAGTGATAATGGCACCCCTTACTTTTGCACCATTGCTGTAACTTGATTGTGGGTCATACCTTGTACCAGATGTATTTGCACCAGTTGATATTGGATCCTCTCTCATAAAGAAATTACTATTTGATACATCAAATTGAAGATATAATTCTTTTCTAGCAAGCACGTCATTTGATTGTGGCACTGCTTGTATTTCAATAATATTATCAGATAATAAAGTGCTTGTGATATTTACAGTATCAATGATTACTTCACCTTTTTTATAATCTACAGAACCAAATGTGTTAGATAAAATTTTCACTGTTGAGTCTCCATCTATTTGAAAAAGAAATAAATTACCCTTATCACCAGATACATGTTGATCAGAAAAGTAAACAGTTCCTGAAACACCTGAAACAGTGAATCCCGTCGATTTTATATTGTAATTACTTTCATTCCTATGAAAAGTATTATCAAAACATATTTCATATTGACTAAACACATTTAATTGTGCAACCAAATTTCTTCTTATTCTTATTGTGGTAATGTTTGATGTGATAGAATCACTTACTCTGTCAATAAGAGATAAAACTTTACTATACTTAAATCTACCACCAAATTTATTCAATTCTGTACCACCTGCAAACGAACTCATCGCATTTATGATATCAGTTCTAAGATTCTGTGTATCTCCGACAAAGTTTGCATTGTAATAAACATGAGTATCAAGTTCTACATATAAAAACTTCAAATCAATTATCTCTGGAACTATACCTGCTACAGAGTAATTTTTCAATGATGTGAGTATTTGTTTTTTTGTAAAGTTGGATAAGAATGCACCATTTTTAGGTTTTGCAGCTATGAAAACCCTACCGTATTTTGGAGGAGTCAATTCTTCACCACCAAATGCACTTATTGATTCTATATTTGGATATACAGATGGTACAATCGCTTCGTAGTCATTTGCGGTGACTGCTCTATGTTGCGAAGAGTACAATCTAGGTGCGTAATATCTTACACTTTTTATATCTTCTATATCATCACCATTCTGTGATGGGAATTGAGGTACAAGATCTCCATTTATCTCTGTCTCTGTAGCATTATTTTCATTTGTTATAGTGCCAGAAAATGATAATCTAGACACTCCATTTCCCTCCTTCCCTTCAGTTTTTATGTAAGATATTTCTATAACGTTTCCATTTGATAATTCTTTTCCAAAAATACCATCACCAAATAATACTTCATACTTCTCATCAGTTGTTTCCTGTATCAAATAGATGTTGGATGTAGAGGTGATTCCAATAATATTATCAACCAATTTGTATTCCTCAAGTGTATCACTTGAATTATTTTCTCTTACCTTTACTCTAATAGTCGAAGTATCTACGCCATTATTAGGTAATATGTATCTTTGATTGGGTAAAGAATTATTGACAGTAAAATTTGATTGTAAGTATTGTCCTTGAAAAACCTCTATTGTCCCACTTGCTATACCATCTGATGCAGTGCCAGTTACTTTTTCAGGTATTGAAAATAAAAAATTTATATTAGATACACTTCCATTTCCTATAAAACCAGGTTCAAAAGTAATTGTTTTTGTTGTTGTTGTGATGCCAGTTATACCATAATCAACCAACATTCTAGATGCTCTTTTAGATCTTGGAACATATCCTATATTTCTTGCAAGAGAAACAACATTTTCTCTAAGTGTAGCACTATCAATAAATGTCTCATTTACAACTGCATTGGTATTATATGCTGTGGTGTATGAATTATATGCTAATAGATTTACAATGACAGAAAGATTAGACCCCTCAAAATCCATGTCAGTGAAATTAGAGTTCTGTCTAAGATAATCCTTAATTGAGGTTTTTATATCCTCAAAATTTAGATTTGTGAATTGTTGTAGTGCCATTATAACCTTGTGGGTTCTAGAATAAAATTGATAAACTGTGTAGGAGCATCAAGTCCGATAATATCATATTTTACAGTAACTTCAATTGCGTTTTGGTCAGGAAAAGTCTTAAAATTTACTTTCATTAATTGAACTCTAGGTTCAAAATTACTGATTACATTTTCAATTTGACTTTTTATAGGATCTACGTAATCATTATTCGCTAATTCAAAAAGTGATCCCTCCAATCGTGTGCCTATTAAATCATTAAAAAAAACTTCACCCTGTATTGTGCGAACTAAATTTTGCACAGAACGTTTTATGGCATCCTCATTTTTTAATGCAAGAATGTCATTTGTTACTGGATGTCTTTTGAAAGATAAGGAGATATCCTTAAATCCTTGCGAAAACCTTTGTGCAGGCACTGAAAATTATAGTCTGGGTATATTTATCATTATTTAGAGACAAAAAAAGACCCCTACTGGGGGTCTTCTTCGTGTCCGAGGTATCTTACCTCTATTTCATCGGGGTGAGGAAACCCTTCTTTGTAATAATCGTCTGCCAATTCTTGCGTAATATCGAGCATTTCCTCTTCTGATATTGAACTGAACTCTTTACTCCCTTTTATATAAATGTCATATAGTTCCATGTCAGTTATGTTTATCATCTGACCTATCTATATAATTCTTGTTTTTTCATGTCCCACTCTACATTGCGGATCAATCCATATTTCATAACCTGCTTTGATTGCATCAAGACAGAATGATACATCTTCACCACACATATCTTGCACCTCACCTGAGTCAAATACCTGCATCTGTGGAGCAAACCAAGGATATTTCATATCTTTATGTTCAAATACACCTTTCTTTATGAGTAACCAACCAAAACCAGAATAATCTACAGTGAATGGTTTACGACGTTTGACAATACCTTCCACCATCTCATGATTCATAACTCCACCATTCTCTTTGAAATCGTCTTCTTCTAACCAATGTGCACATGATGTAGTTCTACCATCCTCTGTGGCATACCAACCCCCTGCGATGTCTTTATCCATTGCTACAACTCTATAAAAATTTTCAAGATTGAAAACAATGTCGCTGTCTATCCACAGTTGATAATCATAATTTAGTTTACCATCCCAAGGTAATTGATCAGGACCTCTAAGAACATTTGCACCTAAAACTTTGCATCTTGCAAAATTTACCATTGAACTATAGTCTTGTGCAATCTGTATATTTGCTCCGTTTTGTACCAACTCAAAACAGAGTGATACGAAATTCTTTAGGAAGATATATGATACACCTCTGCCAGGTAAACAGAATACAACACTTTTACCCTTGATGAGTTCTTTTGCTGCTTCAATATCAAAAGCGTCTTCCTTCGCTGTAGGTGGTTTAGATACCACCTTAAATCCTTTAGCCATAATTAGAGTTCAGTCATAATCATTATAACACTTTATATAGCGTCTATCAACTCAATGATTTTATTTGCAATTGTCTTATGTCCTTCTGGACTTGGGTGTCCGCCATTTACACCATTTGCATAATGATGAGGATGAGTTTTCAAACCTTTTAATAAGTCCATCTGCATCCATACTGGAGTATAGTCATCACACAAACTTCTCCAATACCCTATTTTGTTTTCATAATACCTCTCTGGCCACCTTTGTGTGCTCTCATAGTGTTCTGCAATTATAGACACATACTTTTGACCAATACTTTTACAATACGAATCAAACAGGAATATGTTCTTCCATAAATTCTCTGCACCAAGAACATCATTGTATATTCGTGTGTAATAATCTCTTTCTCTGCGTGTCTTGGTTCTTTGTGGTGTCCAATTCTCAGGTTGTTTCTCAAAATATTCTATTCTCTGCGTCACAGTAAATTGCATCACTAACACATCTGGTCTTGTATTTTTTAGATACTTAATGGTTCTCCGCACAATAGCGTCATTGCTTATACCACGTTCACTGAGATTATATCCATTGCAACCATAATGTTGAGATACAAGATTACTAAATCTGTCATTCATTCTATCTTGCAATTCATCACCCCAAGTGATGCTGCATCCACTAAAACACAGTGACATCATATTTTCTTTCAAATGATTTTGCGTCATGTATTGTATTTACCATTGGTTTACCTTTGATATTCAAAGATGTATTTAATAATACAGGACATCCTGTACGTGCATACCATGCCTCTAGTATTGGTCTCAGAATACTCTCAGAATCTAACGGAACTGTTTGTACCCTCGCACTACCATCGACGTGTATACAAGCAGGTATCGCCTTAGGTTGCTTACACTTATAGACATAGGACATGTATCTCGAATTGGAAGGCATATCAAAGTAGTCCTGACA
>MDSX01039703.1_pt1 | contig 13969 bp, 14 predicted proteins | sample 811141 | NCBI WGS metagenome assembly MDSX01 (sample SAMN05326642, study PRJNA326480) | marine metagenome | isolation source: seawater | place: Atlantic Ocean: South East | collected 2010
GACGCTCTGAAGCTCATCACCGTTCGCACCACGTCGTTTGAGGCTTCTGAATTTGGGGGGGGCGCCCCGGTGGAGGATATCTCCGGCGGCATTAATGCGCAGCTGTCCACATTTGCAGGGGAAGAGCTCACTCGATCCGAACGCCCAGAGCTCACCACGGCAGATATTATTGTTTCGGGTGGACGGGGCATGCAGAGTTCTGAAAACTTTTCCATGCTGGAAACTTTGGCCGACAAACTAGGTGCCGCAGTTGGCGCATCGCGCGCTGCGGTGGATGCTGGGTATGTGCCTAATGACTACCAGGTTGGCCAAACAGGTAAGGTAGTCGCACCCAATGTTTATATCGCAGTGGGTATTTCCGGGGCTATCCAGCACCTTGCGGGAATGAAAGACTCCAAAATTATCGTCGCGATTAACAAAGATGAAGAAGCGCCGATTTTTCAGGTCGCAGACTACGGCTGGGTTGCAGATTTGTTCGAGGCAATTCCGCAGCTAGAAGCTACATTGGGGTCCAACGCTTCCTGAAACCAACACCGAAAGAAATTTCGGCAGTAAATTAAGCTAGAGTCATTGAGGTAATAAAAAACGCCCCGGTTAAACCGGGGCGCCCGTCGCTGCATTTATGCTGAAGCGGCTGACATTTGAGACACTTCCTTGTGGTCGCGCCACCCGTCGCAGTGACGTCTTTATTTTCTTCGACCTTAGGGTGCCTGTCGGTGAAATCCATCACCGCAATCCATCGGTGAAGTCAGCTACACCGCTCTCACTCCAGCCCCATTGCAAAAAGGAGTTCCTTAGGATTACGGGCCATCTGGTCGGCGCCCCAGTCTTGCGCTTCATCTTCGGGACGGTATCCCCAGGTCACCGCGATGGTTTGCATTCCGCCCGCGCGCCCGGCGTCGATATCCCTTAGGTCGTCTCCGATCATTACCCCGTTACTCGGCAACACCCCCATTTCCTCGCACGCGAGCTGCAAGGGCGCGGGATCTGGCTTAGACTGGTTAAGACTGTCACCGCTGACCACGCTGCCGGCGCGGGCATCCAGTCCGAGTGCCGCCAGAAGTGGTTTCGTGAAGCGCTGCGGCTTGTTGGTAACAATGCCCCAGGGGATGTTCCTTTTTTCAATTCCGGCCAATACTTTCTTGATGCCGGGGAAAAGTTTTGTCTGCGTACAGAGGTTTCGGGAGTATTCTTCGAGTAGCCTCTGGCGATGCGGGCTGCCGCAGGCCTCTTCTTTTGTAATTTGCAAACCGTTCTGGATCAATCCGACGCTGCCGTCTGCGACCCACCAGCGCGCGACGCTGAGGTCTACTTCGGAACGGCCAAGCGAACGCAGGGTGCGGTTTAGGGCTGCTACCAGATCCGGCGCGGTGTCCGCCAACGTACCATCAAGGTCAAACAGAACGTGCCTCGGGAGTCGTCCGTTCTCGAAAATCGGCATGGTTTTGTTCAGAGGGTGTCGGGAGCTGAGTAGTGGCAGAGGTAGTTGACGTCAACGCCGTCGCCTAGACTGTAGCGCTTGGTGATCGGGTTGTAATGCATACCGGTTATGGAGGAAAGCGATAACCGAGCGGATCTCGCCCAACCATCGAGTTCAGATGGACGAATAAACTTTTTATAATCATGCGTGCCGCGGGGAAGCAGTGAGAGAACATATTCTGCTCCAACGATAGCGAGCACAAAGGATTTCAAATTACGGTTTAGGGTGGAAAAGAAAATACTGCCGCCCGGGCGCACAAGGTTTGAACAGGCCTCTATCGCTGAGGCGGGATCGGGAACGTGCTCGAGCATCTCGAGACAACAGACTACATCAAACGAGCTTTCCTCCTTCTCGAGGAGAGTTTCGACCGTGGTGTGCCGGTAGTCAATTTCGACATTACTCGCAATTGCGTGCAATCGCGCGACATTGATTGGAGCAAGTCCTGCGTCAATACCGACGACTTTGGCGCCTTTTGCGGCAAGGCTCTCGGAGAGAATGCCTCCTCCGCATCCGACGTCGAGGACCCGAGCGCCCGCCAGGTTAACCCTTTCGTCGATATAAGCGAGCCGAAGTGGATTGATCGCGTGCAGCGGAGCAAATTCACCCTGGGGATCCCACCAGCGCGAAGCGAGCGCTTCAAATTTTAGGAGTTCTTGTGGGTCTGTGTTCTGCATGGCTTACGTGTCTCTACCCCGATTCTAGCCTTCGGCAAACATTGGGCCCTTCAAAAACGCTTCACAAGAGGGCCCGCGAGCAAGAAACAAACCGGTTTTCGCCTGTCATCTTATTGTTTTCGCGAGACAAACTGGTTAAACTCCCGCGTCGCGGTGCGGGGTGGAGCAGTCTGGCAGCTCGTCGGGCTCATAACCCGAAGGTCGTAGGTTCGAATCCTACCCCCGCTACCAAATGCTGTAATCCGGGACCCCGCAGTAGCGGGGTTTGTTTTTGGTGCTACGGGTACAGGAGTGCCATCGGCGAGGCTGATCGGGCAGGGAAAGACGAGATGGATAACAGCGCGATCCGACAATTGCTGGAGCCTGTGGTGGAGGATATGGGGTACGAATTGGTGATGGTCGAAATGACGGGATCGCCCTCGGGAGGCCAAGTGCTCAGGACCTACATCGACGCGCCAGGCGGAATCCTTCTAGAGGACTGCGAGCAGGTGAGTCGTCAAGTGAGCGCAATTTTGGACGTGGAAGACCCAATTAAAGGGGAGTACACCTTGGAAGTGTCGTCCCCCGGAATTGATCGGCCTCTTGTCAAGCCTGAACACTTTCGGCGGTTCCAGGGTAATCAGGTAAAGGTAGTGATGCGCGAGGCCCGCTTGGGACGGCGTCGGTTTACTGGGTTACTCGTAGAAGCTGGGCTGGAGTGCGTTGTGGTTGAAGTGGATGGGGAGCCCTACGAACTGGATTACCGGACGATGGAAAAAGCAAATCTGGCGGGTTTGGATTAAAGCAAAAGTAGAGAGACAGAGGAATCAAAAATGGCCGAGTCCGGTCCATGGCTGGCTGCGTAAGCAGACGCAAGGATGGGGGGACTGGGGATCGCTCGTAATGAATGCTTGGGAGTAGTTGAAGATGACGAAAGATGAAGTATTGATGATGGCCGACGTGCTTTCCCGGGAAAAAGATATCGATCGCGGGATAGTCTTCGAGGCAATTGAGGCAGCTCTAGCTACGGCAACTCGCAAGCGAAATCGCGAAGATATGGAGGTTCGCGTGCAGATCGATCGGGCCAGTGGCGACTACGAGGCATTCAGGCAATGGGAGATTGTCGAAGACGACGCTGCGGTGGAAAACCCGGCCCGCCAGATGACATTTGCCGCGGCCGAAATAAGCTACCCCGAGGATACCCACGAGATTGGCGGTGTCGTGGAAGAGCCCTTAGAAACGGTAGCGACTTTTGGCCGCATTGAGGCGCAGGCTGCCAAACAGGTGATCAGTCAGAAAGTGCGGGAAGCGGAACGCGCGAGGGTTTACGAAGAATTCAAAGACCGTGTTGGACAAATGGTCCAAGGGGTGGTGAAACGAGTAGGCAACCGGGAGGCCATTATTGATCTAGAAGGGGTAGAGTCCTCTCTTCCTCGCTCCAACTGGATCGACCGGGAGATTTTGCGAAGTGGTGATCGCGTCAAGTCGATCCTGACCGAAGTTCGTTCCGAGCCTCGCGGCCCCCAGTTGATTCTTGATCGACGCTGCCCCGAACTCGTGATCAAGTTATTCCAGCTCGAGGTGCCGGAAGTGGGGCAGGGGGTTATTGAGATTCTCGGTGCTGCTAGGGATCCGGGATCCAGAGCCAAGATTTCCGTCAGGTCGCAGGACAACCGGATCGACCCTGTTGGAGCGTGTGTGGGTATACGGGGCGCCCGCGTTCAAAGTGTTTCAAATGAGATCAACCTTGAACGCATAGACATCATTACCTGGGTCGACAGCCCGGCTGAATTTGTCATCAAGGCTCTGCAGCCAGCGGAAGTCGACTCGATATTGGTGGATGAAGAATCACGGTCGATGGATGTCGTAGTTGAAGAGAGTCAGCTCTCCCTTGCGATTGGACGGGGCGGACAGAATGTTCGCCTGGCATCCGAATTGAGCGGGTGGGAGCTCAACATTATGACCGACGAGGCGGCTGCCGAGAAAGCTGAGCGAGAGGCTCAGGAAGCCGTCGAGCGCCTGATGACGCAACTCAATATCGATTCAGAGGTCGCAGGCGTATTGGTGGAGGAGGGCTTCGTCACTCCAGAAGAGGTGGCTTATGTTCCTGTGCAGGAATTGTTAGATGTGGAAGGCTTTGACGAGGATCTTGTCGAGCAACTTCGAGTTCGCGCTCGAGATTTTCTTGATATCCGGGAGATCGCCGAACTGGAGAAGAGTCGCCCCGAAGCTGATTTGCAGTCGATGGAAGGCATGGATGAAGCGACAGCAGTACTTTTTGCCAGTAAAGGAATCCGCTCGATGGAGGATCTTGCCGAATGCGCGACGGATGAACTCGTTGAAATGACGGGAATCGACGTGGAGCAGGCAAGCGAATTGATTATGACGGCGAGAAAACCGTGGTTTGAGGAAACCGACGGCGCTGTCGAAGCTCAGGAAGATGTTGCAGGCATGGACGGTGCCAGCTCAAGTTAACCCTTAAAGGTAGATACTTATGCCTGTTGTAGCCATAAAAAAACTCGCTGAACAGATCGGCGTGCCCCCAGAGAAGTTGCTGGAGCAACTTTTAGCGGCCGGGGTATCAGAGAAAGCCGCGGATGACATGCTGGATGATGCGGAACGCACCACCTTGCTGGCGTACCTGCGTGGTGGAAAAACTGCCGCAGAGACCTCAAAGCCTCAAGAAAAAGTGACGCTGAATCGACGTACGACCACAGCGGTCAAACAGAGCTCGCGTACCGGGGGCTCCAGGACTGTGCATGTCGAGGTTAAAAAGCGCAGGACCTACGTTCGCCGCGGCGAGTTGCAGCGTCAACAGGAGGAGGCCGAACAGGCTGCTCGCGAGGCAGCCGAAGCGAAGGAGCGAGAGCAGCAGGCTAAACAAGAGGCTGAAGAGCGTGCCAAACAGGAAGCCGCGGCAGAGGCGCAAAAACGCGAGGCCGAAGCGGCGGCCATAGCGGCTGAGGCCGAAGCCGCGGCAGCCAAAGCGAGTCCCGCCGAACTTCCTACCCCAGCACCGGTGCCGCCAGAAGAAGCCAAAAGCACCGCACGACGGGATGAAAAGCCTAAGAAACGGAAAGGCAAAGGAAAGGCTGACAGTGGTGGAGAGCTCCATCTGGCAGAGGGGAAGCGTGGCAAGCGTCGGCCGCGTCAGCCGATAAAACCCCGCCGCCTGACTTCAGCGACTGCAGGTCAGCATGCTTTTGAGAACCCCACCGAGCCGGTGAGCCGAGATATCTCCGTACCTGAAACTATCAGCGTTGCTGATCTTGCCCAATCGATGTCGGTCAAGGCAGCAGAAGTGATTCGGGTCCTGATGGAGATGGGAAGTATGGTGACTATCAATCAGGTACTGGATCAGGATACCGCGATACTGGTCGTAGAAGAAATGGGGCACAAGGCAATCGCAGCGGATCTGGATGACCCCGAGGCAATGTTGAGCTCTGACGATAGCTCAGATGAGCGACCGAGTGCTCCGCGGGCGCCAGTGGTAACGGTGATGGGACATGTTGATCACGGCAAAACTTCCCTGCTGGACTACCTTAGGAAAACAAAAGTCACTGCCGGGGAGGCGGGTGGTATTACTCAGCATATCGGCGCTTACCGGGTCGCTACGGACAAGGGGACCGTGACCTTTCTAGATACGCCCGGACACGAGGCTTTTAGCGCAATGCGTTCTCGCGGCGCGCAGGTGACGGATCTCGTTATTCTGGTTGTCGCTGCGGATGATGGAGTCAAACCTCAGACCATTGAGGCAATCAGCCACGCACGCCAGGCTTCCGTTCCCCTGATTGTTGCCATAAATAAGATGGATAAGGAAGACGCGGACCCGGATCGCGTTAAACAGGAATTGGCTAACCAGGAAGTTATTCCAGAGGACTGGGGTGGAGATACGCTGATGAGTCAGGTCTCTGCCATGACCGGAGACGGTGTTGAGAATCTTCTCGACTCGGTTCTGCTGCAGTCAGAAATGCTGGACCTCAGTGCCCCTGATGCGGGGATCGCATCCGGTACGGTTGTCGAGGCGCGCCTGGATCGCGGCAAGGGGGTTGTTGCCACGCTACTCGTCCAGAAAGGAGAGCTGAAAAAAGGCGACATTGTTGTTGCCGGGCGGGAGTTCGGTCGTGTTCGGGCGATGACCAGCGATGCGGGAGACGTAGAGAAGACCGCGGGCCCGTCTACGCCGATTGAGATTCAAGGCCTGGGCGGGGTACCAGATTCCGGGGATGAATTTTCAGTAGTTTCGGATGAGCGACGTGCGAGGGAAGTCACCAGTTATCGACAGGCGAAGCATAAGGAAGTCAAACTGGCGCGACAGCAAAAAGCCAAACTGGAGAGCATGTTCAGCGAGATGGGCGAAGGCCAGGTTAAGACCTTAAACGTCATCATCAAAGGGGATGTCCAAGGGTCTGTGGAAGCGTTGACGGAGTCGCTCGAAAAACTGAACTCAGAAAAAGCGAAGGTGGCTGTCGTGCACGGGATGGTGGGCGGAATCAACGAATCTGATGTAAATCTTGCCGGAGCCTCTGAGGCGATCGTGATCGCCTTCAATGTGCGGGCTGACGCGACTGCTCGAAAATTGATCGAGAGTGAAGGCGTAGATGTGCGGTACCACAACGTGATCTATGACGTGGTAGATGAAGTCACGGCTGCACTCACCGGCATGTTGGCGCCGATCATCCGTGAGCAGGCGGTGGGTCTCGCCGAGGTACGGGATGTGTTTCGGGTTGCCAAAATGGGTGCCGTAGCCGGTTGCCGAGTAATTGAGGGCGAGGTTCGGCGAAATCTTCCAGTGCGGGTGCTGCGTGACAATGTTGTGATCTTCGATGGGCAGATTGACTCGTTGAAGCGTTTCAAGGACGATGTAACCGAAGTCAAATCAGGGTTTGAGTGCGGCATCGGTGTCAAGAATTACAACGATATCAAGCCGGGCGATCAGATAGAAATTTACCAAAACGTAGAGCAGGCCGCTACGCTCTAAGCCGCCATAGTCTCAGTTTTCCGCAACAGTCACAAAAGGATCGAGTACACAATGCAGGGCGTCGATCGGACGCGTCGGATTGGTCAGGTGTTGCGAAGGGAGTTGGCGCCGATCATTTCCCGTGAGTTGGAGTCAAGCGTTGTAGGGCTTATCTCCATCACAGCAGTCTCGGTGAGCAAGGATCTGCGGCACGCTCGAGTGTTCATTACCTCCCTTGCGCCGAAACTTTCAAGTGTTGAACTCACTAAAGAGTTGAACGCGGTCTCGGGCGCACTGCGGTGGGAACTGAGTCAACAGGCGGGATTGCGGCGTACGCCGGAACTTGTATTTGAGTACGACGAAAGCATCGAGCGCGGCGCCGAGATGTCAAAGTTGCTGGACGGCCTTGCTGACGCTGGCAACCATGACAGCGGTGATTAAACTTGGGCCGTAGGAGAAAACAAACACTCGGGGATCCCGTGGATGGGGTTTTGCTTCTGGATAAACCCGCGGGCATTACCTCCAACGAGGCGCTGCAGCGGGCCAAAAAGTTGTTGGCCGCACGCAAAGCGGGGCACACCGGGAGCTTGGATCCGATTGCTACGGGATTACTGCCTCTGTGCTTTGGGTCATCGACGCGATGGTCGGGATATTTTCTGGGTTCAGACAAGTACTACAAGGCGACGGTCCGCCTTGGTGAAACGACAGAGACAGGTGACAGCGAGGGCACAGTTACCAATCGGGTTCCTGTCAACGTCACTGAATTACAAGTGCGCAGTATTTTGCAGGAATTTCTAGGGACCCGGCTGCAGGTTCCGCCGATGTATTCTGCGATCAAGGTGGATGGTCAGCCGTTATACAAGCTCGCCCGCCAAGGAAAAGAGATTGAACGGGAGCCAAGGGAGGTAACCGTCCATGAGCTTGATTTCCAGTCATATGACGGGCGCGACGTTGAGTTGACGCTCCGATGTTCGTCTGGATTCTATGTAAGAGCCCTCGCGACCGAGTTTGGTGAGAGACTAGAAACGGGTGCCCACGTGATTGGGCTGCGGCGTCTAGGTGTTGCTGGACTGCTCGTTGATCAGGCGCTGACCTTGGACGATCTTGAAAAAATGGCAGGACCTGCCGAACGACGGACCTATCTGGGAGCTGTTGGAGAGGCGCTGGATCACCTTCCGGCGGTTGAATTGTCCGTGGATGCTGCGTTTTATCTATGTCGTGGGCAGAGCGTTCGAGCGAGTAATCTGCCAGGTGAGGGAAGCGTCCGACTCTATTCCTCCGCCGCGGGGTTTTTGGGAGTGGGGGTCGTAGGCCCTCATGGAACGGTGGCGCCTGAACGTTTGGCCTCCACTGGAACTCAAACCGGCTGACTTTGTTGAGGAAAGTGGGCCATGACTGTAGAATACGGCGGCTTTCGTTTTGTGCCGGCGCTCATCTACTCCTCAACCGGCGTCGATCCTGCTCCACACATTAGAAATTTACCGTAATCGCAAGAGAGATCTAGATATGTCCTTAGTGGCCGAAGATAAAGCCAGGGTCGTCAGTGAGTATGCCACTGCGCCCGGTGATACAGGTTCTCCCGAAGTTCAGGTTGCCTTGCTGACTGCACGCATCAGCGATCTGACAGACCATTTCAAAACCCACATTCATGATCATCACTCGCGGCAGGGCTTGCTCCGAATGGTGAACCGCCGCCGCAAACTTTTAGACTATCTCAAGGGCCGTGATACTGAACGTTATCGAACGTTGATCGGCCGCCTAGGGCTGAGACGCTAAGCCCTACCGACACTTTTAAACCTACGGAGCTATCCGCTTGAACAAAACCGTTGAAACATTCCAGTATGGCGATCAGGAATTTCGTCTGGAGACCGGGCAAATCGCCCGACAGGCATCTGGTGCCGTGCTGGCCAGCATGGGCGAAACCGTTGTGCTGGTCACCGTGGTGGCCGCACGCGAGTCGAGTGGCCGGGATTTTTTCCCGCTTACCGTAGATTACGAAGAACGCACTTACGCCGCCGGCAGAATTCCCGGCGGTTTTTTTAAGCGCGAAGGACGACCATCAGAAAAGGCGATCCTTACCTGCCGCTTGATTGATCGGCCAATTCGTCCGCTTTTTCCCGACGGTTTCGATAATGAGGTGCAGATTGTTGTGACGGTCATGTCCGTTGATCCGGAAATTGATCCTGATGTGGTGTCGATGGTCGGTGCATCCGCTGCGCTCTCTATCTCAGGCGTTCCCTTTAACGGCCCAGTCGGGGCTGCCAGGGTCGGGTTTATCGACGGCAATTATGTTCTGAACCCAAGTGCAAGCCAGCTGGAGAACTCCGCGCTTGATCTGGTGGTGGCGGGAACCAAGGGTGCCGTACTCATGGTTGAGTCAGAAGCACAGGAACTGACCGAAGAGCAGATGCTTGGAGCCGTTGTGTTTGGGCACGATGCCTCCCAGGCAGCGATTTCGGCCATTGAATCTCTGGCGGCCAAAGTCGGTGTCGAACGCTGGCAGTGGGAAGCTGAGGCTCAGGATCAAGAACTCCAGGAGAAAGTCGTAGCCCTGGTGGCGGCGGACGTAGAAAGCGCCTACCAGATTGCAGATAAAACTGCGCGACAGGATGCCATTGCGGCAGTGCGTGACAAGGCAGCCAGCCATCTCGTTTCCGAGGACGCGGAAGCAGACCTCGCTGATCGCGTTAAAGGTGCAATTAAGAGTATTGAGAAGGCCACCGTTCGGGGCCGGATTCTCTCGAATGAGCCGAGAATTGATGGGCGCGACGTGGAGACTGTTCGACCCATCAGCATTGAAACTAGTGTGCTTCCCAGAACCCATGGATCTGCGCTCTTCACCCGCGGAGAGACCCAGGCAATCGTCACTTGCACGCTGGGCACTGAGAGGGACGCACAGATTATCGATGCACTTGAGGGAGAGCGCCGGGATCCTTTCATGCTGCACTACAACTTCCCGCCTTTCTGCGTTGGAGAAACGGGCCGGGTTGGCTCGCCTAAACGACGGGAAATTGGCCATGGCCGGCTCGCCAAAAGAGCGATTCTCGGCGTCTTGCCGAGCCCGGAAGACTTTCCGTATGTGATTCGAGCGGTGTCCGAAATCACCGAGTCGAATGGATCGAGTTCCATGGCAACGGTCTGCGGCACCAGTCTCGCACTAATGGACGCCGGTGTGACGCTCAAGGCGCCCGTCGCCGGCGTTGCAATGGGGCTGATCAAGGACGGAGAGCGTTTCGCTGTCCTGACGGATATCTTGGGAGATGAAGATCATCTCGGGGACATGGACTTCAAAGTCGCGGGAACTGCAGATGGTGTCACCGCGCTATAGATGGACATCAAGATTGATGGCATAACGCGGGAAATAATGGAACAGGCCCTGGCACAGGCCAAAAGGGGTCGATTACATATCCTCACCGAAATGGGCAAGGCAATCAGTGCGCCTCGCGAAGAGATGTCGCAATATGCCCCTCGAATTACCACCATGTCTATCCCGACAGACAAGATCAGGGATGTGATTGGCAAGGGCGGTGTAACGATTCGGGCGATATCCGAAGCGACCGGAGCCGCTATCGATATCGAAGATGATGGAACTATCAAGATCGCCACCTCCGACCTCTCCGCCGCTGAGGACGCAAGGCGCCGAATAGAACAGATCACTGCCGACGTCGAGGCAGGTACCATCTATGAAGGCAAAGTAGTTCGGTTAATGGACTTCGGCGCATTTGTAAACATCTTGCCGGGTAAGGACGGCTTGGTGCACATCTCACAGATTTCAGAGGAGAGGGTCGCCAATGTCAGTGACAAGCTGTCTGAAGGTGATGTGGTCAAGGTTAAAGTTCTTGAGGTCGATAAGCAGGGTAGGATTCGGCTGAGTATGAAGGCCGTAGAAAGCGACAACTGAGCGCACCCGAGCGGCCTTTTCTCTAACACCGTTTTCCGCAGACGGTCTTCACGTGGGTGACGATGAGCGACTCTGACCTCGTCTGGATGGACCTGGAGATGACCGGGCTTGATCCTAAGTCGGACCTGATCATCGAGATTGCCACCGTCGTCACCGACGCGCACTTGAACCTTTTGGCTCAGGGCCCGGTGTTGGCGATCCACCAGCCAGATTCTGTCCTGGCCAAGATGGACGACTGGAATCAGACAACCCATTCACAGACAGGGTTGATCGATAGGGTCAAGGCGTCAAACTTCAGCCACGCCGATGCTGAGTCAGCTACGTTGGCGTTTCTTCAGGAACATCTCAACCCCGGCAAATCACCCTTATGCGGCAATAGCATTTGTCAGGATCGGCGTTTTCTGGCCGAACACATGCCGGACCTTGAGTCTTTCCTGCACTACAGGAACCTCGACGTAAGTAGCATTAAGGAACTTGCTGTGAGGTGGCGGCCAGGATTAGCGGGCGGCTTTTCCAAGAAAGGAGGGCATCGCGCGCTCGACGATATCCTTGCATCGATCGAAGAGCTCAAATATTACCGCGAGCATTTCTTTAATATTTCTGCGCCGCAATAGTTGGAGTCTCTGGTGTGCCCAGGCGTTCCAGAGCCCAGATAATGTGTTCGTCCACCATTGCGGACACCTTTCCCAACCGGGACCGCAGGGCATCGGTCGCTGCGTCAGTAGGCCTGCCGTTGCCCAATGCTACCGCAACGTTTCTCATCCATCGTTCGTAGCCCAGCCGCCGCAAAGGGCTACCATTTGTGTATTGCTCAAACTGCTCGGGGGACCAACGGAATACTTCCACTAGCTCTGGATTTGCAAGTCCATGACGGGGAGCGAACAGAGTATCGCCTTTGCTGGGACCCCCGTTGTGGGGGCAGACAAGTTGGCAGTCGTCACAGCCGAAAACCCGATTGCCGATGAAGGCTCGCAATGACTCGGGGATAGCGGTTTTGTGCTCGATAGTGAGGTAAGCAATGCATCGTCTGGCGTCCAGTTTATACGGGATGTCCAGCGCTCCCGTGGGGCATGCCGCAGAGCATCGGGAACAGGTACCACAATGATCCGTGTGAGGCGGGTCGACGGGCAGCGGAAGATCTGTATAGAGTTCTCCGAGAAAAAACCAGGAGCCCATTTGCGGGTCGATCAAGTTAGTGTGCTTTCCTATCCACCCGAGTCCGGCAGCCTGTCCGAGAGGTTTTTCCATAACCGGCGCGCTGTCGGCAAAAGCCCGGTAGGAGAAGGGCCCGATTTTTTCAGTAATCCGGTCGGCTAACTTCTGCAGCCGGCGTCGCATCGGGCGGTGATAGTCCCTCCCCAGCGCATACCGGGCGATATACGCTTTTTCTGGATCCCGAAGGGTTTCGTGTGTGCAGCCGTCGAAATCATGCCAATAGCCTAGCCTAACGCTAATAATTCGACACGTATCGGGAACAAGCAGTTCAGGGTGCGTACGTTCAGGGACGTGGGTGCTCATAAAGTCCATTTCTCCGTGCCAGCCCTTTTGGAGCCAATTTTGTAGTTCAACGGCGGCGCCAGAGAGTTCGCCCGGCGAAATTCCCACGGCCTCAAAACCCAGATCAAGCCCCCACTGCCGAATGTCCTGACTGAGTTCCGCCAGAGCTTTGTCCGATACGGTTTTCATCACGGTATGATAGCCTGATGGATGCAACTCAACACCTTGTTTGCAAGACTGATCAGGTCCGATCGCTGGAAGAGGCGGCGATAGCCACGGGCCGAACCGCGGAAGCACTTATGGAGACTGCGGGTCGGGCCGCGTTCCGTGCGCTGCGTCAGCGTTGGCCCCGTGCCAACCTGATCACAGTCTATTGCGGGAAAGGCAACAACGGGGGCGACGGTTATGTGCTGGCCCGCATGGCGAAAAAAGGCGGCCTGTCAGTAAGGTTGGTCTCACTGAGCGAGCCAACGACGCCTGAAGCGCTGGCGGCAAAACATAGAGCCTTGTCTGCAGGACTGGTTTCTGAAAGTCACTCGACAAAGTTGCTTAAGAAGACCGATATTGTGGTTGATGCGTTGCTTGGTATTGGGGTGTCCGGGGGCGTGCGCGAACCGATGGGTTCACTGGTGGCGGAGATTAACCAATCCAGTGCCCCCTGCCTCTCATTGGATGTCCCCTCCGGCCTGAACGCCGATACTGGCAGCGCTATCGGTGGGGCGGTGAGGGCGGAGATGACCGTCACCTTCATCCGCAATAAACCGGGCCTGATGACGGGGGAAGGGCCTGACTATGCCGGCGAAGTAGTTCTTGAGGACCTTCAGCTGGTTGGTCGATGCGAGACGGATCGAGAACTATCAACGGCCTGGGGCCTTCGCATTGACAAAGAGTGGGTAGGCGAGAATATGCCTCTTCGAAAAAGGAGCGCGCACAAAGGCGATGCGGGCTACGTCTTAGTGGTGGGGGGCGGTCCGGGCATGGCGGGAGCGCCCGTGCTGGCAGGGTTCGCAGCGCTGCGGATGGGCGCAGGCCGTGTCAGCATTGCTTGCCACCCTGACAGTTGGCCTGCAGGCGGGGCCTGTCCCGAGTTAATGGTCAGAGCAGTGAGCGATAGAGAGGAGATGTCTCAGTTGATTTCTGATGCAGATGTTCTCGTTATCGGACCCGGCCTCGGGCAGACCGCCTGGGCTGAAGAGATGTACGAGGTTTGCGTGCAGAGCAAGGGACGTAAAGTCATCGACGCTGATGGACTTAACCTACTCGCCCGAAATCCAAGAACGCTGGCATGTTCAGTATTGACCCCTCATCCTGGAGAGGCTGGAAGGCTTGTCGCACTGAGTTCTAAAGAGGTGCAGGCGAACCGGCCGAAGGTCATCGATGAGCTCGTATCAAAATTCGACGCAACCTGCGTGCTGAAAGGGGTAGGAACACTGGTGGCGCGGTCGGGGCACCCGGTCATGCTCTGTAGCCGGGGCCAC
>MDSX01075726.1_pt1 | contig 13953 bp, 15 predicted proteins | sample 811141 | NCBI WGS metagenome assembly MDSX01 (sample SAMN05326642, study PRJNA326480) | marine metagenome | isolation source: seawater | place: Atlantic Ocean: South East | collected 2010
CTCTTCGACCTTGTGAACGAGATAATTTAGAATCGAAATATCGAGTCCAAAGTATCATCTTTGACTTGTCGGCTGTCATGCTATCGCTCACTCCGTGTTATTTGACTAACTTGAGTGCTTCGACTGAATCATTCTTCGATAAGAACGCCGGAAACTACTCCATCCATACCTGGTCTACTAGTAACTTTCACCTTACCAAGATCAGTCTGAATAATTGCACCCTTTGTAACTATATTTCGACGGACAAAATTTAGATTTGCATTATTTTCAATAACATTTGAAATCGTGGAACGAGTGGTCTTACCATCCTTTGAGTGGACGTTTACAGTATGTGCAGAAGTAACTCTAACTGTCTGTGAACCAGCATTCTTTCGGTATTTCTTGGAAGCGTCTTCAGTACCCACAAAAGCGTACTGAGTTTCACTAGAAATCTCTGTTCGACGCTTCCCTCGATAACGGTTTGGTCGCTTCAAGCGTCCACCAGTTGCTTTGCGTCGAGAGATACCATGCCACTTTGCCATGTAAGCCGCCGACTTACCGCCCTTATTTCAATAGATTGGAATAAACAATGATAATGAAATTAGTATATTTACCTCTAAAGATGCACTATTATCATAAAATTTTTAACAATTTGGTCTAAGTACAGTTGATAGACAATATCCTCTCAGAACCACTTGTGAGTGAGAAGAGACTTCGTAGACGAACACCTGTCAGGTTGAAGCAAATACGTAAAGAAGTTCAAGAAATTTCTAAACGCATCAAAGTAGAAATAAACCTATCTAATTATTTTTTAGAGAGAGGTCATTTTCAAGAAAGAGATCTGATTCTTGTAGATAAGATTCCTCTTGCTATGCAAATACAGACAGATGAAGGAAAATTATGGTACCCTACTATTAGAGGGATACTAGCTTGGGGTGCAGAAAAAAATTGGGCAGCAGTTGATCATGGAGCAATACCTTTTTTGATGAATGGAGCTGATTGTATGGGAGCTGGGGTTCACCTAGCAGATCCTGAAATTGAGCCCGGCGAATTAATGTGGATTAAGGATCAACAACACGGAAAACCATTGGCAATCGGTATGGCAATGGTAAGTGGAGATGAAATGGCAGAAATGACGAAAGGTAAGGCGATTAGAACAATTCACTGGGTTGGAGATGAACTTTGGGAACTAGAAACATGAATCAATAGGTTTCATTTGTAAGAATCTTTTGGGACACTTATGCATAAATTCATCGCGATGGCAATAGTTGTAATTTTAGCATTCAATGTTACTGCCTCTGAGGGCGGAATTAATGAAGAAACATCTGTCAATGGAACAGATATTGAATCTATAGATTATCATTATGAGGCTCGTACTGGAGAAGCGTTTGGAATCGCTGTTCAGCTAACCCAAGAGGCTAGTGATAATGGTACGAAAGTCAACTGGGTAACTCAAGTATGCATTAATTCGGGTATTTGTTACCCACCAGAGACTAACGCTCTTGAATCTGAAGATGGAAAATTATGGATTGGAGAAATTATTCCTGAAGATACCGTTACCTATGTCAACTGGAGAATTGACTTAGTTGATGCAAATGAAAATACAACTAGAGTGCCTGAAAATGGATTTGGTTGGAAAGTTTGGTCTGATTGTTGGTTTGATGGAAATAATTGGGGTGGAAATGATACTTCATGTGGTAGTGGTGAAGGCGAAGACAGCTCTCTTCCAGGGTTCATTGCACCACTGGCATTGGCAGCAATAGGCACAGCAGGATTGATGACTCGGCGCGACTGAGCAAAATCATGAGTGACGAGACAGAGATGTCGGGATTTGTTGATTTAGAGTTTGTTGAACTATCAGAAGAAGATATGGACAAGCAGGCATCGAATTTCTATGAATTGATGAATAAAAGACGTACTACAAGGCATTTTTCTGATAGAAAGGTTTCAAAAAAACTGATAGAGTATGCTATAAAAACTGCAGGAACTGCTCCATCAGGAGCTCATTTACAACCATGGACTTTTGTTGCAATATCTAATAATGATTTGAAAAATAAGATTCGGCAAGCAGCCGAGGATGAAGAAAAGAAAACATATTCCAATAGAATGCCTGAATCATGGGCTGAATTATTACGGCCCTTGGGCACTGATCATATTAAACAACACATAACAGATGCCCCGTGGACCATTGTTGTTTTCAGGCAAACAAAAAGGATTCGTGAAAATGGTGAAATGGGTCCAACTTATTATTCACAGGAATCTTGTGGCATTGCAATCGGACTCTTCATTGCAGCAATACAAAATATGGGGCTAACAACATTAACTCACACTCCATCTCCAATGAAATTCTTAAGAGATTTGTTAAATCGACCAGAACATGAACATGCCATGCTTTTGATGCCTGTTGGATACCCAGCTGATAATGCAAAAGTCCCTAATCTAACTAGGAAAAATATCGAGGATATTTCTGAATGGTTTGATTGAATTATAATTATTTATTTGTAGAGGGTGTAAAAAATATCAAGGCTACTCCTGAGCCTATAATTAGTAATCCTCCAATGATTATCTTGGTACTAAGAACTTCATCGAATAATATGATCCCATATATGGTTGCAATTATGACGGTCAAATAAGAAAATGCACTAACCCAGGCTGCATTCGCTTGATGATAAGCCATTGTTATTCCTACCTGGCCCCCTCCGGCACCAATTCCTATTCCAATTAATGCTGCTGTCATTTTCCAAGTAAGATTTGATAATTCGGGTGACGCTTGAATTACTGAACCTAGTACCGAAAATGCTGCGAACCAAAATACAACTGTTGATGGCGAATCTGTCTTCCTCAAGTCTCTAACGAAAATATATGCTAGACCTGCAAAAAAGCCAGAACCTAGGGCTAATAATGCATTAGGATTGATACTATCCAAATCAGGTGAAACAATGAGTATGATACCAATAAATGCGGTAGTAAGTGAAATTAACACAGATACAGATACTTTTTCTCGGATAAGACTGCCTGATAAAAGAGCAACAAATAAAGGGGCTGTATATTGTAATGTTACTGCTTGACCTATAGGAATTAATGCAAGTGCTGAAAAATATAATATCATTGCAATTAATCCTACTAAACAACGTAAGAACATCTTTTTTGGATCATTCATTCTGAGGCTAGTACCTTGAAATCTAGCAAATATTGCAACTGCTAAAGCAATCACCAATGAACGTATGAAAATAATCATCCAAACATCTGCGTTAACTGATGTCCATTTTACAAGGGCATTCATAGTTCCAAAACAAATACTACCAAATATCATCCAAAGTACTGCAATTTTAGGAGAATCAACTGGATTCTTCGTATCTAATGAAACATAAGATGAGAGATCAGGTCCGTTTTTGGCTAATTCAGATACTGATTGTAGCCCTCGACCGAGTCCTTTGGATGACATCTAAATAAGTCCCCATCTTTTTTCTAGGGCCCCCGATACGCCTTGATAATCTTGGCCTCCATTACTATTAGGGTCATGTAAATGAATAGGCACTCCATGACTTGGTGCTTCTGCTAATTTGATATTGCGACGAATAGCAGGATGGATTATAAATTCAGGTAAATGTTCTAAAATTTCTGAAGCAACTTGCTGATTAAGCAGAGTACTTGCATGCATAGTCAATAAAACACCATCAACTCCTAATTGAGGATTAAGAAGATTTCTGACTTCTCTAAGAGTGCCTGCTAACATAGCTAATCCTTCCAATGCAAAATATTCTGTTTGAACTGGAATCAATACGCCATCACTGGCTACCAAAGCGTTGATTGTAACCAAGCCCAAAGAAGGGGGGGTGTCAATTATTACAATATCATAGTGAGGTAGTAGTGGTTGTAATGCCTCGGCGAGTCGTCTTTCTCTACCTAACTGACGTAACATTTCTTGCTCTAAGCCAACTAAACTTCTATCTCCGACAATCATATGAAGTCCCTCGACTGCTGTTGCATGACGAGCTGTAACTGCAGTCTCGGGAGATAAAATTAGGTCTCTAGTTGTATGTTTGACTTTACTTTTATCAACTCCGAGACCAGTAGCGCAGTTACCTTGAGAATCAGCATCAACTACCAGAACTCTATGACCACGTAAAGCAATTTGTGATGCAATATTAATCACCGTAGTAGTTTTCCCAACACCACCTTTCTGATTAATCACAGTAACAACTCTAGCTCTACCGCTAGGCGTTGGTGACGGGAATGGCAAGTCTAATGGCCTGCTGGTTTGTTGAGTTTTAGTAGAATTAAACTCATCAATAGATGAATGAGTTTCTTCTTCTTCAGTGAATTCTACATCAATGATTAGTGGAACTTTTTCAACCTCTGGAAGGCGAGTATCTTCATCATTAATGGACATACAAGCGCCTTCGGCGCTTAGAAGGAAGTTGAATGTGCCGCTATAATTGACTGGAATAGAATGAATTTTACAGTCACTGAGAAGAGCCAATTACTTCAGACCAAGCAAGCATCCTACCGGTTTGGGCATCCATTGCATAGTTGACATTATGTTCACGATTAGACTCAATCCATTCTCTACTACCTACAACTAAAACCTGACCTTCAGTTAAGTCACCTGGTAAGAAAGAGAATAAATCATTCTCTTCAGAAACTGAAAGTCTGTAACCATAATTCGTACCATCAAGATCGTGTGAAATTGCCAAATCTTGATAACGATTAGTATCAAGAATCCTATCTTCTAAATTTTTCAAAGTATGAGTTGAAGGGATAGCCTCTTGATTCCAAGTAATATCACCATCATTCCTTCTTTCACTCTCGAAGGAGCATTCATCATTCTGACGAATTATTGCCCAACCAGAGGTTTCATCAGAACGAACCCAAGAAAGATTCCATTCTTCGTAATCTCCATTAGATTCTGAATCAGAGGAGTATGAATAAAGCCCTTGCCAAATATAGCCATCTGAATCAATTGCCACAGTAATATCTCGATTTGTATAGTTAGAACGTAAACAATTGACTGCATCTTCTAAACTGAAACTTCTAATTTCTGATTCATCCCACATTGCAGTAGACCAATCTTTCTTAGCAGATTCACTCAACTTATCTTCACCCGGTCCCGGCCGACTAACGTAAGTAGAACCCCAAGGTATAGATTTAGATCCAGAATCAGAACTTATTTGACTCATTGTCATACTAATTGTCAAAGTACCTTCAGGTAAAGCCGCACTAGTTGCAGCACTTTCAATAAAGCTACAATCTGATGTACTCTGATCTTTATCTATCAAAATATCAACTATTTGTTCAACTGGCCAAGGAACGCCACTCTTGACTAAAATATCAATATTCATTCGTCCTAGACATCTTTCTACTTCTGTATGAGTGATAGCAACAGGATAAACAAGCCCATGATCAGCATCCCTCTGTTCACTACCAACTTCCCATTTCCAATCATTATTCCATTCAGATAATGATTCAGATTTCATACCAGATTCTAACTTAATATCGCCAAAGAATTCATGTAATGCAATTGGAGTAAGAGGGAACGTAAGTATTGTAGCTATACCATCTAAGTTTCCAAATCCATCTGCACCAAAAGTCACAATATTTGCATTTGTGTTATCACCTTCAATATCGATAAAGGAAATTTCAGATTCGGATCTCAAAAGACTTTGTTCGGCTAGTTCATCGTAGATATTAGTATTCATCAAAAGTTGATTACCAGATAAAGACCAGCCTAAATTCCCACAAATATTTGTATCTTTCCAGGTTTTACCTTCTAAATCAATCATAAGATCATGTGTAATTCTTTGTTGAACTGTTAGGTGAGAACGCCCATATGCATCTTTAGCAGAAATAGCACCATGTAAAGAAGATTCAGCGACATCTATTGGATGTGTGATTTCAGACTTATCACCTTGAATTATCTCTATTGAACCAGTACCTACTAAATTAACAGTTAACCGATTACATGCATCTTGTATTGCAGTTTCTGGTAAAGCTTCTCTCAACAAAGAAACCATTTCATCGCCTTCTAGATCTATCAATCCATCAGTTAATGTAAATGACATTGAATCATCATAATTCAGAGGTCGAGCTTGAAATGATGAGTCAGCAGATAAGAAATAAAATACACCAGCACCGACTAATAATATGACCATGGCTATTGCTGAAAGTTGTAACCTATATTTTTTCAAAATATCTAATGAAGGAAGTGTTATTGTTACCGATGGTTTTTCAACATCTTCATTTTGTGGTTGAAAAACTACTTCTTCTTCATTTATTTCTCTAGATATTGGTTCCCAAGAATCATCATCTTCTAAGATTAGAGAATCACCCAGTTGATTAGTATCTGAAGATGGTTTTTCATCTACAATTTCCGCTTCTAATATCTCTGCTTCCATAATTTTGTTTTCAGAAATTAAAGGCTCTTCAATAGTCTTAACTTCCTCACCATCAACACGTGAAATTAATCGATTAATTGCATCATCAATTTCTCGAGATGAGCGAACTTTATCTTTACTTTCAATATCCTGTTGTTGAATTTCAGCGATTTCAATTTCCTCATCATCAAGAAATAATTCTTCCTTATTATTAGAATTAGAATTATTCTCTAGAATTCTCACGATCAGCTCTGCTTTATTCCCTGAGATTAATAATTGGCCTTTTTTACATATCTCTCTTAACTCAGAAACCTTCATTTTAGATAATGAGTCGAAAGTAAAAGACTCGTCGTCGGTCATAGTAAACAGGCTTAGTCGAATAGTCGGGTCTTTCAATACCTTCCTTCCTCTGTGTTAGATAATGGCTACTACTGGACAAAAATATCATTTACGAAGCCAAAGAACTCAAGAAGGATTGAGGTTCGCCATAAATTATGGACCCTCGATTGGTAATTCTCTCTCGCGGGCCTCAGCTATATTCGACAAAACGACTTGCTAAAGAGGCAGAAAAGGCAGGATGGGCAGTTAGAATCCTAGATCCTCTAGCTCTTACAGTTGTGGTCGATGAAAATAAGGGGAGAATTTTTCATAAAGGATGGGAAATTGAGTGTGAAGCAGTAATTCCTAGAATTGGATATTCAATTACTGCAAGAGGAGTTTCTATAGTAAGACAATTTGAAAGAATGGGTGTTATTGTTATGAATTCTAGTGAGGGGATAACAAGAAGTCGAGATAAATTAATTGCTTGTCAAATGATGTCTGCAGGAAACATACCTGTTCCAATAACTGCTCAAGTAGTGTCATGGGAGGATACAAATAGGGCAATTTCTAGAGTAGGAGGTACTCCTTGTGTGGTTAAATCGACCGAAGGAACACATGGAGCAGGAGTATTCTTAGCGCAAACTGATCAACATGCTAGACAATTGGTTTATCAGATGCTAGAAAGAGAAATGAGACCTTTAGTTCAAGAGTATATTGAGGAATCACATGGAAAAGATATTCGAGCATTAGTAGTAGGAGGAAAAGTTGTAGCTTGTATGCGTAGAAGAGCTAATGGAGATGAATTTCGTTCAAACTTTCACCTAGGAGGAAGCGTAGAAAAAGTCGATATAGACCCTGGTTTTCAAAGAATTGCTATTGAAGCAGCGAAAATTCTAGGATTAGAGATAGCAGGAGTTGATTTACTTGAGTCTGAAAGAGGGGCACTGGTACTAGAGGTAAATTCAAGCCCTGGCTTAGAAGGAATTGAAAAGGCGTCAGAAAAAAATGTTGCTGGTGCTGTATCTGAAAGATTGAATCATTTACTCAAAAATTTAGAACAAGGAAGAGATGGCTCATCCTTTGATGGATATAATTATGATTTAGATAGAAGTAATAATTTATCTGAATCATGATTTTTAAGATTGGCATTTTTCTGATTGCATTAGAAAGTGCATTGCATCTATCATTACAAGAGAAGCATTCAAGTCCAATCAGGGAATCTTGGGCTTGTCCATACGGACATGGGATGCGCGTCGTTCGCGACGATGAGGCGAGGGAATTGACTAAACAGAATGAAAAAAATGAGCTCTTTTTGAATAGTAGTGAATTATTAATTCACGCAAAGAATCTTCCTCAGCGTCTTCAAAGATTAGCATTATTACCTTGGTTCGAGTGTTGGCTACAACAGCTAAGAACTGAAAAGAAAAGTGAGCATACAATTAGGGCTTACATTGTAGCTGCAAAAACATTTACTACTACTTCATTACCAAATGAAGAAGTTGGAACTTGGGATATTGTAAAAGAAATTAGTGTTTCAGATTTATTTACAAGATGTGAGCCTAATAATGGAAGAATTGATTCATGGCTTAATACAATAGGTGATTTACGACCGGCAACAATTAACGCTAGAATTGCAGCAGTTACACATCTTCTAAAATGGCTAAGTTATTCAATTCCTGAATGGATTCAAAGACCAACTAGATCAAGATCTCTACCTAGAACTTTAGGGAAGACTGATTTACAGAAAGTAAGACTTGCAGCAACTAGATCTGAGGATCCAATAGCCTTTCCAATTATCACAATGATGTTAGATACAGGATTAAGGTGCTCAGAAATATGTAATCTAGATTTAGATGATGTAGATCTAGACGATCTATCTGCTCTAGTAATCGGAGGAAAGGGTGAAAAAGATAGGACCGTTCTTTTTACAAATGCTACATTAAATGCACTAGAGGCTTGGAGACCTATAAGAAATACAAGATTGAAGTCATGTGTTAGGAAAGAAGATGAAAGATCTTTATTTTTCTCTAGTCGAAGTCGGAGATTAAACCCGCGTTCAGTTCAAAAATTACTTGACCGTATTGCTGACGCTTCAGATATTCCTAGAACGAGACTTAGTCCACATGTACTAAGACATTCTTTTGCTACAGGATTATTGGAAAGAGGAGCAGATTTAGTAACAATACAGAGACTTTTAGGACATGCTAATATTTCTACAACTAGGGTTTATCTAGAAATTGGGGACCAAACATTGAGAGAAATTTATCACCGGGCACAATCATTACCAATTATAGATGAAGCTGATAAGGATTTTTCAATTGAAAATAAAATAGAAAACTCACCGATAGTAAAGTGATTATTTACGAGCAGGATTTTTTTTATTATCTCTCTTATTGACAATATCAGGACCTTGCCATTCTCTATTTGCTGACATATTATTACCATGATGTCCAGGGATAGGGCAATGTTTTCCTGCACGACATCTAGAACAATTATCATTAGGAGGTTTTTCTACTGTCTTAATCAGACGGCCATATTTCCTCCTAGGCATAATAACTAATTTCATCGGCGGGATTTAGCAGTTGCCATCACTTCTTCACAAAAAATCATACATTTATGAGTCGACTTGATGTTCAGGATACACCACGGATTGTCATGGAAGAAAGGGGTCGTTCAAGAAAACCTCTTGGTTGTGACCCAAATAGTAGTTTACTATTTGCTCAAGTAATCTCAGGAGAACCGAAGATGATTATGGATAAAGAAAATTTTCTTCGATCGGTTAATTGGAATAGTAAGAAAAAAAATATTTTCCTGGGAGATATTGCTAATGTTTGCCTGCGTTCTTTGGGACCCCATGACCCTCCTAAATTCGTTAAAGAACCAGAATATGATGAACAGAAGTGGGTCCTAACTTCGTCTTCAGGAGAATTAAAAATTAAGATTACAAGTGACTCATACTGGGGCTTTGGATTATTCTCTAAATGCTTTTTTAATGAAATTGAATTAACCGGCCCTCTATCTCTTAGAGCAAGGTGCGTACATGATATTTTAGCATCATTGGGTCGAAATCCTTGGGAAGCAAGTAGGGTTAAAAAATTCGAAAAAGAGACAAATGCGACAATAAGTCAAAATGGTAAATGTTGGCAAGATTTAGAAAAATATGCTAGGGATGAAATGGAAGAAGAGATAAAAATAGTGGAAGAAGAAATCAAATCTCTAGTAGGTATAGAGAAAGGAATAGAAAAAATCTTAGATACTGCAAAATATGCTATTGAAGATGCTAGAGCGGCCCTTTTAGATAGGAACGCACCAGCAGTTGAAAGAGCATTAGGCAGAGCGATTACTGCACTGATTGAAGCTAATCCTGATACAGAAGTAAGATCTTCAGAATTAGAATCAATGATTGCTAAAGTAGAGAATACTAATACTAAAAATAGAGATGAACAAGTCAGTGCCTTAGATTTATTAGAGAATGATATTGATTTTGTTGACCTGACAGAATCAGAATAAAATCAGATTCCGAAAGTGCTAGCCAGCCAATGAAGAACGCCGTGGTTGGCCAAATAAACAGATACGGAGAAGAAGATACAAACGAAGTAAATACTACCTCTTGAAATTTGAATAGCGTCTTCAGACTCTTCATCGAAGTAACGAATTAAACCAGCCGCTTGCTGAATTCCACTGCCCTTTTTGTCCTTAGCCATCGACTCGCGGACCGACATTGAGTATTTCAACGCCGCGAATCAATGAATTCGAAGAAATAGAGGAAAATTAATCAAGAATTATCTAAATCAAGGGTCTAATGTCTCGATTAAAACACAACCACCATCAAGTTCTACAATACAAGAAGCTGCATCCATTGCTGTTTCCAATCCCATAGTCATGAGTATCTCTCGCCTTGAACCATTATCTGATTGGAAAATTAGTCTATGACTTAATGCATCTAGAACGCGTTTATCTACAACCTGCCAAATCCATTCATCTCTTTCAACATTAATCAAAGCCTCTACTGGAACTAATGGACCTTGTTTAACTCCATTAGTCCTAGCTCTTTTCATTAATTCAGCAAGTTTTCTTGATGCCCCCCCCTTATCTGTTCGAATTGGATCACCAGTTTCTTTCGCTATACGTCGCCTTAATCTTGTCATGTGCATCCCAAATGCGGAAACTACCGCAACCCCTGAGGGTTTGTTTGAGGGTATAACTATTTATGGAAAATAAATCTTCGAAAAGTAGTTTTCCTTACAGAAAAGATAATTCCGAGTATGAACTTATCAACAATGCTCTTCCGTTTGGTTCATGGCTAATAGGTCAACCGATGAGATATGAGTTTGGATGAGCGCTCGTGGGAAACCATAGCCTTAGAGAGTGTTCTTCTTAATGCAGTTAGTAATTGGAGAGAGAATCCAGACAAATGGTTATCTCATTCAGTAGAAAGATTGTCTGAAACAGTAAGAGTAAATCCTCTTAGAAATGATAAAGAATGGACCGAAAATTGGCTTGAAATGAATGGTGGCAAAAAAATAGATTGGTTTTCAGGAGTTGGGAGTGCATGGATTCTACCTTTTGAAAGAGGGAAAGCGGAGGATGATGTGAAAATAATACTGTCTGCATTGCATGAAACCGGTAGATTAACTCGTCAAGAGGCGGTATCTATGATTCCTGCTATTTTTTTAGACGCTAAACCAGGTGATATTGTTCTTGATATGTGTGCTAGTCCCGGATCTAAGACAACTCAAATTGCAGAACATCTAGATGGAAAAGGTATTGTGATGGCAAATGAAGTAGTAAATAGTAGAATTAATACATTAGTTGCCAACACTAAACGTCATGGTTCTATTACTCCAATGATTGTACATCATGATGGGAGATTTATGCCCAAAGTACCTGTAAGTGGCTTTGATAAAATTCTAGTTGATGCACCTTGTACGGGTTCGGCTACGACTAGAAAAAATCCAGATGTTTGGAAAAAATGGCTACCTTCAGGAGGACGAGCTCTCCATAAATTACAACTCGAATTATTAACTCGAGCGATTAATCTCACTAAACCAGGTGGAAGAATTGTATATTCTACCTGTTCACTAGATCCAGTTGAAAATGAAGCAGTAGTAGCAGAGATTCTTAGAAAATTTGATCATGTTTCTCTAGTTCAAAATTTAGATTTGTTAAAGAAAATGCCAGGACGAGAGGGATTTATTCAATGGCCTAATTTGAATGATGATGGCATGATCTCAGAAAAAAATGATTTTGAAAAATCAATGCTATCCCCCGTTGAAGATCGAATTAAGAAACAACTTCCGAATTGTATGAGAATATGGAATGATGATGTAGATGCAGGAGGTTTCTTTGTAGCAGTATTAACAAAATCATCAAATTACAAAGAAGCTATAGTTGAGATTGATAAAGTACTGAGTCCAGAACAAATCAAACCAGATGAAATTAATTTTCCGCAGCCAATAACCTCAGTTTTGCATACAACAATTAAAGAAAATCTAGGTTGGAAACAAGAAAATCTTTGGAAAAGAGGAAAGAATATATTGTGGTCGACAGAAGAAGCAAAGAAAATTTGGGAATCAGATAGGAATAAAAGAAGTGGACGTACTTTCATACCTGGAAATAGATGGAGGCCACTAAGAGTCATACATTTGGGATTATTGACTCTCAAGTTGGAAGGAAGTAAAATTGAAAGAATTGTTGGAAGAGCAGCTAGAAAAATAATCTCAGAAATACAATTTGGAAAATCAGAAGTTAATAGTCATGTGATTAATGAATTATTAATTGGAAAGGAACCTCCTGCTTATGAAATTAGCCTTGAACTTGATCAAATAAGAGGAGGGCACTTATTAGTTGAAGAAAATGAAGGAGCTTGTTTACCTGTTTGGATTGGAGGGAGAGTATCACTAATGATTTCTGAACAAGAAAGAAGAATTCTAAGAGCTAAAAGAAAATTACCACTTGTTTTAGATGAAGAAGAATAGATCTGAATTTAATCAAATGAACATAAATTTGTTTAATTGTATAGCATATGTTCAATAGCCGTACACTTAGAGAGTCATTTATGGTGAAATTTTGTTAGATGAAATTGATCGGAAAATAATAAGAGTTCTTGAGAAAGATGCTAGAACATCATTAAGGAAGATCTCAGAATTAGTTGATGTATCTCTTGGAACTGTTTCCAATAGAGTTAAAAAAATGGAAAAAAATAAAGTAATTAAAGGATATTCTGTTATACTTAATCCAGATGAAATAGGCTGGGAATTAAATGTTGTAATTGGTTTAAGAATCCAAAAAGGAAGGTTAATTGAAATTCAAGAAAAAATTGCTAAAGATTCGAGAGTTCATGGCGTATATGATGTAACAGGAGACTTCGATTCTATGGTCATAGCTAGAGCAAAAAATAGAAAAGACTTAGATGATTTATCAAAAAATGTATTATCAATAGATGGAGTTGAAAGATCTATTACGCATCTTGTTCTAAATACAGTAAAAGAGAAAACTGCAACATTACCAAATTAATAAATCATAATTCAGATATTATTTGATTGAATATATCGGAATAAGGACTTATTGACTCAACCGTACGGCATTCCGATCTGAGTTGTTTAGATAGGACCAAGCGTAATCTCTCATCTATTCTTACATCCATTGATTCTAAACGTTGTTTGAAAGAATTTTGAAGACTTTCTCCAGTCCGATCCCAATCCATTAATAAAATAATTTTTGGCATACCATCAAGCGCTAAATTAGAACCATATTTTTCATATAAATACGCAATCATTCTTGAGCGATCCCATCCTCTATTAATTGTCTCAATAGTTCCTGAAAAACCAATTTCCCTGAGTGTTTTTACATCTTTTATACCCTCAACTAATACTGGACAATTAAAGCCACCATTATCTATATCAGAATTTCTTATAATTGATTCTTTGATAGATTTTGCAGCGATTATAAATCGTTCTTCATCAGTTTTGGGGAATTCTTTTGTAGGCATATTTATCCACCGATTAACTGTACATATGTTCATATTTATTTTTTTTATGAGACTGTTTTTCTATAATTCTTGTGTCGTTATCAAAGACCCTATATGTTTACTTGTCGTGCCCAAGAAGCAATTAGTTCTAATAATTATGAATTCTCTTACTGGAAACTTTCAGCTCACTTCTCTGCTAACTAACACTGAATATTCTTTTTTGAATAGATTTAAGGAGTAAATTTATCAATATTAGTATCTCGAATCAGGCAGTAATAACCATGACTGTGACATTCCAATAATGTCCAG
>MDSX01089112.1_pt1 | contig 13947 bp, 10 predicted proteins | sample 811141 | NCBI WGS metagenome assembly MDSX01 (sample SAMN05326642, study PRJNA326480) | marine metagenome | isolation source: seawater | place: Atlantic Ocean: South East | collected 2010
ATGGATATTGGCCAATTAGCTCTACTCTTCCAGATAACCGCATGGCTTCCAAAGCGTCTATTTCAAACTTGATTGAATCAGCTCATAGTCGAGATTTAAATGTTTTACTTGATTATGTTGCAAATCATGTTCACCTTGAACACCCTGTATTCAAAAATCATCCTGATTGGGCGACAGAATTATACTTTAAAGACGGAAGTACTAATACTGAAAAATGGGACTCGCATCGCTTAACAACTTGGTTTGATAACCATTTGCCCACGCTCGATTTAAGAAGACCAGATGTTGTTAATCCAATGACAGACTCAGCTCTCGTTTGGCTAAACGATTATGATTTTGATGGGTTTAGACATGATGCAACAAAACATGTTGATCTCTTGTTTTGGAGAACTTTATCAAAAAAAATTAAAAATCAAATAAGCAAGAAAAAAAATAAAAGAATATTTCAAATTGGCGAAACCTATGGGAGTCCTGATCTAATATCTAGTTACATAGGTCCAGGGCTTCTTGATGCGCAATTTGACTTTAATCTTTATGATGCAGCTGTAAATTTTTTTGCGGGTTTTGATAACGACTCTGAAAAATTAAAAGTGACGCTAATCAATAGTCTCAATAAATATGGACATCATCATCTGATGGGTAATATTTCTGGAAATCAAGACAAGCCTCGATTTATTTCATTGGCCAGTAAAGAAGTGAGTCCTGATGAAGACACCAAATTAGCTGGGTATATCAGAAATATTGGAACTAAAACTAGTCCGTACGCTTATTCTAAACTTGCTCTTCTTCACGCTTTTAATCATGCGATTCCTGGTGTCCCTGTAATTTACTATGGTGACGAATTTGGAATGCCCGGAGCAAACGACCCGGATAACCGAAGGATGATGAAGTTTAAAGGATATAGCTCTGAAGAAATTAATCTCAAAACTTTAGTTCGTCAAATCGTTCAGGCAAGAAGAAAACATATGGCTTTAAACTTCGGCACTACAGAAATTCAAAATCTGAATAAAAGTGTGATCAATATTAAGAGACGCTATTTAGATGAAAAGATTGATATTATTTTGAACAACAGTGAATTACCTTTAAAAATAAAAATAGATTCTCACGCCAGGATGATCGCGGGAAATGGCAATTTGGGTATTAGTCAAATAACCATTCCTGCCTTTGGCTTCGTTTATCTTTTAACCTAGAATTCAACTTCGATGAAAAAACTAACATTATTAATAATCATATTAAACTCTTTGGGTTGTAATCAAGGTAGTATTGTTAATGACTCTAGCCACCCTTTTCATCCTGAATGGTCAAAGCATTCCAATTTATACGAAGTGAATATCAGGCAATACACACCGGAAGGAACATTTAATGCCTTTGAAAAACATCTTCCGAGGTTAAAAGAAATGGGGGTGGATATTTTGTGGCTCATGCCTATTCAGCCCATTGGAAAAATGAAGCGAAAAGGAATTTTAGGATCATATTACTCAATAAGTGACTATTCCGCTCTAAACCCTGAATTTGGCTCAAGAGAAGACTTTCTCGAATTAGTCAAAACGTCTCACCGTCTGGGGATGCGAGTAATTTTAGACTGGGTTCCTAACCACACCTCATGGGATCACCATTGGATGAGCGAGTCTCCTGACTTTTATTATCGAGATACACATACCGGAATCATATCAAATGGTCGCGATGATCATAACAATCCGACAAATTGGACCGATGTCGCAGAGCTTGATTATGAAAACCCTGCCATGCAGGAAGAAATGAGGCAAGAAATGCTGTGGTGGCTTCAGGAGTTTGATATTGACGGTTTTCGATGCGATATGGCAGGAGGTCAATCTAACGCATTTTGGGAAGAAACAATTTTGTTTCTAAGAGGCGTTAAGAAAGATCTCTTTATGTTAGCAGAGTCTGAACACCTCCCTTTACACAATTCTGGCTTTGACATGACATATGGTTGGGAGTTTCACCATATTTTAAATAAGGTTGCAGGAAATATGGAAAGTGTAAAAGTATTAGATGACTATCTTGAAAAGCAAAGAACTTCTTTCCCTACAGATGGATATCGAATGTATTTCATTGATAACCATGACGAAAATTCTTGGAATGGAACTGTAAAAAGCAGAATTGGGAATAACGCACACTCGGCATTTATACTATGTTGTACAATGTTAAATAGCATGCCCTTAATATACTCGGGGCAAGAAGTTGGTTTAGATAAAAGTCTAAGGTTTTTTTCACGAGATACTATCAGTTGGGAGACTACATCACAAGAAGAATTTTACTCAAAAGCCTTGAGCCTGAAAAAAACCCAGAATTCCCTTGCTAATGGGAATTGGGGGGGGGAGCAAAACCGAATTTTAGTTGAGGATGACTCCGTTTATGCTTTTTACAGGTCGAAAGGGAAGAATAAGGTTGTTGTTTTTATCAATTTTAACGATAAGCAAGTTCAAATTGATTATAAAAATTCGGTCAAAGGGAAATTTAAGAATTGGTTTACCGGAGAATATATAACCTTGAAAAAAAATGGTGAGCTTGTCCTCGGTCCAAATGATTTCAAAGTGTTTACTCAAGAATAACTATATAATATTTAATTCTTCCCCAACTTCAATAAAGGCATTAACACATAAATCTATATCCTCTAGCTCATGTCCTGCGCTCAGTTGCACTCTAATTCGAGCTTGACCTTTCGGTACTACTGGGTAGAAAAATCCTATTACGTAAATACCTTTTTTAAGAAGTTCTTCTGCAAATTTTTGCGACAGTTCAGCTTCATAAAGCATTATTGGCACAATAGCCGAATCTCCATCTTTAATCTCAAAGCCCGCTGTTTTAATTCTCTCCTTAAAATAAGTTATATTTCTATGAAGCTTATCTCTTAACGAAGTTGAATTACTTAATAAATCTAGAACTGCAATTGAAGCACCAACAATTGATGGCGCAAGAGAATTACTAAATAAATAGGGCCTTGATTTTTGTCTTAACGTTTGGATGAGCTCCTTTTTTCCAGTGGTAAAACCGCCCATAGCTCCGCCAAGAGCCTTTCCCAAAGTGCCCGTAATTATATCTACCCTTCCCAAAACATTCTTTAATTCTACAGTCCCTCTACCTGTTTTACCAATCAATCCTGTGGCATGACATTCATCAACTAAAACTAAAGCATTGTATTTTTCTGCCAAATCACAAATTTTATCTAATTGAGCAACATAACCATCCATAGAAAAAACACCGTCAGTTACTACTAGTTTTGTCTCCGCCCCAGATTTGTCAGATTCAATCAATTGATTTTCTAAATCAAGCATATCGTTATTTTTATATCTAAACCGCTTTGACTTACATAATCTTACACCATCAATTATCGAAGCATGATTTAAACTATCACTAATGATAGCATCATTTTTTCCAAGAAGAGGTTCAAAAACACCTCCATTGGCATCAAAAGCAGCAGCATACAAAATTGTATCCTCTGTATGCAAAAAATCCGCTAATTTTAATTCAAGATCCCTGTGAATATCCTGAGTTCCACAAATAAATCGTACCGAACTCATCCCAAACCCGTGAGAATTTAAAGTGTTTTTTGCGGCATTTAAGACAGTTGGATGACTACTTAGACCTAAGTAATTATTGGAGCAAAAGTTTAAAACTTTATTCCCACTATTTAATGTAATTACCGAACCTTGAGAAGATGAAATTACCCTTTCCGTTTTAAAAAGCCCTTCATCTCTTAAATTATCAAGCTCCTGTTGAAGTTCTGAATAAAATTCTTTCTTAGTTTTCATGTATTACAATTTTATCACCAATATAGAGCAGTATTGTTCGTGGGTGCACACCAATGACTGAACCTATCCCTTTGGCATAATTATTAATTTTATCTTGATGATCTTTTTTTTGTTCTCCCGTTTTATAATCTACAACAAACCAAGACCCATTTTTACACTTTACTACGCGGTCTGGACGATAAACCCCTTGGCCAGGGACAATCAATGGCCTTTCCGAGTATATCTCTTCCGCATTAAAAAGCATACTTAACCTTGAATCATATAAAACTGAATTTATTTTTTTAAAAATAAAACTATACTCTTCTTTTGACCACTGAAATTCATGATTTGCCATAGCCATTGCATTTGACTTGTCTTCTGGTGTACGTATCTTCTCCAGAACACGATGTATAGAATTTCCCAAACGTTGCTCTTGTCCATATTGAGGCTTAGAAAATATTTTTACGGTTTTTGTCCAATCTGAAGAAAAACACTTATTTAATTTTACCAGGTAAGGACCTTCTACCTTATCGTCTTTTATTATTTCCGTAGAGCTATAATTCCCAATAATTAATTCCTCATTCAAAAATTCGTATTTACTCGTGAGCTCATCAAATATCATTTTACCATAAACTGATTTATCCAAATATATTGTTAAACCCTCTTGAGGTCGCGTAAAAGCCACATATAAAAGGTTTATATCATCGAAAATTTGCTCATCATGTGATTGAGAAGAGTTATTCACATAGTCTGGGTAAATTTGGCTAATTGAGGTTTTCATAACTTGAGCCTTTCCTTTAAAAGATTTAAGAGAAAGTAAAGTTCTTGGTGGATGTTCACCATTTAATTCAAAAACAGAATTATAATTTAATTCAAACCAATTCTTTCGATCATTTTTTGTGGGGAATGAAACAAATGGCACAAATACAACGGGGAATTCTAAACCTTTTGATTTATGAATCGTCATAACATTTACTGCATCCACTCCATCCGGAGAAGATATACTCCAATCTTTTTTCTTCTTTTTAAATTCTGTTAAAAATGCTTGTATGTGGTTTCCTTTTTTTAATGAGAATTCATGTGTTTTATCCAAAAGAGAAATGACAAAAGGATCTGCTTTTTCTGCAATCCCAATTGCTCTCAGCATGTATTCTGCGAGTTCATATAAATTAAGCTGAGATGCTATTTTAATGTTAAAATTTGGAAGAATTTCCTTAATTATTTGTTTAAAATTGTCTGGGTAATTATCTGATATGGCTTGCCCTTGATAATGAAGTTGAGCCTCATTAGCTTTCCATATATCTGCCTCATATAATCTCAAAATCAGTTCCCATTGTCGAGATTTTTCATCTGGATAAATCACCCATTCCATGAATGAAATAATTGTCAAAACGTATTTTGACGTAGCCAGAGAAAGAAGCTCGGGAGAAATTATATTTATTGACTCTTTAGTTAAATAATTAGCTACTTCCATGCCTTGTTTTTTAGTTCTAACTAAAATTGCCATATCACTATAAGACCATTTTCGACCTTGAGCTGATCTAATATCTTTGACCAGCATTTCTAATGTATCAAGCTGAATAATTGAATGCTCACTTTCAATAAGCCTAACATGAATGCGACCATTTTTTAAACCCATCGGGCTTTGTATGGACTCTTTATATGCACTTTCATAAAGGTCATTTGAAAAGTCCTTAGTCCCTAAAATCCCTGAAAAGAGATGGTTATTAAACTCAACAATACCAATAGCACTTCTCCAATTTTCATTCAGCCTAATATGCTCGGTTCGTCCTTTTAGAGAGGGTAAGAAAGCATTGGGGGCTTCATTTCTCTCACAACGCTCTATCAAGCTTAAAAATTTTTCAGCCCGCGATCCCCTCCAACGATATATTGATTGCTTAGCATCTCCTACAATCATTACAGTTCCACCCAAAGTTTGATCTGATGTGGCGTTTTCTAGAAGAGGCCATAAGTTTTCCCATTGTAATTCGGAAGTATCTTGGGCTTCATCGATAAAAAAATGTTTATATCTATCGCCTATTCTTTCAAAAATATATGGTGCCGGCTGATTATTTATCTCATCATTAATCAATCCATTAAACTTCCAAATTGGTTGAATGTTTAATTGACCAAATATCAATTCTAATTTTTTTGATAACTCCGTTAATACTGATGAGGATCTATCATTTTTTCTGACTTCATTTAATAAAACAGCTTTTGCAGAGAGTAGCGAAACTTGATTTAGTTGCTTTATAATTTGGTCAATAAAAATTGAGTATTCCCTTTTTTCCGATAAAAATGCTTTTTTGAGCAACTGATCTGGATTTTTTTCAATAGTCATTAAACTCTTGCTTGGTATCCAACCTAATGGATCTTTTAATTTTAAGCGCTTGACAATACTTTCCCACCAATCATTATGATAAATTTTTTCATTAGGGATTTGTTTTAAAAGTTTCATCATTTCTTCTGAGTGATAGTTGGCACTTTTACAATAATCTTTCTCGATAGATGTAAGTGTTTTTTGAAACGATAAATGTTTATCTAGTGACCATTCCTCCATGCTTTTCATAGCATCAATGGCGGTTTCTTTTGTTAATTCATATGATATTTTTAACAAAGCCGGAAATATGTCTGAATTTTTTTCGTTCTCGACATTTGACTTTGCAAAGTCGACCAATAGTTCACTCAAAGAAGGGTTTAGCCCAATATCCTGAATCAAATTATATACCGCCGTTTCTAAAATAAGATCATAGTCAATTTCAACATCAAATTTTCCAGGAAGTCCTAATTCCAATGAAAAAGTTCTTACCAATCTATGTGTGAATTGATCTATTGTTCCTATTCCTATAGAGCCATAATCATGAAGCATTTCTTCGATAACTAGTTTAGACCTGTACTCTAACTCTGAAGTCGAAATATTTAAAATCGAACAAACTGTTTCTCCAATTTCTTTAAATTTTCCAAATCTATCTTTATTTGAAAACTCTTTTAAAGCTTCTAATATTTTTCGTTTCATTTCATTTGCCGCTTTATTCGTAAACGTTAAAGCCAGAATTTCACGAAATTTATGAGGTTCATTTACGTTACAAAGGGCTATGGAGAGGTATTCTGCTACAAGTCTAAATGTTTTACCAGCTCCAGCGCTTGCGCTAAAAACAGAAATTGGTTCTTTACGAACTTGTATAGCCTCCATCCCTTAAAGATAGCCATGCTAACTGATGGTTTTGTACCTTTACAATACAATAATCTTAAAAAATTATATCAAAATGTTTACGCTTCCAAATCTTCCTTTTGCCTACAGTGCGCTTGAGCCGCATATAGATGCATTAACAATGGAAATTCATCATTCTAAGCATCACCAAGCATACATAAATAAAGTAAATGCTGCCATAGAAGGTGGAGACTTATCCAAAAAAACCATAGAAGAGTTGATAACAGAAAATACAGAAACACCAGCAGTAAGAAACAACGGAGGCGGACATTTTAATCATTCATTATTTTGGACAATATTAAGTCCAAATGGCGGCGGTAAACCAGCTGGGGAAATTGCTTCAGCCATTGATAATACATTTGGTTCCCTAGACGGTTTCAAAGAAGAGTTCTCAAAAGCTGCTGCAACTAGATTTGGCTCAGGTTGGGCTTGGCTTTGTGTTCATCCAGGCGGAAAATTAGAAGTTTGTAGTACAGCGAATCAGGACAATCCACTGATGCCAAATGTTGGATGCGGAGGTGTTCCTATCTTAGGTTTGGATGTTTGGGAGCATGCTTATTATTTGAAATATCAAAACCGAAGACCAGACTACATTAATGCATTCTTTGAAGTCGTTAATTGGGAAGAAGTAGAGAGAAGGTTTGAAGAGAGTAAATAAAAATTTGATTTTATTTCATTACCAATTCTCACCTAATTTTTTCTGAATTTTTTCATTTTCGCTCCTTAAAACTATTCCTGTTTTTTCAGAAAATGATGCCCAAGTAAAATGATATATCCAATCTCCTAGATTTATAAAATTCTTTCCATTGGGTAATTTTTCGGACATAGGTAAATGACGGTGTCCAAAAATCCATGTATCAATATCTATTTTACCTGACTCATGAATCGCAAATTGATAAAGTGGTTCTTTTTCTTTGGGTAATGTTCTTAAGTCCTTATCTCCAGAGCGCAGGCGCGAACCTCTGGATAGCCATGATGCCAATTTAACCCCAAGGTCTGGGTGCAAAATTCTAAATACCCAGTTGAAGGGTTTGAAGAGAAAAATTCTCTTTAAAAATTTATAACTAGTATCTCCGGGGCCTAAGCCGTCTCCATGGGAAATATAAAAATTATGACCATTCCAAGAGTGAATAGCAGAGCCATGAATAATCTCAAAACCCACTTCATGAACTAAATAATCTTTGGCCCACAAATCATGATTTCCTGGCAAAAAATAAATCTTAATTCCTTGACCTGACATTTCTGCTAGCTTACCCAAAACTCTTATAAAGCCCTTTGGCACTACTGTCTCGTACTCGAACCAAAAATCAAAGAGGTCGCCAACAATATATATCGCTTGAGCGTCAACCGATATTTTATTCAGCCAATCACAAAACTTGCGTTCTCTCCCATGAGATTCTTCTAATTCATAAGCTCCTAAATGTAAATCACTTGCGAAATATATTTTTTTATTTCCGTTCAGTTTAAAATTGGCAGGCATAGATCACAAATATAATAGGCTTAAGTGAGTTCTAACCATATCAATTTCTTGAGAGATCAATATAAAGTTAGGAATGACTAACTTGCATGAAATTTTAATAGAAATATGAAAGAGTTTGCCCTAGGGAATCCTGTACTCGCCGCCTTAATAGCTACAACATTTACCTGGCTTCTCACTGCGTCTGGAGCGGCATTAGTTTTTTTATTTAAGGAAATGCCCCGGAAGTGGCTTGATGGAATGTTAGGGTTTACAGGGGGTGTCATGATTGCAGCAAGTTATTGGAGTCTTTTAGCTCCTTCCATTGAAATGTCTGAAAGCTTGGGCTATATCCCCTGGCTTCCTCCCGCAATAGGATTTTTCTCGGGTGCAATGTTTCTTTTCAGCCTAGACAAACTCATTCCTCACCTTCATATTAATTTCAATAAAAATGAAGCGGAAGGGGTAAAAACAGACTGGAAATCCACAACTTTGCTTGTTTTAGCCATAACAATTCATAATATCCCTGAAGGTCTTGCGGTAGGAGTTGCATTCGGGGCCTTTGCTGCCGGAATTGATGGGGCTACTCTCGGTGCGGCTATTGCACTTACCATAGGTATTGGGATTCAAAATTTCCCGGAAGGAGTTGCGGTTAGCTTTCCCCTGAGGCGAAAGGGGGTATCGAGGTTTAGAAGTTTTTGGTTTGGTCAACTTAGTGCTATCGTTGAGCCTGTAGCAGGGGTCGCAGGGGCAATCGCTGTATTTTATATGCAACCCTTATTGCCCTTTGCGCTTGCATTTGCCGCAGGAGCTATGATATATGTTGTGATTGAAGAAGTGATCCCTGAAACTCAGCGTGACAGGTATACAGACGTAGCAGCTTTAGGCTTTATCGCCGGTTTTATAATAATGATGTGTCTTGACGTAGGTTTAGGGTGACTGTTCTATTGAAATAATTTGTAAAGGTCATTTCCATTAACCAATATAAATAAGCTCAATAAAAGAAAAAATCCTATCATTTGAGCCACCTCCATAACCTTAGTTGGTGGCGCCTTTCCCGTAATCATCTCAAAAATTACAAAAACGATATGACCGCCATCAAGGGCCGGTATGGGGAGGATGTTTAAAAAACCTAAAGCGATACTTAAGAATGCGGTAAAGCCCCAAAAATATTGCCAATCCCAATCTGATGGATATTGCTGAAAAATTGTTATAAAACCACCTGCCTCTTTATAGGCTTCAGTTTTAGGCTGAGCAATCAACTTTACCTGACGCACATAAAAACTCAATTTTGAAACCGCTCCTTTCCAGCCCTGCTTAACCGCACCAAAGCCACTATATTTTATAGTCTTTAAAGGAAACATCTGAGACAAATCGTTATTGTAATAAACACCCATTTGTCCATTTTCAGTCACATTAAAACTAAAAAACATCGTACTATCAGATCTTAGTACACCAACAGTTATTTCTTTATTGGCATACTTGGGGATTTCACTTATGTACTGATCAAAATAAAGCATGCTTGCACCATTGAAGGAAATAATTTTATCTCCAGGAACTAGTCCCGCAGCCCTGGCTGGAGAATCATCTGTAAACCCTTTTACAAAATAAGGTATTCTCGGAGTCATCCATGGAGACTTAGATTTAATTGCATCTGCAACAAATTCTGTAGTTATGGGAATATTTATTAATTCGTTATTTCTTTTTACTTGCATTTCTGAGCCCGCACCAAGCAGCATCTCAATACTAATTTCAGAAAATCTATCTAACTTCTTTCCATCAATTGAGACCACTTTATCTCCAGTTTTTAGACCCAAATCTTGACCTAGATCATTGACCCAAATACCATCTTTTAAACTATCATTAGATACATATGTGTCGCCATAGTAAGCCATCATTCCTGAATAGATAACGATCGCCACAATAAAATTCACAGTAACACCACCAGAAAGAATAATTAATCTTTGCCATGCCGGTTTTGATCTGAACTCATAAGGCTGGGGAGGCTTAGACAATTGATCCTTATCCATGGACTCATCAACCATACCAGAAATCTTAACATAACCTCCTAATGGAAGCCATCCTATACCTACTTCTGTTCCTCGAATTTTTGTTTTTACCAATGAAAACCAAGGATCAAAAAAAAGATAAAATTTTTCAACTCGAGTTTTAAAAGCAATTGCAGGGATAAAGTGGCCTAATTCATGTAGTACAATCAATAAGGATAAGCCAAGAAGAAATTGAAGTATTTGTATAATCATAATAAAGTGCGGCGAAGGTACAATGCCTTCTTAACTTCGACAATACAATGAAGCACTTCGTAAATCAAAAGATAATCAAACGGGTAAAATTATCTGAAAAGCTAGAAATAAAGCACATTAAGGATTATGAATACCGGATTCAATCAGGATCCAAATACCTTCAAGTATTCTTAATTGAATCGAAATCAACCTTAAAAACCAGTTCGTGGTGGATTAATGGGGAGAAATACATCGTTAATTCCGAAACAGATTTAGATCAGCTTCTTCAAAAGCTAGGAATGAATTCCCAAAATGAAAAAAAAATTAATGAACTATATGCCCCGATGCCAGGATTAATTTTAAGTGTCAAATTTTCAAATGGCGATAAAGTCCAAAAAGGAGATACTATCCTAATCTTAGAGGCTATGAAAATGGAAAATCTAATTAAGTCTCAAATCACAGGGGTAATTAAAAATATTTATGTGAAAGAAGGAGAGACAATTGAAAAAAACTCATTAATGGTCTCTTTTGATTCTTAAAAATAGGGGACGATTAATACCAACCTTCTAAATCTCTTCTATCACGCTTAGTTGGCCTTCCTAACCTTTTATTATTAGAAGATTTTAGAGCTAAATCCAACAATTTTTTCTTTTCCAACTCCTCTTTTGGTGTTATAATTTTTATGAAGTTTTCAACAAGAGTATATCCCAATCTAGATTTTGGAAAATCTAAAACCACAAATATTGAATAATAACCTTTGTGTTTAATTTTTATCGCATCTCCTATTTTTAAATTTCGACTCGGCTTAATAGCCAAATTTTCAATTATCACTCGGCCTGATTTAATGTCAGTAGATGCTAAACTTCGAGTTTTATATAACCTTACAAACCACAAAAAACTATCAGCACGCATAAAGTATTTCAGCTTAAGTCTGTTAGTCTTAAAAGTTCGTTTTTTCGATTTTCGATCACTTCAGAACTCAAGTCTTCTATAGCTTCTGGGCCAAATTTTTGAACGCAAAAAGAAGCCATTGTCGATGCATATACTAGTGCTCTTTTTATATTAGAAAAAGAAATATCATCTGTTTGAGATAGGTATCCCATAAGTCCACCAGCAAATGAATCTCCCGCTCCGGTTGGGTCTACTACCTCTTGAAGCGGAAGAGCTGGCGTGAAAAAGATTTCTTGCTCTTTGCCAAATAACAAAGCCCCATGCTCCCCCTTTTTTATTATCAGGGTGCTTGGCCCCATCGTTTTGATTTTTTCTGCTGCCTTTATTAAATTATTTTCTTCAGAAAGCTGTCTAGCCTCTTCATCATTAATTGTCAATAGATCTACTCTTTTGAGCATTTTCTTGAGATCATCCATCGTTGCATCCATCCAAAGATTCATGGTGTCCATCACAACCAACTTTGGCCTTTGGGTTAACTGTTCTAAGACCTTTAATTGTATCGAGGGGACTAAATTCCCTAACATTAAATACTTACAATCCTTATAATTCTCTGGGATAAGGGGATCAAAACTTTCTAAAACGTTTAACTGGGTTTCTAGAGTATCTCTACTATTCATATCATTATGGTACTTCCCCTTCCAAAAAAAGGTTTTTCCTTCCTTTATTATTTGAAGGCCCTCGATATCAATATTTTTTTCTTTCAGTAATTCAATATCAGCCTCTGGGAAATCTCCCCCAACTACAGAAACCAGATTTACCTTATCTACAAAATAACCAGCGGAAATACCTATGTATGTTGCTGATCCACCAAGTATGGATTCGCGGACTCCAAAAGGAGTTTCTAAACCATCAAACGCGACAGTACCGACAATGAGTAAGCTCATATTTTTTTATTTTTTTTATGATCGGTACAAATATACCTTTGCAGCTTGTAGTAATATGAGTCTGTTCGTATTATTGCACCCCTTAAAAGGAAAATTCCTCCTTAGCTCAGTTGGTTAGAGCATCTGACTGTTAATCAGAGGGTCCTTGGTTCGAGCCCAAGAGGAGGAGCAAAATGAAAGCACTTGTTAGAAATATCAGGTGCTTTTTTTATTTTGAGACAACTCTTGCCTTTAAAGGCTTCGCAAACATCTGTTAACCAAAGTGACTGGTTAATATTATCTCAAAGTTAGCTTTTTTGAATTAATCTTCTTGGTCGTAACCATATTCAATGTGTCACTTTTAGTGTCACTATTAAATTTTTAGAAACAAGTATGTTTCATTTTTTCTCTCTTCGGGTTAAATCAATTTCGAATAGTACGTCGCACTGAATACATTGGAACCTAACTTCTAAATATTTAGAGGTTCCCCTGAACAGAATAAAGTGACTACTCGTGACTACTTGACCGCCATTTTTAGAATCGGTTGTTTGGGTAGGTGATTCTCTACGGGGGGCAGCGCAAATGCTATATTAGTTGGACAATATATAAAGTTTGTAGATTAATATGTAGGGAAGGGTAATAGAGCCTCTTACTAAACTTCAGTCACCGAAAGCACGATGGACGACTGTTGGTTCGGGTAGATGTTCCCGTGGGCTTAGCGGGAACGATTCTTCTATTGGAAGTATATTAATATGAAATCTAGAAGACGCTTTGGCAAACTGATTATTCAGATGACTTGAGGCGTTAAAGGTTGACAGCGATGGCGAAGAACTCAACGGAAGTGATATAACATTTCCTACTTCAATAACTGTGAGTACCCGAGTTGGTCAGGAGTTTAGGGGGTTTCTTCTGGCCGACTTGGGTTTCTTCTAAAGACTCAGAATCTAACAAAAGTGATAAGGTATGACCTCGAGATTGTAGAATGATATTTTAACAATTACTTGATTCTTAAAAAAATAATCTTTAAAATGCTTTGCGCCCAGGCGCCAAAGCGGTCTGTATGAATACAAACTTTACCGCAAAGGATCTCCGAATAAGGGATAGCCGTTTACATCAATAATGAGAGTAATGAATGATAAATTCATTATTCATAAAGTATAGGATTGGAGATACTTTTGAGATTCTAACCATTTGTAATGCAGGAGCCTCATCTAAAGGCTCTGCTCCATACACTGACAGAAATTAAGTTAGTATTCGATGTTTGGCGGGTTGGTGCTTATACGGTCAACGATACTTGGAGAGAACTATGTCCCTATTGAATCACAACATTAAGTGTCTTTAGACCTTTCTCATTAGAGACCTGTATTCTGTAAACCCCTTTAGGCTTGTCAGAAAGGTCAAAGTCTTGAGATAAGTCTCTTATGATTCCCTTATCAATCAAACGCCCTAGATTGTCTTGAATCTGATAGGATGA
>MDSX01066070.1_pt1 | contig 13945 bp, 10 predicted proteins | sample 811141 | NCBI WGS metagenome assembly MDSX01 (sample SAMN05326642, study PRJNA326480) | marine metagenome | isolation source: seawater | place: Atlantic Ocean: South East | collected 2010
CCGGAATCTCGATCCCCGCAGCCTGCTGGTGGCCTCCGAAACGGGTTAAATGTTTCGAGCACTCTGCGATCGCGTCATAGAGGTTAAACCCGGATATAGACCGAGCGCTTCCCCTCCCTTTGTCACCTTCTACTGCTACCACCACGACCGGACGGTGTATACGCTCGACTACCCTCGACGCCACGATGCCAACTACCCCCGGATGCCATCCTCGCTGAGCTAATACCACACCGAAATCCTTATTTGGATCGAAGCTAACCGCAAGATCTTCAAGAGCCTGATCTAGCGTCCGCTGGTCTTCGTCACGTCGGTCGCAATTCGCTTGGTCGAGTACTGTCGCGAGCTGATGAGCTTCAACGCTGTCGTCGCTCAATAGAAGTGTTAGAGCGTCAGAAGCCGCACCGATCCGTCCGACCGCGTTGATACGAGGAGCTATCTGATATCCGATTCGTCCTGCTGTGACTTTGCCCGGGGACACTCCTGCGACTCCCAGTAAAGCTCGAAGACCCACGCTTTTCGTGTTAGAGAGTCGCTTCAGTCCGAAGGCTACCAGAATGCGGTTCTCCCCAGAAAGCGGCACCAAGTCTGCGACCGACGCGAGTGCCACCAGGTCAAGCATATCGTAGAGACCGACGAGGTCCACACCCAGCTCTCGTCCAACCAATTCCCCTAATCGGAAAGCCACCGCGGTTCCACATAACCCTTTGTCAGGATATTCGCAGTCGGGTCTCTGCGGGTTCACTACCGCGAAAGCACCCGGCAGATCTCCTCCTACGGTATGATGGTCGGTAACGATCACGTCTATTCCGACGCCTCTAGCTTCCGCAATCGTCTCATGAGCCATGGTTCCACAATCCACTGTTATCAGAAGCGTGGCTCCTACGGCACGAGCCTCCGCCAAACCATTCTCAGAAAAGTCATATCCGTCACGGACGCGATGCGGAACGAAAGGTGTCACGGACCCACCGAGTGACTTAACCCACTGAGTCAGTAGCGCTGTAGCGCAGATCCCATCCACATCATAGTCACCGTGAATGAAAATTTTCTCATCATCCTGGATCGCCTGCGTAATCCGATTGGCTGCGATCAAGCCGTCAGCGAGGAGGATCGGATCTGAAAGCTGTTCCATCTTAGGGCGAAGAAACCGCTTGGCTTCGTCTACCTCGGACCTTCCCCGGATAGAGAGGAGAGCGCACACCGGTTCAGGAAGCCTCAGCGCCTCTAAGAGTTCACGGACTTTCCCGGGCTCAGAGGTGGGAGGGGGCTCCCACTTTGGAGCAGGTGGCCGGAGGAGGCGGGGCTCAGCCCGACCTGAACCGGCAGGACTCAACCCTCTTCGTCGCCTCCGTCAACACCCGAAGCTTCTTCTTCAATGTCATCCGTGACCTCCTCAGATGACAGCTCTTCGTTGGCGTCGACTTCTATCTCTTCGTTAGTAATCACTTCATCGTCTGCGGGCCCCTCAGTCGACTCCTCCACGGGCTCTGCCGCCGCCAAAATCACGCCACACGCTTCGCACCTAATCAACCTATCCCCGTGACGGATCACGTTTTGAAGCTGCAACGGAACCACACTGAAACAGTTAGCGCACGCACCGTCGGCCGTTAGTTCGGCTATAGCGCGGCGACGCCCACCTCCTCGGATCGCTTCGTAAATTCTAAGCTCGCCGGGGTCCATAGCTGTAGTGAAACTCTCTCTCTCTTTCTCAAGACGGGAAAGTTCGGAGCGGACCTCTTCCCGCTCGGCTAACAGCGCCTCTTTCTTCGGCTCAACGATATCGGATGCCTCCTTGTAAGCTTCCTCGAGCTCTGTCACACGCTCTTCACCCTTGCGAACCTGATCTATGAGTGTCAGGGCTTCGGTCTCATCGTTTTCTAGTGCTCGCTTCACCATCTCAAGTTCTGTCGTGACCGCCGACTCTTCTCTGAGATTTCGAACTGAGCCAATTCGCTCTTCGAGCTTCTTCACTCGCTCTCGACGTTCATCGGACGAGGTTTCGAGTCTTCGAGACTCGAGTTTCATCTCCTTCAACCTAGTTCTGCTGGTCCCAAGTTCACTCTCTAGCATGAGAGCTGGCTCTTCGATTTCCTCGAAGAGCGGGTCGAAGGTTCCAATGCGATCGCGGGCGTCGTTGATGCTCCCGTCGAGCTTCTGAAGTTCCTTTAGTCCGGTCCGCCTTTGCTGCGTCATGTCTTCGCTTCGTTCAGGTTTTTGTCGTCGGGGCTTCGGCGTGCAGCCGAAACCCAGTAATTCTCATCCAACTCTCGAATCTCGGCGGCGAGGTGTGACTTCTCGATCACGAGTTCGAGCTTCTCCTTCTCGCTCCTGCTCCTCTCGATTTTTGCCTGGAGGTGCTTCGCACGCCTATGTAATGCCGCTACCCGAATCCGCTTGACCGCTTTCGAAAAGATCTCATTCCCGTGCGCCAGTTCCTCTGGATCAACGAGTATCTCACGAAACCTCTGGGCCGCAACGGAATCCATTGACGGCAATGGAACTCGCGCCTCCGGGTCATCAAGAAGTGCCTGAAAGATGGCCCGGTGGTACGGATCTTCAAAGTCCTCGGACGAAATGACTTCCGCAGCTCTTTCTACCCATTCAATTCCTCGGACCATCACCTTAAGGAGATGGCGCTCAGCCCCGCCCTTGAGACTTGGTGCGTGTCCAACCCGCGATGACTCGTCAGGACGTGATCCCAGACTCCTGCTTGTCGGTCGCGGGACTTTCTTCATGTCCTCAAGCAGCGTCCCCGGCTGAACTCCAGTAGCCTTAGAAACTCGGTCCACGTAGAGATCCCGAAGTGTCGGATCGATCACCGCGCGCAGAGTAGGTAGGAGACGGTCTACAGCCGAACGCCTGCGATCAATTGATGAGAAATAGCTCTTGTCTCCTAGGATCTGGAGCTTTCTATCCATCACGTCCATCGAATCTTTAAGGAGCGCACTAAGGCCATCTGGACCATGAGCGCGGACGTATGTGTCCGGGTCTTCTCCCTCGGGAAAGGTCACCACGGATGGATGAACACCGGATTCGAGCAGTACGTCGCCTGCCTTGAACGTAGCCTTGAGCCCCGCTCGATCAGAATCGTAAAGCAAAAGCACCCGTTTTGTGTAGCGTGAAAGAAGCTGAGCTTGCTCTGGCGTAAGTGCCGTACCAAGAGGCGCAACAACATTCTCAAAACCCACAGCTGCTATCGAGACCGCATCCATATACCCTTCGACAATAAGTGCTTGTCCGTCACGGCGTATCGGGTTCTTAGCTCGTGACAAACCGTACAAGTTACGACCCTTGTGGTAGATGGGCGTCTCAGGAGAATTGATGTATTTCGGCCCGTCGCCAGAAGTGGTCTCCAGGATCCGTCCTCCGAAAGCGACTACCCGCCCACTTACACCCTTGATGGGAAACATCACTCGGCCACGAAACCCATCATAAGGCTCCTTACTCCGCTCAGACTGCTTCAAGAGTCCTAGCTCAAGCATTAACTGTTCTTCGAGACCATGCTTGACCGCAGCCTCACGAAACGCGCGCCATTCATCCGGGGCGTACCCGAGTTCGAAGCGCTCAGCAACTTCAGCATCAATTCCTCGACTCTCTAGGTAGGTTCGCGCATCTTGACCGACCCGTTCATCCAGAAGTTGATTTCTGAACCAATTCTGTGCGAAAGCAGTGATCTCGTAATAGGGGCGATTAGGATCTTCCTCCGGCTTTCGGCCACTGACCTCTTGAATTTCGATACCCGACCGCGCCGCCACATACTTTACGGCCTCTACGAAGTCCATCCCCTGTCGTTCCATAAGGAAATCAAACACGCTGCCTGCTTTCCCACATCCGAAGCACTTGTAGAAGCCCTTGTGAGGCACCACGTAGAAACTGGGTGTCTTTTCGTCGTGAAATGGGCAGTTTGCTTTGAATTCCCGGCCCGCTTTCTTGAGCGACACAGACTCACCAATGATCTCTACAATATCGGCCCGGTCGCGTACCTCATCTATAATATGGTCAGGAATCATTGTCCTTCCCGGAAGGTCGCTATCGTCACGCCCGCGCCTCCATCACCTGGGCCACCCATGCGGAATTTCTGAACTCGGGTGTCTACCTCAAGAAGCTCGCTAACCCTCTTCCGGAGCGCACCTGTACCCATCCCATGAATGATACGAAGGTGGGACAGATCATTGAGGATTGCATCGTCCAGGGCCCGCTGAAGCTCAAGACCCATCTCATCGACCCTCAGGCCACGGAGGTCTACCTCCAGTCTCCCATGAGATGCTTCTGGCTTCCTCCAAGCCCCCACCCTCTTCGCCGCTGGTTCATCTATGAAGTCAATTGGCTCGACCTCCTTATCCGGCAACTCAAAGCGCATAGCTCCTACCTCTACGAGAAGCCGGTCACCTCGACGCTCCACAACTCGGCCATTTGCCCCCGTCGCATGAATACGAACACGAGCCCCCTCCTCAGCTCCGAGCGCTTCTGGCTCGTTTTTTTCATGAATCACTCCGGACTGATCATGATCAGTCCGCTTGCCTGTTACTCGACTTGCCAACTCCTTATGACTTGATGCAGATCTCTCGACTTTCTGTCTCGCAGTTCTAGAAGCTTGTTCTATGTCGCTTCCTCCTTTGACCACAGCTCTAAGTTCGGCGATTACAGATTCCACTTCGGCACGCGCATCCATAAGAAATTGGCGCGCGTCGGCTCGAGCCCGCCCTTCGGCGGTGCGCTCCGACTCCAATAAAGTCTGTTCTCTGAACTCGACATCCACTCGAAGACGGTCAGTCCGACGTCGTTCTTCCCCTAGCTCAAGTAACAACCTATCGACCTCTTCCTCCTGTTCCTCGACCCTCTCAAGAACATCCTCCAACTTTGCCTCGCCACTATCTCGGTAGGACTCCGCCCTATCAAGGATTTGAGCGGGAAAACCCAGATTTCGCGCAATAGCCAAACCGTAGCTTCGACCTGGGCGTCCTTTCACGAGACGGTAGGTGGGCTCCATACGCTCCGTATCGAAATGCATGGAAGCATTTACGATATGACTTCCCTCGGTGTCGAGACGCTTGAGTTCCCCTAGGTGAGATGAAATGATAGTGGTAACGCCACGGTTGACGAGTTCTTCGAGGACAGCGCGAGACAATGCCGCCCCCTCTCCCGGATCAGTGCCCGTCCCCATCTCGTCAATAAGCACAAGCGATCGATCACTCGCAACGGAAACAAGGCTACGGAGATTTTCTAGATGGGCGGAAAACGTAGAAAGATTGCGTGCTATCGACTGCTCATCTCCTATATCCGCAAAAAAAGATTCGAAAACAGGCAGGCATGTACCGGGCCCAACAGGCGGAACAACCCCTGATTGTGCTAGAACCGTGATGAGACCCGTGGCCTTGAGAAAGACACTCTTACCACCAGTATTAGGACCCGATACGACAAGGCAGCGCTCTTGATTCTCAAGGGTGAGGTCGTAGGGAATGACAGCACCCTCCTTCGATTCGACAAGGAGAGGGTGGCGCGCATCCCGGAGTGAAAGCGTCCCTGGTGCCAGACCGTTAATGCGCGGAGGCGTGGCATCCCAAAACACAGCTGTTTGAGCACGCGCGTATAACGCATCAAAGTCCACTAAGGCTTCAAAGAGGCCCTCGAGTTCTTTCTGATGGGGAACGAGGAGATCGGTAAGCATCCGGAGAATTCGTCTGATCTCGCGCGCTTCTTCACGCTCGAGATCCCGGAGATGATTGCTTGCCTTGATCGCTATTGGCGGCTCAACGTAGAGTGTGGCTCCGGTTTGGGATTCATCATGTACGATACCACCGACTTTACCTTTACCTTCTCTCCTAAGGGGTATGACAAAGCGGCCATCTCTGATGGTGACGGATGCGTCCGGAACAACGAAACGGTCGGGCAATGAAGACAAAAGAGATTCCAACCTCTTTACGATACGGCTCCTCGAACCCTTCAGGCGCCGCCGAATCCGATCTAGATCGTCAGAAGCCGTCGAAAGCACCCCTCCCTCATCGTCGAAAGAGCGCTCGATTACCTGAAGTACCTCTCTATCGTCGATGATCTGATCACGGATCATCGCTAGCGATGAGATATCTTCCGCTACGCTGTCTAGATGTCGTGCAAGCCCAATCCCGGTCTTGAGGATAACCCCCACCCGGAATAAATCGATCGGTTCGAGCACGACGCCAGGCGTACCAAGTTGCGTCAGTACCTCCTCGAGATCAGGGATCGGTCCTGGCGTCCATTGTGGTGAAGCGTCTACCACTCTCATGGAGGAAGCGACACGCTCCAGCTCGAGCACAATCTCATCGACGTCGTAGCTCGGCCGGAGCGCGAGTATCTGGCGGCGGCCAGCGTCACTCGTCGCTCGCGCGGCGATACGTTCTAAAACACGCTCGAACTCAAGTACCCCGAGCGCATGCTCAATCATAGGCCAGACATCAGGAGCCTAGCTCCTCCCTGACAATGCGGTTGGCTTCCTTACCCTCGAATCGTCCTCGAATGAGTGGGATGACCTGACCCATCAGGGGTCCTAACTGATCGACTCCCGACTCGATGATCTTCCTCACGATAGCGCGAACTTCATCCTCACTGAGACCTTCCGGTAGGTAGTCCGCCAATACTCTTTCCTGCGCATCCTCCTGATCCGCCAGCTCGCCCCTTCCAGCGTCTCTCATCTGCTCCGAAGCGTCGCGGCGTTGTTTTATGCCCTTGCTAACTACCTGCACCACGCCTTCATCGTCTAGCTCAACACGGGATTCGATCTCCTTGTTCTTGATCTCTGCCAACAGCGTCGACAGAACAAGAGTCCGGAGTTTATCACGACCCTTTCTTGCTTTATTTAGATCGGTCTGGATTTGGTCTCTTAGTGAGCTGGACACGCTTCACCTGCCATGGGGGCTTCGGTTCTCGTTCGGGAGACGCAGAAGGTATCTATGTGTCGCTACGGCATCAACGCAGATCATCCAGGAGGCCACATTAGTTCTCGGCCTCCCAGAACGTGTGCATGTAAATGCATTACCTCTTGACCGCCGTCTGGCCCCGTGTTCAAAACTGTGCGAAACCCGGAATCCTCCAGCCCCTCGATAGATGCTACATCCCTCACCGCTGCCATAAGCTGCCCCAAGAGGGCTTCGCTATTGTCCGGTATAGTTGCTAATGACGTTACATGCTCTTTAGGAATAACAAGTACATGCACCGGAGCCTGCGGGGCTATATCCCGGAATGCTATAGTATTTTCAGTCTCGTGGACAATATCCGCCGGGATCTCGCGACTGACTATGCGACAGAAGAGACAACTGGGGTCCTTCATGGAAGTCCTCCTAGAACTCAGGCAAACCAGCTGGGATGAATCAAGATCTATTGTGCGGGCTAGCAAGGGGCAAAACAGACGCTCGCGAATCATATGAGCAAGGATTTAGTCTTAGCTTTATCGTGTAAGACACTTCGGAGTCAATGAACGTCAAGCCTCACAGACGGGTTCCGGAAAGATCCTCGCATGAACCCACCTAGGTCATACGCCTGAAGAGTCCCGATCTCCACTCTCCGTCCTGGTCTAGAGCGATAAGCGCGAATCCATTCGACACGGCTCTCTCTCTCGACCTCATCCACTCATGATCGAGAATACCCGACAAGATCAACCAACCGCCAGAGATTAGCGCTCCTCTAAACCCCTCATGAAGCGGCTCCAGTATACCCGCCTCTATATTGGCGACTATTCCTGCTACCGGGCCGAGCTCTATGAGACTCTCCGATGTCGCCCACAGCTCAGTCACGGTCACCTGAGTTCCAACCTCGTTAGCTATGACATTGTCTCGGGCAGCTTCGCAGGCGTAACGGTCTCCCTCTATAGCTTGCACTGATACGGCACCTAGCCGGGCGGCTGCGATCGAAAGGATCCCCGAGCCAGAGCCAACATCGATAACCCGGTCTCCCTCTGAGACCACATTATCGAGAAGACGAAGGCACCCCCGGGTCGTGCCGTGTTCAGCTGTTCCGAATGCCATACCAGGATCTAATCGAATACCGATGTCTTCAGGATTCAGGTTCTCTGGATGAGCCCAAGAAGGAAAAACCACTATCCTGTCCGTAACCCTGCGCGGCCCAAGCCCCCTCTTCCAGTTTTCCTCCCAGTCCTCGTGCAACTGCCATCGATGCTCCACTTCGATAGATGAAAGCCCAGTAGAGTTACTCAGCGCCGAGAGCGAAGTACTAACGAACCCTGAAGGATCATCAGGTTCATCAAAGTAAGAGATATACCAGCCGCCTTGCTCCTCGACCCCACAGGCACCGAGGTGTATCAAGCCATCAGCAAGCAGAACCTCTCGCTCATCACCCGCAACAGGACAACGAACTCGAAGTTCGAGCCAGCGCCGCGCGTTCTTTGTCATCCTCCGGTGAAAACCTCTTTCACCCTCGACCAAAACCCTTTGCGCATGCCACGCTTCACAATTTTCGGTGCGGGCGACTCGACACTAGCGAGCTGCCGAAGAACGTCTTCCTGCTCAGGTGTCAGGTCATGAGGAGTCCAAACGCAGATGTTGATAATCTGATCACCGCGAACGTTCCCATTGAGGTCTGGCAGACCAAGCTCTTTAAGGCTTAGCCGTTCTCCACTCTGGATACCCGCCGGGATCCTCACCCGAGCGGCACCATCAATAGACGGAACATCGATCTCAGTGCCCAGTGCAGCTTGGGTGTATGTTATCGGTAATTCATAAATGAGGTCAGAACCGTTGCGCACAAACCTTGGGTCATCTTGGACTTCGAGGAGAACAACCAGGTCTCCCCGACCAGCTCCCTGATCACCCATGTTCCCACGACCTCTGATCGTCAGGAAGTTATCAGATGTTACTCCGGCCGGAACTTCCACTTCGATAGATCTTTCGGAGCGCACCCTTCCATCCCCCGAACACTGCAAGCACGGCTCGGCTATAACCCGCCCTTCACCTCCGCAGGTCCGACATGGTTGCACACTTACGAACTGACCAAAAGCCGATCGCTGCACGTGACGTTCCTCACCGGCACCACCGCAATTAGTGCAAGGTTGTGGACGAGTACCCGCCTGCGCTCCACTACCGTCGCACGCCGCACACTCGTCGAGTAAAGCAACCTTCACAGTCTTTGTCACCCCGGTCGCAACCTCTGCTAGCGTTAGTGGGAGACGGATACGCACCGGCTGAGCCTGACGCCTCGAATTACGCTGACTGCGTGCTCCACGCATCCCAAACATATCTTCGAACCCCGAGAAACCGCCGAAATCGCGCATGAAGACATCAATCGCGTCACTGAAATCGAATCCTGCCGCACCAGATGCTTGACTGCTTCCGCGCAGACCCTCCTTACCGTAGCGGTCATAGATAGCGCGCTTCTCTGAGTCTCGAAGTACCTCGTAGGCCTCCGTCACCTCCTTAAAGCGCTCTTCAGCGTCCGGAGAACCTTGATTTCGGTCCGGGTGGTACTCGAGTGCAAGCTTTCGGTAGGCTTTCTTGATCTCCTCAGAACTTGCCTCGTGAGACACTCCGAGCAGCTGATAATAATTAGACATCTATTCCCTGGTGGACGAAAACAGTCTCCGTAGCGTGAGACCGCTTAATGTCATGGTGCCAGAATGCGAGTCACCAACGTAGAGGTGTAATCGACGATGGTAACGACTTTTTCATACGGCATTCGCGTCGGACCTATGACACCAATCACCCCCTTAAGATCGCCGACGTGGTACTCCGCTGTGACGAGCGTGAAATCTGAGAGTGCGGTGGAGTCATTTTCTTCACCGATGGTGATCCGAAGTCTTCCGCCATGTCTTCGGCTCCCTACCGTTTGAGCTAAAAGATCTCTCTGCTCCGTCAGCTGAATCAACCCCTTCAACTGCTCCCCACTTTCGAACTCCGGCTGACCGGCTAGCACACTTGTGGGACCTAAATGAAGACTTGTGTCATCGAGAGCCTGAATATCGAAAAGTTCCGAGCCTGACTGAACGAACACGTTCATAAGATCGGAGCCTACTTTACTCGATACTGAATCACGTAAGCGATCGGGCAACGACCGACGAATCTCTGAGAACGAGAGGCCAGCGAGTCGTTCATTGAGTGCCCGAGTCACAGTAAGTAGCGTCTCTTCATCAATCTCGACCGGAAGGTCGGCATAAACCGTTCTCACAAGGCCACCCCTTATCGTAGCGACCAGCAGAACTTTGCTACTCGAAACCTTGATGAGTTCGAGCCTTTCGAGATTGGCTTCGTTTATCCTAGGAGCGACTGCTACACCTAACTCATTGGAAATGAGACTCATCGCGCGGGTCGCATGTCGCACGAGCTGTTCTACCGCGAACGAACCCGAGCGTTCAATCTCCTCCTCCAAACGAATACGTTCACGACTCGAAGGTTCATGAGGTTCCATCAGCCGGTCCACGAAAAAACGATACGCCCGGTCAGTTGGGACTCTGCCCGCCGAAGTGTGAGGGTGGAAGAGATACCCCTTCTCCTCGAGATCACTCATGGTGTTGCGAATCGTCGCGGCCGACACCCCAAGGTCAAAAACGCTAGAAACGGTTCTACTACCGGCTGGTTCAGCGGTATCCACGTATGTGCGGACTACGGCCTCCAAGACCTGACGTTCCCGGTCTGTGAGATCCGTTCCTACCGTATCGCGATGATTGAGTGAAGTCATCATCGAATTTCGGGAGGCCGGAGGTAAAGGGTCAACCCAATGCCGACGTTTCATACTCAACCGCCAACTGATCCAAGATCAACCAACCCTCTGGTGTCAGTACACAGCGGTCCTCTACCCAAGCCGCTAGTCCTCGTTCGACCCAGTCGCGTGCCAGCCTATCCTGTGGTGTTCCTGCCGCAGGCCGCGGTATTCCATCAATCGTTCGGAGGTCAAGCCAAACTCGCTCTAGTCGAGATGCCGCTTCGTCTAGAACCTCCCTATCAGCCTCTGGTGACTTAGAAGCATCTACCGCGGCCTGATAGTGTTCCCAAGAATGAAGATTCCAACGTCGTACCGGAGGTGCGAAGCTGTGAGCGCTATTACCTAGGCCTAGATAGGGGTCACCAGACCAGTACGCAGCGTTATGCCGAGATTCGAAGCCGGGACGGGCAAAATTTGATACCTCGTAATGACGATATCCTGACGCCGTTAGTGCCTCAGCAGCCATTAGGAACTCTTTCCGGTATTGATCTTCGTCAACCGCCGGTTCTCTCCCCTTTCGCACCTCTTGGCCGAGGTGTGTCCCAGGCTCTACGGTCAGTCCATAGAGACTGATGTGTGGGACATCTAAGTCTATTACACGTCGAAGATCATCCTCCCACGACCGACCAATATGAATCGGTAATCCGAAGATGAGATCGATGCTCACGTTTTCTATACCACAACCCCTTGCTCCTTCAATCGCTTTAAGTGGACCTTCCGCCCCGTGCAAGCGGCCCATCCATTTTAACGCTTCGGCATCGAAGGTCTGCGCACCGAGGCTGATCCGATTCACACCCACTGCTCTCCATTCTTCCGCAACTTGGGACGAAAAGCTTTCGGGATTCGCTTCTGCCGTCCACTCGAGATCCTGACTCGTAAGACGCTGCGACCCTATCACCCGTGCCAGTTTTGACATTGCTTTGGGACCTAAAAGGGACGGTGTACCACCTCCGACATAAAGTGTGTCCAGTTGATCAGCCATCACAAAGAGGTTCTCCTCCTCAATCAGAGCGATTTCGGAGCGGAGTCCCTGAACCCATCCGTCGAGGCCTCCCTCTGCTTTAACAGTGACTGCAAAATCGCAATACACACAGCGGCGAGCGCAGAATGGAGCGTGCACATAGACCGAAAATGCCTCAGTAGCAGATACAGACGAACATGACACACTCACACTAGGCTTACCCATTCCGATAATGGCTATCGCGAGAAGTGACCCGTGTATCTATCGGATCCCTGGAAACGCCAACAAAAGAAGCTGTCAGGGCGCCCACCACTGGTCTTGCTTCCCGCTTCCTCGCTCCTCTTGCACCACCCTCTGACTCTCACTCCACAAGCGCTCGAGAACAAGTTCTAGGTGTGTACGCGTTACTGATGAAAGGGAAACGATGCCCATGGCATTTCCCGTTTCGATCTTCGGCAACTCTGCGTCTTCGGAGAGCATATCGACTTTGGTAAGGGCAACTAAATACGGCGTTGACGCCAGATCCGCCGAATAGGCCTCCAGCTCTGAACGCAAGCGGTCTAACTCCGCTTGCGGGTCGACAGAATCAACAGGAATCATGAGAAGCAGGATCCGCGTTCGCTCAATATGCCTAAGGAACTGGTGACCTAGCCCCCTCCCCTCGTGCGCTCCTTCAATGATGCCTGGAATATCGGCAATGACGAACGAGCGAAACCCCGAGAGCTGGACGACACCCAGATTCGGGGAAAGCGTTGTGAACGGATAGTCAGCAACTTTGGGCTGAGCGGCAGTCACGGTCGCAAGGAACGTCGACTTTCCGGCATTCGGCTCCCCAACGAGTCCTACGTCCGCGATCAATTTCAGCTCGAGCCGCACTGCCTTCTCTTCGCCTGCTTGTCCGGACTCCCACTTTGTCGGTGCCTGGTTAGTTGCTGTCGCGAAACGTGCATTGCCACGTCCTCCACGTCCTCCACGAGCGACGACCACTGTTTGGCCTTCCTCAAGGAGTTCTCCAATCAGCTCCTCGGTTTCAGCGTTATACACGACAGTGCCTGGGGGGACAAGAAGTACTAGGTCCTCACCTGATTTCCCGGTTCTCTTGCTTCCCTCCCCATGCAAACCGCGTTCCGCTTTGTAGTGCCTGCGATAGCTGTAATCTAGAAGTGTGGTAAGCTGAGTATCGGCGCGGACAACTACATCGCCCCCTTTCCCTCCATCCCCTCCCGCCGGACCGCCGCGAGGTACGCCCGATTCACGACGAAAAGCCTCCGCCCCCGACCCTCCATCTCCTGCTATGACTTCTACCATAGCCCGGTCGACGAACATCAGCCGCTCCGACCTAAACCGGCCATCGTAAGATCAAAGGACGGCCTGAGTTGACCAACGATCTCATTCCGTGTGTTCCTCAAAACAGGGCGACCGTGCCTTCTCAGGCTATGAGACTCTCCATCCGTAATAACTCCTAGCGATTGCAGTGTGTGGACCAGCGCAGCTTCAACAGCACGACGCCCTCCGTCCTCCACCTTTATCGCCACCCCCAGTCCCAACCGTCTAAGTCCTGCTACGTATACGCCCTCAGCACCCAGTTTTACAAAGACGCGGTCTCCGGCGATCTCCATTACTTCAGTGCAAGTACGTCCAGTCCCACCGACCATAAATGGTGCTGATGTCATGGCATCCACGATACGATGCGCCGCATCGCCTCGGTCAGACTGAACCGCAAACCCTGCGAATGATCGAGCCATGTCGCGAAGGGGCACAGCAAAACACAAAACGCCACATCCATCCACCCCCGTGGCAACCCGACCGGCAGAAACTTCGGAAAAGCGTATCACCTCTTCGAGCATACGTTGCTGAACCGGGTGATCAGCTCGATGGTAATCAATCGGATCCCAACCCATAGCAATTGCCAGTGCAATCATACCCGCGTGCTTTCCTGAGCAGTTGTTGTGGATTCGGCTCGGCTGTTCCTTAGCTTCAGACAACTTACGAGCGGCCTCGGGCGAGAACGGTATCTGCGCTCCGCAACGGAGAAGAGATTCATCCGCCCCCACCTTACTCAAGATTGAACGTGCGCAATCTACGTGAACATCTTCACCTTCATGCGAGGCACAGCACAGGGAAAGTTCCTCACTGGTCAGTCCGAAAGCATCTAGCACTCCTTCCTCTACGAGAGGAAGGGCCTGTATTGGCTTGGCAGCCGAGCGATAGTACGTATAGCGATTTGCATCCCCTACGGAACCGAGAATAGTACCGGATCCGTCTACAACAGCTACGTGAACTTGATGGCGTGACTCGACGATA
>MDSX01090287.1_pt1 | contig 13935 bp, 9 predicted proteins | sample 811141 | NCBI WGS metagenome assembly MDSX01 (sample SAMN05326642, study PRJNA326480) | marine metagenome | isolation source: seawater | place: Atlantic Ocean: South East | collected 2010
AGTTATTTTTTATGTCATTATTGATGGACGATATTGCAATTATTCAGCGCATTTTGGACCACATAAGTTCTAACAAAACAGACTTAGGGACAAGAATTTGGCGCGAACCAGTAGATAATTATCGATCTAAGGAGCGGTTTGATTTGGAGATGGAACTGTTAAAAAGATTACCTATGGTGGTTTGTCCATCAGCCGCCATACCTGAACCCGGCTCTTATTTAGCCCGGACCGTTGCAGGCACGCCGCTGTTGTCAGTCCGAGGTAATGATGGGATTGTTCGCACTTTTCATAACAGTTGTCGTCATCGGGGTATGATATTGGCGGAGGGGTGTGGGAAAACACATAGCTTTATTTGTGGTTATCATGCCTGGGCTTATGGGCTTGACGGTACTTTGAAAAATATTGCTGGTCGTGATGGTTTTCCTCGTTTGAATAGGGAAGCACACGGACTTATCGCGGTCGATACTACTGAAAAGAATGGTTTGGTGTTTGTAACACAGAAGAACCCAATATCACGTGGCGCTCTAAAAAAATTACCAAATATTTTGTCGGCGGATCAGGAGATTTTTGAAACTACTAACTTTAATGATTTGGCCAACTGGAAGCTACTGTCCGAGACTTCTATGGAAGGTTATCATATTAAAGCTCTGCATAATAAAAGCTTCTATCCGTTCGGTTTTGATAATTTGAATATTTTTGAGCGTATCGAAATGAATTCGCGCATAGTATTTCCATTTAGAAGAATAGAAAAACTTCGCAATATACCAAAGAATGAGTGGCGTGCGGAGGGGATGCTGACATACGTTTATCAATTATATCCGAATGCCAGATTATCTAAACTTTCCAATCATGACCAACTTGTAATTCTAGAGCCAGTTAGCTTTGAAGAAACAAATTGGATCGTCTATCGTCTTAGTCCCTCAGGAACTCAGAGATCGCCAGAAAAGCTCCAGAATTCAAGGCGCGATGCTGCCTTTGTTAAGGATACGGGGGTTGCAGAAGACAGGGTCGCGGCAAGTTCGATCCAAAAAGCGTTGCTGGGTGAGGGAAATACACATTTTACTTTTGGTCGTTACGAAGCAGCAGCAGTGCATTTCCACGAGAACTGGCAAAGACATTTAGACGAATTAATACAAAGGCTATAATGATATTTTAGTTATTTTCAGTTATAACTTTGTTATGTGAGAGGCTGTCTATCTCTTTTTCTGAATAACCAGACTCTAAAAGGATTTCGCGGCTATGCTGTCCAAGTTGTGGTTGCATTTTTCTGATAGTTGATGGATTTTGAGCAAATCTGACAGGAGGATCTGTCATTCGAATTTGCCCCTCAGTGGGGTGTTCTTCTAAACGCCAAAATCCAGTGGCGTTCAGTTGATCATCATCTAATAAATCTTCAAGAGAGTTTACCGCTGTTACTGGAATGCCAGCCTCATTTAATGCTACCTGCCAGTCTGCAGTTGTGCGCGTCGCTATAACTTCACCCAACCAATCGTAGACTTCTTGAGCGTAATCTACTCGAGCCGATTGGTTCGAGAAACGATGGTCGGTTTTTAATTCCTCTTGCCCTGCGATCTCGAACATCCGGCTCCAATTTTCATCACTATATGGCAGCACCGCTAAGAAACCATCTTTTGTTGCATATGGTCGTCTTCCCGTGTTGAGTAGTCGGGCGTATCCCATTTGACCTTCATGGGGCTCAAAAGCGGCTCCATATAGGTGTTCTATCATAACGTTATCTACAAGACTTTCGAACATTGGGACCTCAATGGCTTGTCCGTTTCCGGTTCGCTCACGGCACACAAGGGCCGCCAATACGGCCGCCAACAAGTTATATGATGTTGTTTTATCAGCTACGATTGTTGGAACAAAACGTGGTTGATCCGAGACAACTTGCTGTAAAGATGCAATCCCTGAAGCTGCTTGTATTATATCGTCATAAGCAGGGTCATTAGCTCGCGGTCCATCGGCTCGAAACCCATAAGCGGCACAATAAATTAACTTAGGATTATTTTTGCTAAACCGCTCATAACTTAATTCTAATTTATCAGCAACTTTTGGCCGCATGTTATGCATAAATACGTCCGCTGTATCTACTATTTTTAGAAGCGCATCTTTGCCCTCTCGTGTCCGGAGGTCGAGGACGATACTCCTTTTATTGCGATTTGTTGACAAGAACACAGCACCCATTCCAGGGTTTCTTCTTGGCCCCATGTTGCGGGTCACATCTCCCTGAGGGGTTTCGATTTTTATGACATCGGCCCCCATATCTCCAAGAGTTTGAGAGGCCCAAGGGCCTAATATAACTGTCGTTAAATCAACAACTTTTATTCCATCCAGCGTTCCAGGCATAATGACTTCCGTTGAGTTAAAATTTGAAATATCCCGTTTGTTCTGTAATCCTAGAAAGTTTGCTTGCTTAGTTCCAGCAAGAAATTCATGTTACTTTATTTCTGATGTAAAGATCTCATGCTACTAGATAACTTTAATAAGGAGGAAAGATAAATGGACCTTTGGGAAGAAGAAGTTGAAATAGGTACTAAAGCGGGTTCTATGCGTGGATTTGCTGTTGCACCCTCCGATGGAAAACCAGTGCCAGCGATAATATTTTACATGGATGCGCCTGGATATAGAGAAGAATTGCGCAATATGGCTCGGCGGATTGCGAAATCAGGATATTTTTGCATCCTGCCAGACATGTATTACAGAATTGGAAAGCTACGTTTCGATTTATTAAATCGAAATGACGCAATGACTAAGGTTATCTTCGCAGCTATGGATCATTTAACAAATAAAATGGTTGTGGAGGATACTGGTTGCATTCTTGCTTGGTTAGATGCGCAAGCTAAAGTAAAAGCTGGCGGTGTAGGATGTGTAGGGCATTGTATGAGTGGACGTTACATAACCACCGTATCTGCCGAGTTCCCCACAAGGATAAAAGCAGCGGGTTCACTATACGGTGTTGGTATTATTACTGAAGAAGAAGATTCTCCCCATTTATTGCTGGATAAGGTTCAAGGCGAATTATACTATGGGTTTGCAGAATTCGACCAACACGTGCCGAATCATATTATCCCAGCTTTAAGCTCTGCGCTCCAAAAATCGAATGTTAAACATACGGTGGAGGTTTTTGATGGAACCCAACACGGTTTTTGTTTCTCAGAGCGAGAAGCTTATGCTCCTGTTGCGTCTGAGTCGGCTTGGGCTCGTCTATTTGAAATGTGGGAGCGGCAGCTAAAGTAGAGTGTTAGCTGGCATTTGGTTTATGGGGGAAACAGGTGGCATCTTATCTTGTGAAGTCAGTAATATAGTTGTCTTAACAAATAAAGGCAGGCATATCCTGAGACTAGTGCCCAAATTGGACTTACTTTAGCCCCATCAAATAATGAGAAAATTGGAAGTTTATGATAAATTCTCATAATAATCTGACTTTGGCTGCAATTGATATTGGAACAACTAACTGCAGATTACTTATTGCAAAACCAGACCAAGCAGGTTTTCGCGTAGTGGATTCATTTTCCAAAGTGGTGAGATTAGGGGAAGGCGCGTTTCAAACTAATACTCTTTCCGAAAAAGCCATCGTGAGAACAATTAGTGCTTTAGATGTGTGCGCCTCTAAAATGTTAAAAAGTAGTGTAACGCATTCCCGCATCGTGGCGACTGAAGCGTGTCGTAGTGCAAAAAATAGCGATGAGTTTTTGATGCGAGTAAAAAAAGAAACTGGAATTTCAATAGAAGTTATTAGTAGTCAGGAGGAGGCAGAATTGGCTTTTTTAGGTTGCTCTCCACTTTTTGCAGACGATAAAAAAAATACAATTGTTTTTGATATTGGTGGCGGCAGTACGGAGCTAATTTGGGGAAGCAGAGATAATGAAATGGTTAATCAGTCGGTACAGGCTATTTCTGTCCCAATCGGAGTAGTAGGTCTAATGGACCAATACGGTGGTGATAGATACGATGGAAACACCTATGAATCTATTGTTACAGATTGTGTCTCTAAATTATCGGTGTTTCCTAAATTAGGTTCTGTTAAAGAAATGGTCGCTGATGATATGCTAGAATTGATAGGCGCGTCTGGTACGGTCACTGCTTTGGCTGGCATTCAATTGGGCCTAAAAAACTATAGTCGCAGACGGGTCGATGGTTCTTTTCTGGCGTTTTCAGAGTTAAAAGAAATATCTAAAAGATTATCGAGAATGACCTTCAAGCAGAGGGCTGCACTGTCATGTATAGGGATAGAACGTGCAGATTTAATGGTTTTGGGGTGTGCTATTTTGGAGGCCATATGCTATGTATTTCCTGTTAAAAAATTAAGGGTTGCAGACCGCGGTGTCCGAGAAGGTATCCTTTTTAGTTTAATGAAAGAAACCAGAATTAATTCGTTAACTTAATTTATCCCTATAAAATAACAGAGCTAACGGTGGAAAATTGTGGTTGGCAAACGATCAAAAACAGTTCAATTAAAAACGGCCAAAGGCCGGACTGCATCCTCACAGAGATGGTTGCGTCGCCAGTTGAATGACCCATATGTGCAGGAGGCTCAACGTCTTGGTTATAGATCTCGTTCTGCCTTTAAGTTACTCCAATTGGATGAAAAATTCAAATTTCTGTACAAAGGACAACGTGTGGTTGATTTAGGTGCTGCCCCAGGAGGATGGTGCCAGGTCGCTGCCAACCGCGTTCTAACTGAAAAAACAGGAAATATTGTTGGACTCGATCTCTTGCCGATGGACCCAATCCCGGGCGTTAATCTTTTGCAAACTGATTTTATGTCTCAGGAGGGACTCAGCGAATTAATGAAAATTCTAACTGATAAAGTTGACTTAGTGATTAGCGACATGGCCGCGTCCACTACAGGGCATGCTCCCACCGACCATATAAGAACTGCAGGATTATGTGAGGCTGCTTTTGATTTTGCCATTGATGTGCTTGCTCGCGATGGTGTGTTTTTAGCAAAGGTATTTAAGGGGGGAAGCGAGCATACCCTATTGGCACGGATGAAAAATACCTTCAAAACTGTTAAACATGCAAAGCCCAATGCTAGTAGATCAGAATCGCCTGAAACATATGTGGTTGCTCAGGGGTTTCGCACAAGCTAGATTTTTAAGACGCTGTTAGAATAGATAATGTTGCTATATTTTGTTGTAATGTTTTGTTTTGAGTCAAAACTTGCTTGGATAATTTGATATAAGATGTATATTGCGCCGTCACTGATGCTGGTGGAGGCCTAGATGCAAATTCGTGACGCGTTGACATTTGATGATGTGCTTTTGGAACCAGCGCATTCTAGTGTGGTTCCGGCCCGGGTGGATACCAGTACGAAATTAACCAATGAGATTGGCCTAGGGATACCACTAATTTCTGCGGCCATGGATACAGTTACTGAGAGCGGGCTTGCGATAGGGATGGCGCAATTAGGCGGTCTTGGTGTTATCCATAAAAATATGTCAGTTGATAGACAATCTTCAGAGGTGCGAGCGGTTAAGAAGTTCGAAGCTGGGATGGTCGTTAATCCAGTAACGATATATCCCGATCAAAGTCTGGCTGATGCGTTACATCTAATGGAATATCACAAAATCAGTGGCATTCCTGTCGTTAGAAGACGTACCGCTAAATTAGCTGGCATTCTAACTAATAGGGATGTTCGATTTGCGACAAACTTAAACCAACCAGTAAGCGAATTAATGACAAAACGGGTAGTTACCGTTCAAGAGAGTGTTACTAGCGACGAAGCTCGACACTTACTGCACAGACATCGTATAGAAAAATTAGTTGTTATTAATAAAGAGCAGAAATGTGTCGGTTTGATAACCGTCAAGGATATTGAGAAAGCTCAAAATTACCCAAATGCATCCAAGGATGAGCAAGGACGGCTGCGAACTGCGGCAGCGACAGGCATTGGAGATGAAGGCGTGGAGCGCGCCTCTGCTTTATTTGATTCGGAGGTGGACATTCTGGTTATCGATACAGCTCATGGTCACTCACAAAATGTTTTGGATTCAATAAGCCAGATTCGTAAATTATCAAACTATACTCAAATCATAGCGGGTAATGTCGCTACGGCTGATGGTGCAAAAGCGTTATTGGATTGTGGTGCGGACGCAATTAAAGTTGGAATTGGTCCAGGGTCAATTTGTACTACTAGAATGGTAGCAGGGGTTGGAGTTCCGCAGTTAACCGCGGTTATGGATGCTGTTGAGGTCTGCAGGAAGGCGAGTATACCGGTTATATCAGATGGAGGAATTAAATATTCTGGTGATTTAGCAAAAGCTATAGCAGCAGGTGCAGATTGCGCAATGTTAGGTTCACTTTTTGCTGGTACTGATGAAAGCCCAGGGGAGGTTTTCCTTCATCAAGGCCGTTCCTATAAATCCTACCGTGGAATGGGGTCGATGGGAGCAATGGCGCGAGGTTCTGCAGATCGTTATTTTCAAGAAGAGGTATTGGACCAACAGAAGTTTGTTCCAGAGGGGATCGAGGGTCAGGTGCCGTATAAAGGCCCTATATCGGCTGTTGTCCATCAATTAGTGGGTGGGTTGAAAGCTGCTATGGGATATACCGGTAACGCCAATATTATTGATATGCAGACAAAAAGTAAATTTTTGCGGATCACTAATGCAGGATTGCGGGAGAGTCATGTTCACGATGTTACAATAACTAGGGAAGCTCCTAATTATAGGCCAAATCTGTGACCCCGTCGGCACGGGTTAATGCTACAATTGAAATTCTTGAAAAAGCTCAGGATAGTAACTTTAATGTCGATAAAGTCATCTTGTCTTATTTTCGAAAGCGGCGCTTTGCAGGGTCAAAAGATAGAGCCTTCATAACTGAGCGAGCTTATTACTTAATAAGAAATCAAATAAAAATTAATTGGTGGTTAAAAAAACTTGGTGTAGAGGCGAGCCCGCGATTGCGAGTGTTAGCTGGGCTTGCCTTCTCTAATGAGGGGTCCAAAGAAGAGATAGAGAATTTATTTAGCGATAGACAGCATTCAGCTAGTGAATTAACTGATGTGGAACGTGAAATTCTTAAGCAGTTAGAGTCTAAAGCGTTAGTAGCAGAAGAGATGCCCGATAATATAAAATCCGAGTGCCCTGACTGGATCGCTGAGAAATTACAACCGATTTATAAAACTGAGCTGAAATCGTATATGGAGGCGTTAAATAGAGAAGCATCTTTCGATTTGAGATTGAATATTCTAAAACGGCCCGATCGAGAGCGGGCTCAGAGATCGTTAGAAAAGCAGGGGATTTTGACGGAGCTAATGCCTTATTCTCCGTTTGGTTTGAGAGCTCAGACAAGGCAACGCATCAATGGAACCAAATTTTTTAAGTCTGGTTTGGTAGAGATACAAGATGAAGGAGCGCAGTTGGCTGCACTTTTAGTGGGCGCAGCGCCAGGTATGCAGGTGGCAGATTTTTGTGCAGGTAGTGGTGGTAAAACATTAGTGATGGGTGGGCTAATGCAAAATACTGGCCGGATAGTCGCTATGGATGTATCTCAAAAGAGGCTAGAGCAAGCTGGTATCAGAATAAGTAGAGGGGGTTTGCACAATGTAGAGCGTAAACTAATTAACGACGAAAATGATAAAAAACTTAAACGGTTGGCTAAAAAGTTTGATCGTGTGCTTGTTGACGCGCCATGCACGGGAATTGGGACTTGGAGGAGGGATCCAGATACACGATTACGATATTCTGCAGCAGACTTAGAGAATATGATATCGTTACAGGACCAGATACTAACGAGTGCTGCCCGTCTTACGAAACCTGGGGGGCGATTAATATATGTGACATGCTCGCTGTTCCTAGAAGAAAATGAAGACCGTATTGCTGCGCTTCTTTCACGTCGCAAGGATTACGAAATGCTGCCAATCTCGGAGATATGGAGCCAGGAAATTACAGCAAGAGGTGGAGGCGCTTGCCCAACAGAGTCAGACGTTTTACGCCTAACTCCTAAAGAGCATAATACTGATGGGTTCTTCGCTGCTGTTCTACAACGGAGTATGAATTAAAAAAGATTTTTATGAGTTATCTAAAATTATCTGTACATTGTTTGCCCATTTCTAAAAAGATCTGATAGCATCAGTCATAGGGGGTGGCATGACTTCGGTATCTATTAATTTTATGAAATCATTGGATGACAGAGTGCTGTCAATCTTAGAAAACTGCACGAGTTGTGGCGCCTGTGCGACAGTATGTCCAACGCCTCAGTTAGCAAATATTTCTGACACAGAACCGGTTAAACTTGTAAATGGCGTATTAGATATTTTACGCAGCAAGGAAATCAATAAAAATGCTAAGGTATGGGCTGAGAGTTGTTGCGGTAGTGGGTTTTGCCAATCAGCTTGCGACTATGGCATAAACCCGCGATTTATGTTGGCTATGGCACGAAGATCGTTAAATGCCGCAAAACCAGAAAAAATGCGACGGGATCAGGGTAAGAACGCGTTTAAAAAAATGAGCCGAGGTGTTCGAGTTTTGTCGCGATTGCAACTTCATCCAAAAATGTTAGACAAAATTAGTCCTCGTTCCCATCCGAAATCGAAAAGTAATCCTGATGTTATTTTTTATACTGGGTGTAATATGTTGAAAACACCCCATATCGGGCTACTTTGCCTGGATGTACTTGATCGCCTAGATTTAACTTATGAAGTACATGGAGGACCATCCAGCTGCTGTGGGATTTTGCAATTCAGGCCAGGTGATACAGAAAATGCTGGTCGGCAGGCATTGAAAACGATTGATACACTAGCGAACACAAAAGCTTCTAAAGTTTTATCATGGTGTCCCACATGTCAGATTCAATTCGCAGAAGTTGCGAGCCCAAGTTCCAAAGCGGCTATTGATACAAACTTTAATATGACGATGTTTCCAGTTTTTCTTGCAGGAAATTTGGATCGGTTGCGACCATTATTAAAAAACCCAGTAAAGAAACGTGTGGCTGTGCACGAATATGCAGGAGAGCTTGGTGTGATGACAGCAGTCCGCGAATTATTGACCGCAGTCCCTGGCATAGAACTTATTGATCTAGGTCATAAAAGTGCAGGCTATACCGGCACAGCACTAGCTCAAATGAAAGACTACCAAAAGAAAACTATTGCAAAAACGTTACTGAAAGCCGATGAGATGAAAATTGATACGTTGGTTGGCGTTTACCATAATGATCATAGAGAGTTCAGTGGGCATGAAGCTGCTTGGAATTTTAAAGTAGCGAATTATATGGAACTTATTGGTGAAAGTATGGGGATTAATAGACCGGATATGTTTAAACAAATGAAATTGATGGGGGATGTGGATGCAATTCTGTCTAGCGCTAGTGAGCTAATTGAAGAAAATGGTCTGGATCTTTCAGAGGTGAGGGAAGTTGTGATATCAGATATGTTGAACGATCAACAACTACCAATTGATAGGAACCTGCATCCATAATCCAAATGATTGGCACAACTACTACTTTGTTTTTTTAGTCTCTCTCTTTTCTGTAATGGTATTCGCGCTCAGCTACTTCTTGGCTAATTAATCCCAGTTTTAGGTCGGCAGAGATCTCTCGGTGAGCTCTTTCTTTAGGATCTCCGAAGCCTCCACCGCCCGGCATATTAATAATAAGTCGGTCTCCAACGGGTATTACCTGTCTTCCCATTCCTTTTAATTGTATCCCAGACTCTAGCTCTACTGAGCCATTGGCACCGGGTTTGCCGCCATTTCGGCCCCGAGCTGGATTCTTAACGCGATCAAATGTTGCAAAGATCGCAAATTCAGCAGCCTGACGGTTTCCTAAAATCATGGTCTGCCCCAATCCTCCACGGTATTTCCCTGGCCCCCCTGAGTCTTGTCTTAATTCCTTTTTCCAGATTACTATGGGAGTTATAGCCTCCAATACTTCGCATGGCACATTTCGGACCCCACTTGGAAAAGGGGTGGCGGACAAGCCATCCTTGTTTGGCCGCGCTCCAGCTCCGCCACTATGAAAGCTCATTGCCGTGAAGGTGGTTTCGCTTAGCTCAATATCTTTGGCTTTCGCTGTGATACCGTGCCCTGCACCTAACCTTAAATTCCAAAGACATGAGGTCCCTTCAGCGGGTACTTTCTCTGGCAGAAGTTGATATAAACAACCAAAGACGACGTCAGGTAGCATATGTCCCACGGAAGATCGAGCAACTACAGCGCAGGGATGCGGGGCATTTACTATACAACCCTCAGGTGCTTTGATTATTATATGCTCTAAAGATCCAGCATTATTTGGGACATCAGGCGCGATCACGCATTTGACCCCAAAGCTAGTATATGCATCAGTGTAACACTTAGGAACGTTTATACCAAAATCGGATATTGGCGAGGTTCCATCAAAATCTACAACTACTTTATCGCCACACACTTCAAATGACGCTTTTAATATAATTTCTTTGTCATAACCATCAGTGGTCATCTGATTGAAAACTTTCTTTGTTGGCAACTTAGAAATCGCCTTTCGCATTGCTGTTTTTGTGCTTTCTATTATCGTTTTTGCTAATTCATCCAGTTCAACTATGTTGTATTGTTCCATCATCGCAATTAGGCGACGACCACCCACGTCATTACAATTAGCGAGTGCATAAATGTCTCCTTCTACTTGTTTGGATTCACGGCAATTATGGTGAACAAAGTCCAGTAAGGTTTCATTAAGTTGTCCAGCTTTCATAAAATACATGAGTGGTATAAATAAACCCTCATGATAAATTTGTTTTCCATCAGGTGCCATCCCTAGGCCGCCAATATCTACAACATGCGTTGTGCATGCAAACAGAGCGACTAATTTTTTATTTCTGAAGGTTGGTGTAACCACTACGATATCGTGAAGATGTCCTGTGCCTTTCCAAGGATCATTTGTAATATAAACATCGCCATCGGTCATTGTTTTCAGAGGAAATTTATTAATGAAGTGTTTTACAGATAGTGCCATAGAATTAATATGTCCGGGGGTTCCCGTAACTGCTTGTGCCAGCATTCGCCCCTCTAAATCGAACACTCCAGCCGAAACATCCCCTGCCTCTCTCGTCGACACGCTAAACCCTGTACGAATGAGTGTTTGAGCTTGTTCTTCTACTATCGTGATTAAGCGATCCCACATTACCTGATGTCGAATATTATCAGACGTCATATACTGGCTCCTTTGGCAATAAGTTCAATGTATTTCAAATTATTGATATAGGCAGCAAATTGATCAGATACATAAGTTGAAGTTTCGTCCTCAATTATGAGCGCAGGTCCTTGGATTTTATCGCCAACCTTTAAATTATCTCGATTAAAAATAGAAATATCTTCAGATTTATTCGTCTTTGTATTGAAGATAGTTTGGAGCTTTTTGGATTTAATTTCAGTATTTGTTTTTATCAGCGATTGTGATTGTGGTAGAGGGCGATCTGTGCCTAGTGCCAGTGCCCATGTCATCGCCTCAACACTAAGATTAGGAATTATCCTGCCGAATAATCGTTGATATTCAATTTCAAAAGCTTTGAAGAGTGTTTCTCCATCTTTGGTGTTCATTTCTCGGTTCTCTATCGGAACAGCAATTTCGTGTCCTTGACCTTTGTATCTCATAAAAACGGTTCTAGTTTGTTTAAGTTCCGATGTTTTGGCACCAAGACTGACTACGGCATTAGCTTCATTATACATATCTTGGAAGAGGTTATTGATGGCGTCAGCTCTAAAGTTGTTGAGGTCAATGTAAGAACTCTTGGCAACTTCATAAGCAATATTTGCTCGCAAAAACCCAACAGCAGAGCCTACACCGGCGGATGTAGGGATTATTATTCTCTGAATCCCAAGAGCTTCTGCTAATTGACAAGCATGCAATGGAGCAGCTCCACCAAAGGCTATGATTGAACGATCTTTCTGATCTTTACCTAGTTCGATGGCGTGGACGCCAGCTACGTTTGACATGTTTTCATCAACAATTTGGGCTATACCCGATGCTGCCACTTCAGTTGAAACATTTAGCTTTGAACCGATAGCTTTACTGACGGCATCGATCGACAGGGTTTTATTAAGTTTAACTTCACCCCCAGCGAAACGTTCTGGGTCTATACGTCCCAATATTATATCTGCATCAGTTACCGTTGCATTTTTTCCGCCTTGGCCATAGGCAGCTGGGCCCGGCGAAGATCCCGCACTAGTAGGGCCAACTCGTACCCTTCCCAGATCGTCAACATTAGCGATAGAACCTCCGCCAGCACCAATTTCAACCATGTCGATCACCGGAATCCTCAATGGGAGGCCACTGCCTTTAAGAAATCGATATTCTCTGGCAACCTCAAAACTTCGCGAGAAGTGAGGTTGGTATTGATCGATATAACAAATTTTTGCCGTAGTGCCTCCCATATCGAACGAGAGAACTTTCTCCAACGCACATTCTGCAGCAATCTCCCGAGCTAAGACAGCTCCACCCGCAGGACCAGACTCGACTAGTCGGATAGGAACTTCTCGGGCTGTTTCGACGGTTGTCATACTTCCACTCGACATCATTAATAGAAGTGGTGCTATATACCCAGAGGACTTTAAAAAAGTTTCCAAGCTGTCAAGGTAACTACGCATTAGTGGTAAAACATATGCATTAGCAACGGTTGTGGAAATACGATCGTACTCGCGTATTTCTGGAGAGATTTTAGAAGATAAACTTATTGGGATATTTGGGATTACGCTGGCTATTATATTTGCAATACGATTTTCATGAGATGGATTGACGTAACAATGAAGTAGCCCAATAGCTATCGCTTCCACGTTTTCATCCTTAAACTTCAACGCAGCTTGTATGACTGAGTCTTCGTCTAACGGTATTAATACCGAACCATCGGAGGCTAAACGTTCAACAACTCCTAATCGAAGATATCGCGGAACAAGAGGCTTGGGTCTTTCCATAAATAGATCGGATTGCTCAAAACGGTGCTCGTATGCTATCTCAAGACTATCCGAAAACCCATCTGTTGTTATCAAGCCAACTTTGGCCCCGCTCCTTTCTATTAAAGCGTTTGTAGCAAGAGTGGTGCCATGGATAATTATATCAATATCCTTTGGGGACAATCCAGACAAGTCCAGCACTTTTGATGCTGCAGCTATAAACCCGTTTGCAGGGTTTGACTTGGTGGTCAAAACTTTACTTGTAAAACGTTTTAAGTCGAACTCTAGGACGGCATCTGTGAATGTACCGCCTATATCAATCGAAAGGCCAACGGACATAGTTTAATGATCCAAAAATAGAGAGAAAGGTATTATATAATTAATATTTATTCTTCTTCCATTATTATATCGGCCAATGCTGTTGGAGTGCTTAGCATTGGGTAATGACCGGTTTGTAATTCATGCCATCTTGCTCCAAGAGTACTTGCGGCCCTTTCTTGATGGCTTTTAGGTGGGTTGACGCTTTGATTGCAATATACCACCGACGCCTGCCATGGTAGAGACCAAAATTCTTTCAACTCGACTGGATTTTCCATGCAAGCGATTGGTTGCATAGTGTAACGTTCAATTGCCCAGCTTTTAGTTGGCTCTTCAAGATCCCTAAATAATCTGTTAACAACATCATGTCTCGGCGGGCCCGAACTTAGAGAAGTATTAATGGCTGTTTCACGGTTGACAAAGTCCCCTATTCTCTCGCCATCCATTAATGCCAAGGCATCTGCAAAAACAAGCCGTTTAATACGGTGACGCGCTAATTCCGCCGCTTTTGCCATCACCATTCCGCCACTACTTGTTCCTACGAGAACAGCATCTTTAATATCTTCGTAAAATAATAAATTGGCTATTTCATCTCCGTGAGTTTCAGTCGTTATGCCGGGCCTTATCTGGCGTGATCTTTCGGCACATCCAGCAAGCGTAGGTGCAAGCACTGTGTGTCCTTTGCTTCGCAAAATTTTAGCTACAGACTGCCATATCCAACCACCCTGGTAGGCGCCATGTATCAAGACAA
>MDSX01059428.1_pt1 | contig 13931 bp, 15 predicted proteins | sample 811141 | NCBI WGS metagenome assembly MDSX01 (sample SAMN05326642, study PRJNA326480) | marine metagenome | isolation source: seawater | place: Atlantic Ocean: South East | collected 2010
AATATCAATACTAAACAAGCACTATGCTAAAAGAAATGCAAAACAACATCTTGTAGACCAAATGGGTCCTCCTAATATGAAAGATCTTCAAACAACTGCGGAACTTCCGCGTGGTAGACGGGTTACAGCAAACACTAACGATTACCCCATTGAAGATGGAGATGGTGTAATAAGAAAGAATATAAAATCCTATTTGGGTGGTAAAAAAACAAGACGTTTAAGAAATAAATTAAGAGGTGGCACAAAAAGTAAAGGTAGAAAAGCTTTAAAGAAACGGGTATTCATTCCAACGTATAGCAAGAAGCATGATTCTGCTACAACACGAGGGGCAGTACAAGCGGCAATAGAGGCAGAAATACAATCACTACTAGACGAAAATTTACCACCAAGACGGCAGCTGCCAACACCAATCCCATTGTCGCGCTCCCAACCCAGCCTTTCAGAGAGTGAACGCGAAGCCATCTTAGCCGAAGCAGAAGCCCTTTCTCAGCCAAGACCATGGGATCAGGACAGGGGAGAAAACGGTTCTGATGAAGACCCAGACTTGACAGCCGCAATTCAAGCACCCCTTCGTCCATCTTCTGGTCTCTCTGGCGACGACGATGAGAAGAAGGATGATGGGGAGAAGAAAGATGATGAGGAGAAGAAGGATGATAATGAGGAGAAGAAGGATGATGAGGAGAAGAAAGATGATGATGAGGAGAAGAAAGATGACGAGGAGAAGAAGGATGATGATGAGGATTATTGGAAAGATCTATTCAGTATTTCGCAAGAGCTTCTTAACAAAGATTTGGTAAAATGCAGAAAAGAACTGGATGATTCCAAGAAAAAACTTATAAAATGTAAGAAAGATTGGGGCGTAAGCTTGCTAAAACTTCGCCGAGACCTTCTTAAACCGACGGAAACATCCGGCAACTTCGACACTCCCCCAGATGATGATGTCTCTCTAGCTCCCACTGAGATTGAGCCGTCATATCCTGTACCAAGAACTACTTGGAAGCAGTACAAGAATCCAAGAACTGGTTTAACCTATTTTTACAGTCCTGAGACCGGCAACTCCGATAGATATAATCCTTTATTTAATACTCCGGAATCTCCCGCCGCATATCGGGCAGATAAAAAATGATACTATATAAGTCTTAGACAATGAATATATAAGTGTGGGGAAACTCTGCATGCCCAGGACACAAAGCATTTCTAATTAAGATTGTTATAGCTTTGAATTATATATTTACTTAAAACAGTAACTTGTTTGTAAATATTATTAAGTCTAATTAGGAGTCTATTAGGCTTAATTCGGGAAATAAGAAGATTATATGATGTATGATCTTTTTGTTGTTGTGATGGATGCTTGGAAGAGATATACAAGAGATAGGACATTGAAAACCGCGAGATTTTATGGGAGAATTTGTGCTTTTGATTTAAAGACTGTAAAGACAATCGTTCGAAAAGATGAAAATCTTCGTAGAATTCTTAAACATGCTTTACATATTTTGTTTGATTTTAAGATAGGTACGCGACGACTACTAATTTGGAAGAATCATGTGGTACAATACGTTCCATATATGCCGGATATCAAAAGGAATGAACTTAATGTGGATTATGATACGTATGGTGGGTTACATCCAAGTAATCAGCCCGACTATATCAGTCGCGTAAGCAGAGGTTCTCATTCTGAAAATTTGAAATCTAGAATAGAGCATAAGGAACAAGTCACTTTGAAAATTTTACGTTTCCTTCTAAGAAAGGGATGTAATCCAAATGACAAGTACTTTCTGGCAAATATTATATTTAAGCATAAGTATCATTCCAGAAAATTCTTATTAAAAATAATAGGGATGTGTTCCCATTATGGGTTAGAGCCAAGCACTATGTTTGAGGCTTTGAAGATGCCTTGGTTAAGGGAATATGAAATGTCTTATTATTTCAGTCCTTTGTTAGACATACATAAAGAGAAGCTAAATATCAAAGATAATATTTCATTATGTTGCTCATGGGCTGAAAAAAAGAATCTATTGAAGGCAACCAGTTCAAGTTTGGGTAATTTATCTAAATTGAACGATGATGTTATTGGAATAATATCTTCATTTGTATACCCTTATGTATACTAAAAAAAATGATATTATATAAGGCTTAGAGATATAAATATTGAGTACTGGGAGGAAACTGCATGCTCGGTACCAAAGTATTTACTTAAGACAGTAACTTGTTTGTAAATATAGAGTCGGTGTAAAATCGACCAAGGACTACATAAATTATAATACCCAGTCCGAAAAGATGAGTAATTTAGGCTTTAACATAAACGTTCGTGCGAATGCGTCACCCGCTTTCGCTTTAGCTGCGTGTAAGATGACCCTCGCGTCATCTTATAGCCTGAGTTCAAACTTTTTGTTAAAAAGCACAAGGAAATTTTTAAATAAAGTGATAATTAGTTGGAAAAAGTTGACCCGTGAAAGAAATAGGAAAAGAGAAAGATTATATGGGAGAATTACTGCTTTTGATTTGAAATCTGTAAAAGCAATGGTTAGGAAAGATGGTTATCCAGAAACATTGATTAAATATGCTTTGGCAGTTATGTTTGAGTTCAGAGGAAATGGGACCATCTTTTATAGAGTTTGGAATAAAGGTATGAATGCATATAGATGGGTGTATATCCCACTTATGCCTACTAACGAATGGACTATGAAAGTTCTACCCAGAAATTATGATGATTATAGATTGGAATCTAACGCTATAGACAATGTGAGCCGTTTTCCGGTATCAAATAGTACATTGAAATATAGGATAGAAAATAAGGAAGAAAAAACATTAAAAATGTTACGTTTCCTTCTAAAAAAGGGATGTAATCCAAACGATAAGTACTTTCTTGCGAATTTGATATTTAAGCATAAATATCATTCCAGAACATTCTTATTAAAAATAATTGGGATGTGTTCCCATTATGGATTAGAGGCAAGTACTATGTATAAGGCTTTAAAAATGGATTGGTCAAGAAATTTCGAAATGGATTATTATATTGGACCAGTATTAGACATACATAAAGAGAAGGTAAATATAAAGGACAATATTTCATTATGTTGTTCGTGGGCTTCAAAAAAAAGTTTATTAAAGGCGACAAGGTCAAGTTTAGGGAACTTATCTAAATTGAATGATGATGTTATTGGAGTAATATATTCGTTTATATATCCCTTTCCTTATTAGATAGGATCACCTGGTCTTCTTGAATATCTTGTAAATAAAGTAGTAAGAGAAATAATCAGTTCTATTCTCTCTTCATGACTACAGCTTGCCCAGAATTGTCTACAATATCTGGTTTGTAACTCTAACAATTGATAGGAGTAATAATCCATTGAATTTGTTCCGCATATGATATGAAGACCTTTCAGTAGCTCATTATAAAATGAGTATTGTATGCCTTGAAGCCCCAAATCTATAAAATTCCTATATTTTTTTTGTATATAATTTGAATACAAACTTTTTACCTGTTCTAACGTAGAATAAAAGCTTTTAATATCGTCTAATAAAAATTTAGATTGAGGTTTTCTGGAATATGGTTCAATTATATTTATGAATATTTCATTTGGGATAATTATACCATTCATAAAAAATATTCTTTAATATTAAATGGGTTCAAGCGCATTACAATCCGCTATTGTTAGCTTTACCGTAATATCACTAATCGTTTCAATCTTTTATGTAGAGGAATTACAAAAAAGTAAGAGAAAACACATCCTTGCTGGAGGTTTTATATTTTTAGGAGCATTTATGTATGCTTTAATGCTTGTACTTGACTTAAAAGTTTAGGCACTCATTGGGGCAGAAATTCTTCCAGAACAATTATAATCAAATATTTCAAAATCTTTAATATTGTAATCTTCCCAATTTTCCTTATTCTTAATATTAATAGTAGGCTGTTGATGAATAGTATTACTCAATTGTTTATATACCGCTTGAATATGATTCGAATATATATGAGCATCACCAATTGAATGTACCACTCCACCTGGAGGAATACCCGTTCTTTGGCTCATAATATGTAATAAAACAGAATAACTGAACATATTAAATGGTATCCCCAAAAACATGTCGCCCGATCTCTGATAGAATTGGAGCCAAAGTTTATTATCATTCGTTACATACCATTGTATTAATATATGGCATGGTGGAAGAGCCATTTCTGGTATTTGTAAAGGATTCCAAGCTGTCATAACAATTCTACGTGAAAAGGGATCAGTTTTAAGCATTTCTTCACATTTTTTTAATTGGTCAAAACCCTCTTCTGTGTAGTTTATGTGACAACCTTTATATAGCGCACCAAAATGTCGCCATTGAAAACCATATACTGGACCAAGATCTCCTTCTTTGTAACAAACCAATCCTCTTGAATCTAAAAATTCCCTGGAGCTATTTTTAGTCCATATACTAACATTATTCTTTACTAAATCCTCATTATTAGTAGAACCCGAAATAAACCATAGGAGTTCCTTGATACATGTTTTCCAAGCCATTTGCTTGGTTGTGATTAAAGGAACTTTACCATTGGAACAATCGTATTTAAATTGTAATCCAAACATTGAGTATGTATTTCCATTTCTACTTTTCCGAATCGGAAAATCTAAAATTTTTCTCATGGATTCTAAGTATTTTTTTTCATAACAATCTTCTAAATTTATGTTATTCGGAAAGACTCTGCTATAAGTAATATGTTTCATATCCATAATCTTTTCATCCCCTAAATATGTTTTTACCTTTGAAGATTTCGTTAAATAACTGGAAACAACTTTAAAATTTTGTGTGGGCAATTCTATAAATTTCCCATTTGCAGGTTGATGATTTTCGTCAAATTCTGTAATATACATTTTTGAAATTCTGTTAAACATTGGGTCTCTAAATAGCGAATTCAAAACAGAAGCACCGCCAATAAAACATGGCTCATCCACTATTCCAAATACATCTTTAATACTTTGTACTGCAATTGTATTTAGTTGTTTTGGAAATTCACTTGGTTTTCTGGTAACAATAATATTCAATCTATCTGGTAATGGTCGCATGTCTTCAGGTAAACTATGCCATGTGCTTGAACCCATCACAACATTACCAAATGTTTTGGTTAGTCTTGAAAATATACTTAAATCTGTTTTTGAATTATAAGCAAGCTCTCCATTAACTCCAAATAAACCAGATTTGTTAACTGATATAATTATCGACATTATATAAATATATGTTCTAACTCCTTACACTTCTTCTCATAAGCCACCTCAATATCTTCCTGCTTATTGTATTTTTCAATACTTTCTGGAGGAATTCTGTCCTGAAGAAATTCGGGTGTACCATGTGCTTCTTTGTAGTCGAAACAACATGAATTTGTACTATTAAAACTTGTAAGTTCATCAATGGATATAATATCCATCTTTGGTTTAGCGAATTTTATCATATTCTCTGATAAATCACACTCTATATTCGGATTATAAACAAGGTTTTCAGTTGATATATTTGCATATTCAGATTCAATCACATCATACCCTGTAGATGAATTCAATAAGTAATCGTCGTCTTTTTGTTCATTTGAGCGTTGTTCCCAGGCTTTGTTAAATTTTTGTATATCATCATGTGTTTCAATATAAATATCCATAAAACTCGGCATTTCTTTCGTCTTTTCATCCAGAATTCTTAATTCTTCTTCATGATATTTTGTTAGATCTTTACACTCTTTTACAATCTTGTTTTCCTCTCTTGAACATATACTTGCCATAACCCGATGATATGCTTTAATTACGGTGTGCATCTCCTGACAACCAATTTTACGGTCTGGGCATGAATTTCTGTCTGGATGTACTAATAAAGACATGTTATAATACGCTTTCTTAGCATCTTTTGTTGTAGATGTTCGCTTATCTAAACCAAACATTTCATAATCCTCATCCATATCTCAAATATGTGATTATACCTTAATAAATTACTCAAAAATGCGCAATATTATCTTGTAATTAATCCATATTTTTCGATATTATTCATGTTTAGTATAAAAATTCTTGGTTTTGTCTGATTAGATACATTCACACAATTCAAAGTCATTGAAGATACTGGTGATAGCTTTTGATTTCTAAATTTTAACATAAACTTTACAGAATTTACTATATATGTTTTATAACATATTTCCTGTTTTATAGGTATTTCTTCTGATCTATAAACATGATTAGGAGACACTTGTAAAGGTATATTCGTTATATTTTCTTCTATATCATCTTTAATTATTGATATATCCATTGTGAATTCATTATCTTTCTTATTAATGTAAAAAGTAAAACTATTATTACCTTCAAAAGGTGTAAATTTCCAAGTAGTGTTTAAATACTCCATTTTTATTAGAACCTGTTTAATATACATATTCAAATGAATTTGTCAACAAATGATACAAAAACGACAAATTATAGTAACGAACCACATATTCATACCATTGATGATTTTATAGATCATGATACTTGTTTACATTTCATTGAAATAGCAACTGGGAAACTAAAACAAGCTCTTGTTTCACATGGTAAAAAGGGTGAAATTTCTCAAGGAAGAACAGGAAAAAACTGTTGGATTTCTCATTCTCATGATGATATAACTTTGAATGTTGCTTCAAAAATCGCGGATCACGTAGGACTACCCTTGGTTAATGCCGAGTCTTATCAAATAATTTATTATGATAAGACTCAAGAATATAGAAATCATTGTGATAGTTGGCCGCACGATGGTTCTGAAAAATCAAGAAGATGTATGCGTTTGGGTGGTCAAAGAATGATAACAGCTCTTTGTTATTTGAATAATGTAAATAAGGGTGGTAATACACGTTTTACAAGATTAAATATAGATGTAGAACCCAAAGCTGGAAAATTATTAGTATTTCACAATGTTTATAAAGATTCAAATAAGAGAAACCCTATGTCAGAACACGCGGGATGTCCAGTTGAAGAAGGAGAAAAATGGGCATTCAATCTCTGGTTTCGTGAAGATAATTTTAAAAAAATAGTATATGATCCGCCGAGAAATAAGAATCTAAACATTACATACAAAGCGGTAAATGAAGAAGGTAAAGATGTAGTTATTACCGATTTAACAAAAGTCAAAATTGGTGCATCATATAATCCTGTAATTAAAAGCTATGAGAATGTTCTTGTAAATGAAGATGTAGAATTATTAAAGAAGGAATTATCATTTGAAGATGATACTAAAAAATCGGTAGTCTGGTTGCCAAGTGGTAATCACACAAGATTATTACAAAAAATCTCAAGAATTACAGGAGAATCCATTGAAAAGTTCGGAACAATACAAGCTGTTCAATATCCAGGAGGATTTACACATCCTCCGCATTTTGATGCATATGATAGTAGTATACCAGAATCAAGAGTTGTTAAAGAAAAAATGGGGCAACGTTGTAAAACAATCAGTTTCTTTTTGGAAAAAGGAATAAATTATTTTTTTATAAAAACTTGCTTTAGTTATACACCAGAACCTCTTTCATTATTTGTATATGAAAATGTTAAACCTGGATCTATTGTTCGTGAAAATAGTCTTCGGAAACAAATAACAAATTTATCAAATAAACCCCTTATTATTTTCCACATATATGTGCGGGAACGTAGCAGAATGAGTAATTATACTTACAAACCTCCCAAGCAACCTAAAACCGAATCATCTTCTCAAAGCTATGTGCTTGGAGATGGTAAAATGGAAGAGGTTAAACTTGAAGGAGAAAATATTAAACTTAAAGAAGAAAATATTAAACCGAAAGACCCAATTAACTATATTGAACATTTGAATGAAACATATCAACGTTTCAAAGACGATAGCATATCCAAAAATGGCTATAAGTCACTTAGTTTCTGTAATATTCGCACGGGTTGGGATGATATAAAAGATACAATTTCCAAACTTTCAGAAATGAGAGATAAAAATACGGGGCTTATTAATACAGACGCCTTAAATGTAGATTATAAGTTTGACGAATTTACACCAGTTATAATCAATAATGTATTTATTTCCAAGGGAATTGAATATATATCAGAATATTATAATAAGGGTATTGATGCAAAACAATTTCCTTTTGGTGATAGACAATCACAGAGATTTAAAACAAGAAATGATCCGATTGCAAGAGTATTACATTACGAATTACTTCCACTTATAGAAAAAGTAACTGGAGAAAAATTAAGACCAACCTATACATATTTGAGCTGTTATGTTAAAGGTTCTGATTTACCACAACATACTGATAATCCAGATTGTTGGAGAACTGTTTCATATTTGATAGACAAACCTGCTGGAAAAAATTGGAACATTTATGTTGATCTCAAAAAACAAAATGTCAAACATAAGGGTCGTTATAACAATACACCAATACCACCAAAAGAACAATGTATTGCTTGTGACTGTGAAAAAGGAGGATTAATGATGTTTGATGGTACAGATCATATACATTATCGTGAAGCTCTTGAACATGATTATTATTATTTGTTACTTCTACACTATAAACCAGTAGATTGTTAGTTTATATTAAATCTTAAATTATCCTCTTCTTTTCTCTCAAACAATTGATAAAGTTCCGTATTATGTATTAACGCCTCTTCATATCTTAACATTAAATGAGACTTGATTAAATGGCAACACTTTTCATCTGAAAAGATGTCAAGTTGTCTATCTGGTTTGCTTGTTCCAAAACCCAGTAATGGAACAACATCATCTCTGAAGTTTACAGATATTATATTTAGATTTCTTAAGCTTTCTATATTTTTATAGAATTTTGAATTTCCTGTTTTTGGAGATCCAAACGTAACTACAGTAAATTTTTTTTCTGGATGACTTCTTGCAAGATAATGTCCAATAATAACACTTTTTGCTCCAGCACTTGAATGACCTCCGATTAGAATATCTCTATTTTTATGACTTGAAATTTTTTCTTCTATTTCTTTAAACTCAGACATATTTATAACATCCCAAACATCATGTAAATATCCTTGGTGTACTCTGCCAGAATCCTTAAATGGATGTTTTGTTAAAAAACAATTAAGGTTTGTTGTCCAATCAGATATGTTACATGTTCCACGACATGTAATTATTAAATCATTCTGATCAAAAAAAGCTCTTATACCAAGTGTTTCTGGTAAGTTTGTTAATGTATTTATTTTAGCATCCTCTGGTGACATATATGCTTTTGAGGAATATTTTGCCATTCTTTGTATCGTTTGTCTAATCTGTAGACCACAAACGAGAAGTGAATTAAATATTAAAAATCTAACACCTCTCATATTTCATTGGATTATACAGATATTAAAATTTTTATTGGGAAGATTTAATTATCTCTATTAAAAACGATAAAATCAATCATCAAACCTCAGCTCTCACTCTACCTCTTATTATTTATTCCGCTTTAATATCCCTCTCTTTCTTCTTCCGTGCATCTGCCGCAGCAGCGCGTAATGCGGCTTCGCGTTCGTTACCACGTCGCAAATTTTCTGCAATTGTTCCATATTTTTCTTGTAATGGCGAGTCCGCTTTAATATTAAATTCGCTCTCTCCATCCCACATTTGAAGCCTTTCTAACACATCTCTATATTCTTGTGATATTGATGGTGTTACAACTTGTCTTGGTGGTAATTCTGGTGGTGTAGTGTCTACTTGTGGAGGTTTAGGCGCATTCTTTCTCATACGCGCGTTTTGTGCTCGTCTCTTATCTTTCCAGTATTTCATTGGATCAAATACTGGAAAACCACTGTTATCGGATACTTTTAATAGTTTATCGTCAACAGACATTGATGCCAAAATTTGTATACAATCTTCTTTACCAACTGTACATAATAAATATGCTCCAAGAACAATTGTTACAGGATCATCGCTAATATACTTATCATTAAGCATATATGGTTCATCCATACCAATAAAGTAGTGCTTTAGAATTGTATATCCATTCCATTCTCTACTAACTGGTATATATGAACATAATACAATACTTGCCAACTCATCTTTTGTAAACTCTATATTATTTGATACTAATTGTCTAGCATATTCTAAAGCTATATCAGTATTTGTGATGCTCATATCTGATACAGCAACAACCGCAACCTGAAGTAGATTTAATCCAAGAAATCCCTTCTGAACGATTTCATCTGAATTTTTTATATCTGGTTTCCATAATTCACAAAGTGTTTTGGCATACTTATATGTATGTTCTCCATTAAACATACCGGATTCTTTATAAGCACAAAAAGTATCATCAAAGTCAATTAAGTAAAGTTTCTGTGACTCTGTTACAAGCATATTTCCTGGTTTTACATCGGTACAAAACACATTGTTTTTTACCATTTTTTTATATAGTTCTACGGACTGAGATACCAAATTTGGTATAACTTCTAAAGTACATTTTGGTGAATCAAAAAAACTTGAAAGAGAACCATTTTTTGAATATTCTGTTATCATTACAGAGTAAGTATTTGGACCATCCAGGTATTGTGTCTTAACAAAAAACGCATCAATAACTTTTGGAGAAATACCTAATTTTGAAAGACGAATTGTTAATAACATTTCTAAAATTAATTCGTGAGCCTTATCACTATCAACCTCTATCGCATCGACGCCTATTCTATACGCATATTTACTATCCTTTGTCCTGTATATAGAATTGAATGCACCACTTGTAACGTAATGTAACCCTGGTGGTGCTACAGGTGTAAATGAAATGTTATTTACATAAGATATATGTGGATGCCCTTCTATACTAAACTTACGTACGTTTTTAGTATTTTTTAGACTATCGTATAGTCTTTTTTGATGATATAACATTGTGTTTTTTATACGAGATCCTATATTCTTGAGCAAGTTAGAACCAATAATTTGTCCACCTGAAAAACCACTACCAGTTCTTTTTTCTTCTTCTTTCATTACTTCTAGCTTGATTGTTTTTGACAATTTCTACATATTTTATTACAATCATTATATCCCCTCGCATTACATATTCTACATATACCCCAACAGTCTCTTTCTTCCAAACCACCAATTCTTAGTCTTCTCATTAAATCGACCTCACTTGGTCCATAATCATTTCCTTCTATCTCTACATACTCATCTTCTGAATCTTCTGAATCTTCTGAATCTTCTGAATCTTCTGAATCTTCTGGATCTTCTGAATCAATTCCTACGTTTGTAAAAAAATATAGCATTAGTGAAATAAATACCAATATTAATACAGATATTATAGAAATAAATATTTGAGAATTTTCCATATAATTTATACAAACATTTATTTAAGATTAAAATGCGATTTATACATATTTCTTTGTAACTTCTCTTCTACTTTGTGTTTTTTAACACACTCATTAGTCGGTTTCTTAATATTTACAAGTGACTCTTTTGTCATTAGTATAGGAAGTCTAACTAATTTATCATTCTTTTTAGTATAATTACAAAAAAGTAACATAACAAGAAAAACCATTGAGATAAAGCATAAAAGTGTAACAGGGTCTTTAATCATTTATATTATTTTACATTTTTTTTTAACAACAACGACATTGTGTAAATGCTCCGACCGATCTAAACGGGGGTATCACCTTATGACCAATCTTTGAACGCCGCGCAATCACTGTTCCATTTGTAGGCTTACAATACATATACTTTAAGTCTCCCTTAACAAGTTTTCCTTCATCATTTGTATAAATTACCCGATTTATACCATGTTCCATTAACATACTTTGGCATTGCTCACATGGCTTTGCATTTCCGGTAACCCAACACCCGTTAATTTGCCTAAATCTAACACTATACAACTCATAACGTCCACCCTTTTTCATCAAACAGCTCTTATCACTTAACTTATATATAGCATCCATCTCTGCATGACGCGTTACAACCGTCTTCCGCTCCTTTCCTATCTTACTCGTTCCTGCCAAACTTTGAACTCCAATACTCTTAATATGACCACCCTGAACAATCGCCGCAAAATGCGTCGGTGGTCGATTTAAATTATTCACCTTTGTAGCGTTGAACTACTATGTGACTCTCCAGATTCTCAAAGAACTTATTCCATAATACATCAATAACAGCTGTTCCACGCATTTTCTATATATAATGTTATCTTTTAATGCTTAATATCTAATAATCTATTTCATTTTTTTAATATCCTGCTTCACCAGCCCCATTATATTTACTACTACCACAACCAGAAAAAACAACCCAATACCAATAACATTTGATTAAAAATGTCTTAGCCCTTGAATGTACAGTATTTTGCCTCTTTAGTTCTGGTCTCTTCTTCAATAAATAACAGTCAGGATAAAAGGGTGACTCTCCAATTACATCTCCTATCCAATCCCCCAGCTCTTGTGGACTAATCGATTCCGCATCTATCTCAGTATCAACTACCGATATCTTCTGATACAATTTTATAACAAATTCGGAACAAAATAATCTTTTATTCGTCTTCGAAATACAGCCAGGATTGTGAAATCCTACAGTCGTATAGCAATTTATCCAATCATAAGAAGAACTTTGCCAATTTTTCCATATATTTCTTAATTGAATTGCCTTAAAATTGTGTTCTACATACTTTTCAAATTCCTCTTTAGACAAATTCCTTTCTTCTTCAAGAGTATATTTGAATTTATTATGTCTTATTTTGTAACAACCTATTGCTACATCCTTCTTTAAGTTTCTTTTCGCAATCTCTCTAAGACTCCGTATTTGTAAACCTCCTTTTAATTTATTTGTATGTATATCCTTTATTCCATGAGAACCATAAATACATGATTCTAATATATATGTCTCGTTAGGATCTTTATTATCAAAATCTATAAAACTTGTCGGACATACCACTCCAACATGAACCCATTTAGAATGTACTCCTAAATGATTCGATTGAAATGCATTTACACAATTTGATCTTACACCTTTACCAGTAAAAAGAAGAATATCACATGGACCAAGATTCTTAGACCATTCATCATAATCCGTATATATAGGCATAATTATATCATCACTTATTGATTTTTCTACCAAAATTTAAAATTTAATCCCAAATAAAATTTGCCTTTATGATAATTTTTTACTCAAAAAAATGATTAATAAAGTCAATAAATACATTAAACATAACTAAAATTGTCAAAATGGAATATTCTTTTAATTGTTTAAAAGAATTATTCGGAAATTACGGATATGACTTCCAATATGAGATTATTCCGAAGAGAAACGAATGCTGGGCTACTCGAACTCATTTGGATTACTTGAATATTATTGTTGATATTAGGGATAAATATGGTAATCATATCTTCTTTACAGATGAAAACGTATTTACTCTAAAAACAGGAGAAAAAATGATTTGTGAAAAAGTTATGAATATTTGTGTTGGAAATTATGACATATTTGGAGAAGATGTCAACTTTCATTACTCTCATACTACCGCCGCAAAAAGATCACATAGTAGCCAGTATTCGGTGCGGGAAACTACCGTTTCGACGACCTGGCTCGGTCTTGTGCGGTCGCTGGAGCAGAACGTCGCTTCGCTTGAGCCTTTGCCGCCGCGACAGCAAAATATGGAAATTAATGAGTTAGAAAACAGCTTAGAGACCCAACTAAAAATCATGTAACTAGTAATGAAAAGAGCTCTTGCTTTTTTAATATTATGTTTAGGATTAAGATTATCTATAGCACTAATTGCTAAAAATTTATCAACTAAAGCTTTAAAACTCTCCGCAATACCAGCACTATTATTGGGTATCTCATTTATATCATTATATTTGTTCGATTTAAGAAAAAATGGTATAGAGGCTGGTGGAAAGATTTGGTGGAATTCATTGCGACCAGTTCATGGTATGTTATTTGTCCTATATTCAATATACGCATTTAAAGGAGAAAAAAATGCCTATATAGTCCTATTACTCGATGTATTTATTGGCTTA
>MDSX01090787.1_pt1 | contig 13931 bp, 16 predicted proteins | sample 811141 | NCBI WGS metagenome assembly MDSX01 (sample SAMN05326642, study PRJNA326480) | marine metagenome | isolation source: seawater | place: Atlantic Ocean: South East | collected 2010
TATATGAATCTTGTTTAGATGTTATAACATTATATGAATCTTGTTTAGATGTTATAACATTATATGAATCTTGTTTAGATGTTATAACATTATATGAATGTTTTGTAATTTTCTATAAAATTTTACTATTTTTAGTTATATGCTTTTTGATTAACGTATTTGCTATATCATTTTCTACTAGTAATTCAATGATTGTTATTACATTACAATGTTTTCATGTTTATAATTAAATAACTCAAAGTCTTTTGCATATACTTTATCAATAATTGAAATACATTCTGTATCTAAAAATATAGAAATATCATGAGTATTAATTTTAAAATTTTTATTATCTTCAATTTTTTCAATAATAATATTTTCAGGTAATGTAAGTGTATTTTCACAAATAAATAAATATGAAGGATAATAATAAATAAAATTATAATTATAATTTGAAAAATCGTAATATTTTAATACCATTTTAATAAATACACGTAAATCTGTAATAGTATTTATTGGATTTTTATAAAAATATGCACTTATTAATCTTTGATATGGATTTCTTACATATGTATGATATAAAACTTTATCATATTTACAAAACTTATTTCGTAATGCATACGAAATATGTGCATAATCAAAATCATTTGAACATCCCCAATATTCTTTAATTACTTCTGTTTTATTTTTAATATTATTTCTTATTGTTTTACCTGCCGTTTTTGGTATATGAATAAAACAGTATAAAAAATTATTCTCTTTATATATTAACATATGAAACTTTTAACTTATGATAAGAAAAATATAGAATATCCTGATAATTTAATATATTATTCTACGTTTTTAAGTAATTTACCAAACTATAATGAAATCTTAGAATTGAATAATAAATCTTGTACATATATAATTCTTAAAAACATTATATATTTTTTAAATAATCATAATAATTTTAATATTAATAATACAGATAAAAATTATATAATTACATGGAATAATAAATTTTTTGATTTACCTGATAACATCTTATTTCAAATTATTGAAGCAAGTTGTTTTTTAGATATTGATAGTTTATTTGAATTGTCTTGTAATGAAATTGCAAATATTATAAAACAATGTAATACACCTAATGATGTACGTAAAAGATTTAATATAAAAGATGATATAACACCTGAAGAACATCAAGAAATATATAAATTAGCGTTAAGTTTATAAAAATGATTACAAATATTTAAAATGTATAAAATGACTGATTTTAATTTAGAACAGTATAAATTAATTAACATTTCTAATGATGAATTAAGTGATTTATTTAAAAAAGATAATACAATTTATAATAATAATATTGATGAAATTGAAATATTTGATGAAGTATTTAAAGACTTAGCAAAAGAATATGTAAATAATAGAGAATTTAATACAAATATATATCATATTTATTTTGAATTTATGCCTTTAAAAAATAAAAACAAATTTATAGAATATTGTTATAAATATATAATAGATAATAATATTTTAAATACTGCATATCATTATCTTTCTTTTTTTAAAAAAAAAGAAAAAGAATTAATTGCATATTACATGTTAGCAACTTTGTACATAGTTAATAAATATTAAAACATATAATATGAATTAATATTTATATAATTTTTATCTTATATTAATTAATTATTATCTTGCAATATAATTAAAATATGGATTCTAAACAAATTGCTAAAAAAGCAGCTGCTAAAAAAGCAGCTACTAAAAAAGCACCTACTAAAAAAGCAGCTACTAAATCTAAATCTACATCTTCTAAATTAAGTGCTAAATCTACAGCTACTAAATCTAAATCTAAATCTACATCTTCTAAATTAAGTGCTAAATCTACAGCTACTAAATCAAGTACTAAATCAAGTATTAAATCAAGTATTCCACCTAATTATTTAAATACAAAATTGGTTATAGACAATAATTTAAAATCTAAAAGATTAATTAAAATTGATAAAAATACATTTTTTATTAATAAACCTAAATATGGAGGAGTTCCTGGAGGAGTTCCAGATCCTTTAAGAAATAATGTTGTTCTTACAAGCTCACGTTTAGGACCAGGAGCACATCCAAGAGGTATTGGAGCAGTTGGTCCCCCACCTCCTCATTTTATAAGATTTTTAATTGATCAAATATCTAATATATTCAATGTTATAGGTCGTCAAGATCATCAAGTTTATGTAGAAATTGCAAGTCCTACAAGATTACCAAATCCCCAAGACATAGTTTTGACTAGATTATATAATAGTGTTAGAAATCAATATCCAAATCTATATATATTAGTTATTATTGAACGATCAGGTCCGAATCATAAAAAAAGTGTTATAATTAAACTTTGCGGCGGTATTCCTGGTGGTGCAAATGTAATAAGCAGAGATTTTGGACATTTAAGTTTAATTATAGGACAAGATGGCAGAACAGCAAATCCACATTTTACATTTAATAGAACAAGTCCGCTTGCAGGACTTTCTGAAGTAATGCGTCTATATTTTAATTATGATAATAATATTGCTTTTACTTTGCCGCTTTTTGGAGAAGTCATTGCATCCCATGCATATCATCTAAATGTGTTACATTCAGAACAGGACTTACATAGAACACAAGGTATTCCTGCAGATTTTTATCTTGATGATACAGAAGTAACTTTTGTTTCGGATCTTATGTGGTTAATTGCTAGATTATTTAGAAATCAAATTAACAATGCGATTGATCCTATGAGAACATTTTCATTAGTTTATGTTAGTAATGCGGGTACAGTTCCTGTAAATTTAATACAGGGAAATAATTTAATAAGAGGTCTTCATCCTGGACTTGCAGATAGAGGACATGTGGTTCCTCAGCCTGTTATGGGTCCAACTGGAATACGAATGCTAAATAGATTATATTATGGTGGTAAAAAATAAATAAAAAATGTTTTATATCACTTATTTAGTTTAAAGCATTATAAGTTAATGTCATATAATATGCTAAATTTTTCATATAACTATCATTATTATGAATATTATCATAAAATTTATTTAATTCAGTTGCTACAGAAGAATTATTAGATTTTGATAATTTTATAACATTATATATAATACTAAATTTATCTATTTTAGGTAAATATTTTTCAGAATTAGTTCTAATTTTATCATCTTTCAATTTATTTAAATCATAACTATTAATTGAAATATATATGTAATCTTTAATATTTTTTGATAGATTTTTAATAATAAGATTATCTTCAAGATAAATTGGATAATTTTTATTTACAAATAATTTTATTTTATTTACATATTCAATATCATTTTTAATTTTTGTAATTTTATTTATTAACATATACAGATCTTTATTAAAATTATTAGTCATTTTATATATATAAATTAAAATGTAATCATTTTTTTATAATCTGATCTAAAACATCGTTTTTAAAATTTTTAACAACCTTTTCCCATTTATAATTTTCTAATATATGTTTTCTACCACGATTACCGTGTTTTTCACATAAATCCGGATTACTAAAATATTTCCATAATCCTTCCATAAAATCTTCAGGCAAACATATTTCATCAATTGATCCAATACCTTTCATTTTATTATTTAATTCGCCATATTTATGTAATTTAGGTTTTATTAATGTTGATATATTATCATTCATAAATTCTTTATGTCCTCCAACATAAGATGCGACTTGTGCTCTTCCTATACCCAAACTTTCACTACAAGTTAATCCCCAACCTTCAGCATGTACAGGTGCAAAATTAACATCACATAAATTCATAAAAATATTAATATCACGATCTGATACTTTTTGTGCATTATCAATAAACCATAATGTTTTTTTAGCATATTCAAAATCTAGATCAATTAATTTACATTCGTGTTCTAAAACAGCCATTAGATCCCAATGACCTTCTTGCGATGTTCCTATAGCAAATAAAATAGGTCTTTTAGTATGATGATTGGTTTTAAAATCGTGTTTTGTGTCTTTAGAACCTACATTAGCAATCCAATGTCTTTTAACAAATAAAGCCCATGATATAATCGCAATATCCCAACCTTTTCTAGGTTGATTACGATTTGTAGATTCAATAATAAAAGCATTTTGTGGAAGATCATAATAATATCGACAATATGATTTTGGTATTGGAAAATATAATTTATCATCAAATCCATGTTTATAAACATAAACAGGCATATCTTTACGAATACCTATTCTATAAGTATTATTTTTCCAAAAAGGTGTAAAAGCAATAATAGCATCAAAATGTTTATTTAATAAATCAATATATTCAGGTTTTTGAAACATATAGACCTGATCCATATATGAAATTAATTTAAATTTCGATCTAAATTGATGCATTTCATTAATTATATTTGCAGTTAAAGCAGATGTTATCATACTATCATTGAAAATTATTATAATATCATATTGATTTTCTTTTAGATGATTTCCAATAACTTTTTCACCAAAACCACTACCTTGAATGTTGTTATCTTTTTCTATTTGCATTGGATCAATTAATTTAACATTTGAAGGAATTTCATTTCTTATAGAACCAGAAGTTTGTTTATAATTTTGAAAACCCCAAATTGATAAATCTATTTCATTTTCATATTTACCTAAATATTTGGAAGTGTAATAAGTAATTTTAGAATAACCATTTGTTGTTCCTATAGGATATGTTCCACAAAATAATATTTTTGTTTTATCATTTTTAGTATTCCATACTGTTTCGATTTTTTTATTTGTTGTAATAACTTCTTTAATAGAATATTCACCTATGACTACTGTTTTTTTTTCAAATGGATTCATATTATAAAAATAAAATAAATAATGTTTTATATATTAATAAATGTCTAATTTTATATTTTTTGGTTGTTGGAATAATATTAATTGTTCTAAAAATGAAAAAATATTAAATAGGGATTTAGTATTAGAATTATTAAATAAGTTGTTTAAAAATTCTAAAATTATTTTGGCAGGCGATAATTGGTATGCTCATAAAAAAAAACAAGTTTTTAAAGAATTAGTTACTAGTTTATTAGTTGATAGATCATCAATTGCTAAAAGTTTTGGTTCATTATCAAGTAATAAAAAAATATTATTTGATATTAAAAAATCACCAACGGCTAGATCATTATCTGATGTTAAAACAAAAAAAAAATTTGTATATAATTATGTTACTGCAGAATCTGATAAAACTGCAAATTATTCAAAATATTATCCATTAAAAGTATTAGAATCAGGTTATAAACTATTATTTGATATATCAAAAAATATAGATATTGTTTTAGGTAATCATGATGTGAATCCTATTAAAATAACAAATTTTTATGAACATGATAATTGTGATGAATTAGGTTGTATGGTTACTGTACAAAATGATATTATTGGTAAATTATTAAATAATCAAAAAACTTCAAATAATATACAAAGTGCTAATATTAAAAATATTTATACACATAATAATGTTAATATATATGTATGCAGACCATATATTAGACAACAAGAAACTGGAATATTTTATTTATATTTAAATACTAATATTTTTGATGCTAAAGATCCTATGCATATTATTGAATATTGTAATTTAGTTGAACAAACATTACTTGAACACAAAGATATAAAATTATTATTTGTTGTAGGTCATCATCCATTTGCAGGAATTAAAAAATCAAAAGACAAAACAGAAGGTTATATTGTTAATAGTGTATCTAAATTATATTTTAAAAAACCCAAAGATAAATCTAAAGATAAAACAGATAAAACAGATAAAACAGATAAATCTGAAGATAAAACAGATAAATCTAAAGATAAATCTGAAGATAAAACAGATAAATCTGAAGATAAAAAGAAAGCAATATATTATTTATTAGATATAATTTCTAAATATAAAAGTATTTATTTATGTGCAGATATTCATAATTTTCAAATAAGTAAATTAACAAATAATACATGTATGATTATATGTGGTACTGGTGGAGCAAATAAAGATAGATTAGGTTATTATGATAGCTTACCTACACCTACAAATGGAAACTTAGATTTTAAATATAAAATTAGTGATTTATATACACATAATTCATATGGTTTTAGTAAAATATCATATTCATTAGATGGAAACACTGTTAATGTAATATATTATAAAATTATTAATAAAGATATTAAATATACTGAATGCTTATATACATTAACATATAATAATTCTTGGAGTATTAGTAAAAAAGATGAAACTATTAAAACAATTGAAACTGATAAAGATTTTTCAACAAAACAAGCATGTAAAGAATTAAGAGCTTTGGAAGATGTACAAGTAAATAAATTGATTGCAAATGTAGATGGTATCAGTTGTGGTAAAAAATGATATAATTAAAATTAAAAATATTAATGTTTAAAAACGATATAATTTGTAAATTTAAAACAATTCCAAGTAATATTACAAAGATAGAAGATATAGTTGATTATATTTTTGAAAATGAAAAAGAATTGCAAAAACCAACATATGCAAGTTTTAGAACAATAAAATTAAAAGAATTATCAGGTACTTATAAAGAAAAATTAAATATAATTAGTGAAGAATGGAAAAAGTTTAAAGAAACATTTTAGGATCATATTTATTATAAAATCCTTTTTCATTTAAAAAATCTAATTTATTAAATTTAAGATCTAAATTATCTTTAATTGCAATTTTAATACATATTTCATTAATTTTTTTTAAAGTATTTTGAATATTATTATCAAGTTCTTTCATAATTTAATTTATATTTAAATTTTTTATCATTTTTATATAAAATGAATACATTAAGTCCAATTTCAAATAGTTATGTTGAAAGAGATTTTACATTAGAAAATAGAATAAAATATGCAAATAATTTTATAAAACATTTTATATCTACAAGTAGTGCTGATTTTGAAATAATTAAAAAAAATAAATATATATATAAATCATTGTTATTAGACAAACAAATTGGTAGTGATAGCAAATATGGTGCTGTTTATTCAGTCAAATATGGTAAAAAACCAAAATTATATATTGTTGCCGCAAAACTGCTATGTGTAAATGAAAGTAATAATAGAGAATTAATTATTTTAAAAAAATTAACAAATTTGGTGTTGAAAGGTAAAACAATACATTTACCAATAATGTATTTTAATATAAAAATTGAAAAAACAGAAAAAATTAAAAATGAATTATTACCAGATGTTATTAAATATTGTAATAATTTTTATATTAGTTTTAATGAAATGTTTGCAGGTGATCTAAAAATGATAATGAATTCTAAAAAACAAAATTTAAAATTTATAAAAAATACAATAACCCAAATATTTTTAAGTATTTCAACTTTTACTACTTATAGTAAATATATGCATAAAGATGCACATTGGGGTAATTTTTTATATCATAATGTTCAAAAAGGAGGTTATTTTTATTATAAAGTAAATAATATAGATATATATCTTGAAAATATAGGTTTTATATGGGTAATTTGGGATTATGGATTTGCAAAAAAAATAAAAAATAAAAAAATCCACAGAGATTATGCACGTATTATTCATGCATTTTTCTCTAGATCAAAAGGTGGATGGATTCCTTCCAATATTAAAACTGATAGTAAAGCAGATAATTTTGCTACAAATATATATAAAGAATTGAAAAATTTATCATATAATGTAGAATTAAATAAAAAAAAAGAAGTACATAAAATTTTGTTTAAATTATATCCTGAATTATTAATCAAACCAAAAGATAATTTAATTATTAATGAAAAGCCTTTTATTATCGAATAAATTCATAAATTGTTATTTATATAAACATATAAATAGTATATTAATTTATAATGACAAAATTAGTATTATATTCGTGTGATTTAGTTGGTAAATATTTATTAAATTATTTATATAATGAATTAAAATTAAATGATGGTTTTTATAATGGTTTTGATATAATTAAAAATCGTGAATATATTTATAAAGGTAAAAAAACATATTCACATCTTATAAGTCCAAATAATGGAAAATATTTAATTAATTATAAAGATAAATATATTACAATAGTTATAAATGATCTTATAATAAATAATAATGTGCAAACAATAAATACAACAGATAAAGATTATTCAATTATAAAAGAAATTAATTTAAGTATTGAAGATAAAGATAATAATTTTTTAAATAATTTTATAATATATTGTTTTGAAGTTAGAGAAAACTTTATTGAAATTCAATCAAATAATAAAATTATTAAAAAATTTTATGGTAAATATGGTTGGTGTAATAACACCGTAATACCTAAAAGATCCATGGATACAATATTTTTAAAAAAAAATCAAAAAGAAGAAATATGTAGTATTATTAGTGATTTTATTGATCCAAATACCTACAATGATTATATAAAACACGGTATTCCATATAAATTTAATGTTTTATTACATGGAAAACCTGGTGTAGGTAAAACAACATTAATTCATGGTATTGCAACTAAATATAATTTTGATATTTTAGTAATTAATGTTAATAATGAATTGAAAGAATCAGATTTTTTGGAAGCATTTAGATCAATAAATGATACAGATAAATTGAGTATAGTTGTAATAGAAGATATAGATTGTATTTTTACAGATAGAAAAGAATCAGATACATTGAGAAATAATATAACAATGCAAGGATTTTTAAATTGTTTGGATGGATTTAATAGTCAGGAAGGTATGATATTATTTATAACTACTAATTATCCTGAAAAACTTGATGTTGCTTTAACAAGAACAGGTAGGATTGATTATTCAATTGAATTAACATATGTAAATAAAGAACAAGCTGAGAATATATATAATTCGTTTTTTTCAGATAATAATTTTATAAAATTATGGGATAATATTAAAATGTTTGATATTCCACCATGTAGTTTAATTGATTTTTTATTTATGCATCGACATAAAAATGTTTTAGATAATATTTCAATTTTAATTGAAAAAATACAAAAAAATAATAAAAATTCTAGAGATCTTCTTTACAATTAATAACATTTAAAACTCTTCCATTTACTGTATCAATAAATCCTTCAATTTTAATGCTTTTTTCATGATGTTCTTTATGATGACATTCATTACAAATTGGAACTAAATTATCTATTTTATTTTTATTATTACTATTATCAACAGATTGATAAATAATATGATGTGTTTCAGTTGCTTTATTAATATTACAAACCAAACAATTATCCATATATATTTTTGAATTATAATTCGATTTTTTAAAATCTACATAATTATGATTTGTATTTGTTAAAGTTTTTTTTATTTCTTCTGCTTTTAATAAAAATTCATTTGGCATTTTTAAATATCTGCAAATATTTATTCCATATAATTTATCTCCATCACCATCTTCAAGTTTTCTAACAAATTCTATATTATCATTAATAATATTAATTTTCATATGTTTTATCAATATTTTATCATTATCAATAATATCTATCAATTCATGTAAATGTGTTGCAAATAAAAACGAACATTTACATTTACATAATTCCAATAAACTTGAAGCTACAATTGATAATGCTGATATATGTTCAGTACCTGCACATACTTCATCACCTACAACTAATGAATTCTTATTTGCACGTCTTAAAATATTATCTAATTCTGTCATTTCACGAATAAAACTACTAGTACCTCTAAAAATATTATCAGAACTACTGATTCTTGTATAAATTGCTGTATATGGTGAATAAATCATATTATCACAAAATACATACATTCCTGCTTGAGCTAGTAAAATATTTATAGCTACTGATTTCATTAAACAACTTTTTCCACTACTATTTATTCCAAATAACAACATACCATTACTTTTTAATTTAATATCATTTTTGACACATTTAGTTCTAATTTCAATAATAGGATTACGAATACCTTTAATATCAAAATATGATTTTCTTTTTTTGGATATTACAGGCTTACATAAATTATATTTAATTGCATTATTAACATTACAAATTAAACAATCATATATTGATATTTTATCAATAATATTAATAATAATATTGAAATTATTATTTCCAAAATATTTTATAAAATCTCTATAAAATTCATCGCTTTTTGATTTTATTTCATTCTTTAAATTTATTATCTCTTCCGTTATATAATTAATATCTACATTTGTTATACGATAACTATCTTTTTTAGATTCTATAGTATAATTTGACATTTCTTTTGAATTTATTTTTTTTGCAGTTTCATATCGTCTCTTTGTCATTAAAATATTTATAGTATCTTTTGTTATTTCAAATTTACATTGAGTACTATCTTTTGAACCGATTAATGATATATTTGCTACTATTTCTTCAATTTTCTTATAATTATTATTATATTTTTTATTTAATTCATCTAATGAATTAAAATAACCTTTTTTAAATGGTGAATTATTAGTTAAATTATCTAGATCCAAACATTCATAATTTTTTTCTAAAGAATTAATATCATTAAGATCTTCTTCAAAAAAATTAAAAACATTTTTAATATGTTTAATTGAAATTGCAAAATTTAACCATTCAGCTGGTACTATTTTAAGTGATACTATTTTACGATAAATTCTTTCAATATCATGTATTTGTTTTAAATTATTTATTGGATCACTTAAATCTATTGCTAAATATTTTTCTATTAAATCATATTCTTTATTTAATATTTCTTCATTTGTTTTTGGATATATCAATCTTGTATTCATTGCACGCCTACCCATTGCTGTATAACATTTATTTATTATTTTAACAACTGAATTTTCTTTATGATCTACATAATTTAATTGTATAGCACTATCATAATCCAATTTAAATACATCATCATTATCTATATAAATAGGTTTTTCAATATTTTTAATTATATTTGGATTTCTTTCATATACAAATTGTATTGTATTAATTAATGCAATTAAAGCAATTGGATAATAATTAAGATCCAAATAATCTATAATATCAGCAATTGATTTATAATTATATGCTTTTATTAATACTTGTTTTTGATAATCTAATTTTGTATATTCTTTATTCATTTTACCAATCTTATTATGTATTATTGTTGATTGTGAAAACATTTCAAATATTTTATTAATATCATAATTATCATTTAAACTTGTTATTAATACTTCAGTTGGTTTATGAATCGTAATAATTTGCAAAATATCATTAAAAGCTTTATTACGATCATTTATAGTAGAATGACTTTCTAAAATAAAACATTTATTAGATAACACATTTAAGACTACACAACCCATTGAATTATCTTCCAAATAAAAAATAATTAAATTTGATACTTCATCTTTACAATTAATATTAGTACCAGGTGATATTATTTCACGTAATCCTCTTTTTTCTTTACCATCTTGTGTTTGTTCTCCTATTTGATCATATATAACACATGTATAACCTGCATTTGTTAATATATTTGCATATTTTTGTAATATTTCTATTTTAAAACCAGCCATATAATATCCTATTTTTTTATTTGCAATTGCTAATTGTGTAATTTCTGAAAATCCTTTAATATCTATATCATCTGATTTACAATCTGAATATATTTCATAAAAACTACCTACTTGCATTAATACAACTGTATTATTACCATAAATTGATTTATAATGATTTGTTCGTTCAACATAATATGGATATATTTTTTTTAGATCAGTATCATCAGACATTTATTTTATAATATTATATTATCTTTAAGTCTATTTAAAAAGTTTATTTAAAATAATAAAATGGATATAATTATCCATATTATTATTAATTATATTTATTTATTTTTTTTTATTTTTCTTAATTACTTTACTATGAATATCATTATTATCAAGATCTTTATTATCAATATCATTATTATCAAGATCTTTATTATCAATATCTTTATTAATTACTTTACTATGAATATCATTATTATCAAGATCTTTATCTTTATTAATTACTTTATTGTTTTTTTGCTCTGACCAAAGAGAACCAATCTTTTTAAAAATTTCAGAACCAGACAATTCAGGATGTTTTTCTTTAATTTCAGGCATTTTCTCTTTTACAAAAATATTATATTCAGATGGCTCTTTCTTAAAAGATTTAATATTAATTTTAGTTTGACCTTTAATTCCAGCCTTTACAATTTTATTAAAAAGTTTAAATTGTTCTGTTTCATTATTAAATTCATCATTTTCTATAGCCCTATTAAGAAGATTTATTATATTATCAGCAACTTGTATATTTGTCAATGACATTTTATATAAAATAATCTTTAAAAACACAAATCATTTTTTACTGTTTTTAATATTCAAAAATAATATATTACTATTCATTGTATTAGTTGCAACATCAAGTGTATTTTTATTATTTGCTAATATATATATTGTATTATCATGAATAGTATAATTAAAGTCTTTATCAAATGTTTTACATTCTACTTTATATTTTAATGTTTTAAGATTTACACCTTTTTTACCTATTATTGCACCTATATTATTACAATTAGAAATTTTATTACAATACAAATACATTTTAATTTTTTCTTCAATTGGTATAATGTTTTTAGGTTTATTAATAATTGTTGTAACAACAGTATTATCTATAATAATATCTTTTAAACTTTCACCTAAATGTGTTTTAGGTATTCTTTCTTTTTTATGTTGTATCGAATGATTTGATCTTTTTATAGGAGGTTCAGCAAATTTTGGATCATTATAATATTGTATAAAATATTCATCACTATAGTACATTATGCTTTATTATTAGAAATATAAATCATTTTTATATCATTAAAATTATTTGTTGAATAAACAATTTTTCCTAAAATAAGCCAAAAATTATCATTTTCATTTCGTTTGTTAAGTTTATTAATAATACTAATTTTTTTATGAAACCATTTTAAATATTTTAAAGTTTTAGCCAAATTATTTCCTAAATCATCCACATTATATGGATTTATATATCCTTCTTTTATTAATTTTTCTGTATATATTATAACTTCTTGTTTATCTAACATTGGTTTCGGTAATATTTTCCATAAATCTACAAAACAAATATAATTATAATCTGGACATTTTATAAAACACTCTTTACAATCTATAAATATATCATTGTTATCTATTATTAAAATATTATTTTCATCAATCGATTTTATCTTTTTTGATATCTTTTTTATCGATTTATAATATGAATTATTCATTTCTATACAATCATCACGATTCAATATTGGACGATCAAATCTCATATTACAACACTTTTCTATCCATTTTATCTCTTTTAATGCCCAATCTTTTTGACTCGCTGTATATACATATATCTTTATGTCTGGAAATTTTTCACGCATTATATATATAAATTTTGTAAAATATGGTCTTATTATACCTGTTTTTTCATTATAACAATTTGCTATAATTGGACAATTTTTTTTTACTTTATTACATAAAGTATCTGCTAATAATTGATATGTTATATTACCAATTATTGTATTATCTAAATCTAATATTAGGGTTGGTGGCATTTATTAAATATAAATAAATATTAAATGTGGTATATACATATATTAGTTCCTATTGTTTTAGCTATTGTTCTTAACTTTTATATTTATACACAAGGATGGAATAATGATAATGAAAAAAATAGTAAATTACCATCTGGATATATTATAGGATCTATTTGGATTATTATTTTAGGATTATTAGGCTATATTCATTTTTTATTATATCCTTCCGTTTATTCATGGTTTATTGTTTTAACTATTTTATATTGTTTATCTTATCCTTTTTTAACTAAAGGATTACAAAATACTGATAATAATTATTTTAATTTAATAGCATTATTATTAGCAATTATAGTTACAATTATAATGTATTATAAATCAAATATTATTTACGCTATTCCGTTTTTACTATGGACATTTTATGTTAATATAGTAATAAATGTATCATAATA
>MDSX01016604.1_pt1 | contig 13919 bp, 8 predicted proteins | sample 811141 | NCBI WGS metagenome assembly MDSX01 (sample SAMN05326642, study PRJNA326480) | marine metagenome | isolation source: seawater | place: Atlantic Ocean: South East | collected 2010
AACTTAACAAGTACTACTAATATAAGTAGAATATTAACAAGAATTGTAACGGCGAACCCTGCCTTAGGTGTGATGACTATGGTGCCAAATTCATTGGGACCCGGGGAATTGCTACAGCATTATGGAACCAATGACCAAAAGGAAAAATATTTACCAAGATTAGCATCCGGTGAGTTAATCCCTTGTTTTGGATTAACAGGACCAAATAACGGTTCTGATGCCACTGGTTCTATCGATAAAGGAAAAGTTGTTAAGATTAACGATAAAATCTGCATAGATTTAGAAATAAACAAAAGGTATATCACATTGGCTCCTATTTCTAATTTGATTGGAGTAGCTTTTGAGTTAGAAGATCCTGATAATTTGTTACCAAGTGGTAAAGCAGGTATCACTCTTGCTTTAGTTGAAAGAGGTCATAAGGGATTAATTCAAAATACATACCATAATCCTGCCAATAACGGTTTTCCAAATGGGACTGTGAAAGGTAGATTTTATGTGGAACTCGACCAAGTGATCGGAGGACAGAATATGATTGGAGAAGGTTGGAAAATGTTAATGGAATGTTTAGCAGTAGGAAGAGCGGTCTCATTACCAGCGACAGCTTTGGGAAGTTCTAAAGCTTCTTTATATGGTAATTTACTATATGCAAAAAATAGAACTCAGTTCAAAAGAAATATTATTGACATGCAGGGTATTAGAGAAAAAATAGTCGATATGGCTTACAATACGTATATAATTAATTCTTCCATTTCTTTAACAAATATGTTGTTAGATTCTGGTGAAAAACCTGCTGTGTTATCTGCAATCATGAAACAACAAAGTACAGAAAGGGCAAGGCAGGTAATTAACGATGGAATGGATATCTCAGCTGGCTCGGCGATATGCCTTGGTCCTAATAATTTCATGGAGAAATACTATCGCTCAATACCCGTCGGAATTACAGTCGAAGGTGCAAATATCCTAACAAGAAGCTTGATTATCTTCGGACAAGGCATTAATAAGTCTCATCCTTATATCAATAACATTTTAGATTCTATATTAGAGGATGATAGTAAACAATTCAAAGAATCCATAATTCCAATGGTAAAACATTCGATAAGTACATATTTGTATGCAATAAGAATTTGCGTATTACCATTCACTAAAAGTGGACAACTAAGCGTACAAACAATGTATTTTGCTGGATTATCAAATTTCGTTGCTTTATTAGGAGGGAAGTTAAAATCAGAGCAATACATTTCAGGGACAATGGCTGATATACTATCAAATCTTTATTTAGCGCATTCAATTGTATGGTATGAAAAACATAACAAAATCAGCCTAGTTATGACAACATATTGTATTGATAGATTATGTAGAGAGAATGTTGAATTATTCAACAAGATAGTTGATAACTACCCATATTTCAAATTTCTACTATATCCTTTTAAACAGTCTAATTATCCAGAAAGATTTCACAATAATGAGATGATAATGGACGAGTTATTGAATAATGAGAAGCTTCTAAATGTATTCAAAGAGGATATTCAGATTAAAAATACTCCTTTAGAAAAATTAGAGAAATTAGATAGTTTAAAACCTCGCTCAGAGGAATACAAGGTAGTATATTCTGATGTTATTTCAGTAGGAGAGTATCCGATGGAGAAAGAAAATAATACCATTTCACAACTACGGAAGCAGCTAGCGGCTAAAGAGAAAAAGACTGCAGAAAGGCTGCGAAATGCTTTAGCAAAGGAGAAGGCACTTCTTAAGTCAAAAGAAACTATTTATTTATAAGTTTATCATATTCATTTTGACTCGCAATCTGTAGATCATTCATATGAATATCTTCATCATAACTATATGCAAAACTATGACTATATGTATCCGATTCTACAGAAAATCTGTAGATATTGTTCTGAAGTATTTCCGGTTGTAAATAGTTAGAAACATTATTTACTTCATAATTATATCGAGTATATCCTTTACCAAGTTTCTCGGTTTTTTCAGGAACAATATTGTTCTTTAATTGTTCACTAACAAGCAAGGGAAGATAACCAGTGACTTTATATATAGGCAAATAATTGCCTCCACATCTAGGATTGATTTCAATAACTCTAATATCATTTCCCCCTATAATAAAAAATTCTATATCAATAATTTGATTATTACAATTAGTCTTTTCCTTTAATTCTTTGACAACACTGATATATTTGTTTAAGATGTCTGGATTTTGAGAATGTATACTTGGAAATGATAATCCGGTTAGTTGTGTTTTGTTATTTTCATCATAAACATTATCCCAAATTGAGAGTATTCCGATATTGTTTCCACAAATATAACCATCGACTGATATACGAGGATAATTATCATCTATATATTTTTCAACAATAAATACCTCTTTTTCAGGATTATTTATATAGTCGCCGTGGTGAACGATATGAAGATCTCTTGAACCAGAGCCAGTAACTGGCTTTGCGATTAATTTATCATTTGTATTGTACCATTCAATGTACGAAGTATCGCATAAAACGAATGGAATATCTTGTAAAGTGAGCATTTCTGTTCTAGCTTTATATTTATTGTTACATAAAACTGATAATTGAAAGCATGAACCATCAGAAGGCTGATTAATTATTTTACTGACGGAATCATATCCGACATCTGATAGATAAAAGATATCATATTGATCTAGAAAGTCATTGGATTTGGATTCAAATGATTTTATATCTAATACGATATAATCCCAATGTTTCGGTACGAAGAGTTGTAGCCATAATTCACTGTGAGGTGTTACTATTAGTTTTGTTTTATTCATACACAAGCCATTTTTTTCTGGTAATCTATAAATTAAATGAGAGAAAAAATTAAATTAACATACATTAAGTACTTTATTTGTAACATCTTTAATACGATCGTTATGAGATATAACTAATAAGGTTCTGTCAAGTGCAATAAGATCAATAGCTCTTAATATAACTTCCATGTTTTCTTCATCTATAGCACTAATCGGTTCATCCATTAATACAATTGTTGCTGGTCTGAAGTAGCATCTCAACAGAATAGTTAGTTGTCTTTGGCCTCCACTGAGGTTTTCTCCGCCGACACCAGTATCAGTATGTAATCCATCGGGTAATTTTTCATATATATTGGTATCAAGTTTTCTTAATAATCTTCTAATATCTGCTTCAGTAGCATTGTTTCCATACATTATATTTTTCATAACAGTATCGTTGAATAGTTTGGTATGTTGATCAACTACACTTGTATTTTCACGTATAGTATTAACATCCGAATTACCAAATAGTTTAATTTCACCTTTGTTTAGAGTTAATCCACCAAGAATTAACTTGAATAATGTGGATTTACCACAACCAGATGATCCTTTTATCCAAACTCTATCTCCGTGGTTAGCATTAAAATTGAAGTCTTTCAAAACCCATGGTTGAAGATTTTCATAACGAAACCAAGCCTTTTCTATAGTTAAAGCAGGAGAATCCGTTTTAGTGATTCTTGAATTCATGAAGCTTTTTGGTTTTTTTCTCTGTTTTTTATCTTCTTCTTTTTTTGATACAAGTTCTTTCATAAAATCAGTCATTGCATCTGCTTCTCCTAAGAGTGTAAAAAGACTAAGTAAATTAACTTGAGTATATTGTAATATACGTAAAAAGTAATAAATTTCCGCAACATATAATGCGATAATTGTCTTTCTAGGTAATTTACTCTTGTAAACCATATAATTAAAAACAATGAAAGAAGAGGTTAAGAGTAATTCCTCAAAAACTCTTAATTTCCATAAAGTACGTAATCGTTTTTGAAAAGATTTGGTATTTCTATCATTTTCCCCATTATAAGTACGTAGTTCAACCTTTTCTTGTTGTGCAGCATATATCGAATCTATATTAGAAATTTTGTCTTCAACTAATTCAGAAAGATTCATAAAGTCTATATATGATTCTTTAGAACAAGTGATACAGCTTTTTGTACTTATAATTATTGTAGTAACATAAATAATAAAGGTAATAAGTTGTAAAATAGCAAAGTTTTTGTCCAATGTAAAGAAGTAAATAATTAAAATGATCATTGCACTAAAGTATGGTACATATGTTCTAACAATATCAACAGTTCCTTCTCTAATAACATATGGAAAATTAGACATAACATTCAATAATTTTCCTATTTCAACTTGACGATCGCTTGTATGTGATTCCATAACAATCTTATAAATATGTTCTCGTACATGTTTTGTAAAATCTGGAACAATAGTATCTTCCAAATATTTTCGAGTTATATCGGTAAATACCCCAAGTGAATATGCAATAACAACAGCGATTAACAGATTCTTAGCTTTTTGACCAGTTGTAAATGAGGACATAAGTTCCGAAGAGTACTTTGGTATAAGAAAGAATGACGCAAATACTCCCAACAAAACTACTAACAGATATGATATAACGGTAAGTTTATTTTTCTTGGAATATGATGTTACTAACTCAGCTATCATAATCTATAGAAATAAATAATATTTCAGGCTTTCTTTTTTGCTTTTATGCCTGAGAATCTTGCTAATCGTCTTAATGCACCATTCTTACAACTTAAACAGCCTTGTCTATTTCCAAATACTAATAATTTTTCTCTTGCTCTACTTACTAAAACACATGTTCTTTTCTTAGTTAGAAACATTGTTGGATTACTTTTAACAAGACTAACTGCAACAATATCAGATTCATGTCCTTGAACAGAATCTAAAGTCATAACTTTAACGTGTGGTAAATACATCTGACATAACTTGGTTAAAACGTCACATTGAGTACGATAGGGAGATATTGCCATTATAGAGTAATTAATGGGGATTTGCGATAAGGTGTTTATGATCATATGTGCTTCAACATGATTTTCCTCTTCTTCTACTCCATTTGAATGTATCCAGTTTATTTCATCCTTAATGATCCGATTATGTGATAAGATTAGAGGTTTGTCAACATAGTACTCTTTATTTAAAATTTTCATAATCTGATTAGGCATACGATATTGCTGAACTAATTGGACTGAATCACATTTTTCTTTTGCCAAATCAAGAAAGGATTTTTTCTCTTGATTTGGATTTTCATGATCAGGCCAATAAGGAGGTAGTTGCTTAGGATCTCCAACGATAATCATATTTGTCAAACTACCACCAAGTTCATTAACAAAATGTTCTAAGTAAAATCCTTGCCAACTTAGTAAAGTCGAAGATTCATCAATAATTATTGAGAAAGATACATTATCAATATCCTTTAAGAAATTGGAGACTTGATGTAATGAACCAAAAGTAGACAGTATTATTGTACAGTCTTCCTTATATTTTTCCTCAGCCTCCTTATTTTTTTCAGATAGAGAAGAATAAACGATGTTTAAGGTAGTTATTAATTGATTCATTTCGTTTAAAATACTAAGGGCTATATCCCTTTTTTTGTTATTTCTTATGTTGGCGTTATTAATTTGATGTTGTATAAGTCCAATATTTCTCCAAGAAAGATTTTTTAGAATATATTTGGGTAAACAGTTATATAACACTCGTTTTATCTTACGCGTTTTTTGCTCACAAGACTGCTCTAATTCGTATATTTGCTGATACGTATTTGTGACAACGGAATGATATTGTAATTTGTTTTCAATTAAGTAACTTTTAGTAAAATCTCCAATATTATCTGAACCGAATGATATAACTTGGTTATATTTGTTTTGATGTAGACGTTCAGCTACGGCATCAACACCTCTGTTTTTTTCAGATATTACTAAAGTATAGTGACGTTCCTTCTTTAATGAAATATTTTGGTGAATATAATCGAGCATAGTTGTTATAATTGATGTTTTTCCAGTTCCTGGTGGACCTTCTACAACTTGTAGTGTTTTGAAACACTCTTTTTTAAATACCTTTTTTTGCTCTTCGTTTAAATCTGTTAAGAGTTCACTGGTATCATTATGAATTAAGGATTCGTTTGTATCATCTTTCCCGAGTATAATCCTCAATGGTTTTGATAATATCTGTTCAGACTCAATTTCATTTAACCAATTCCGAACTTGGTTTTCTTTTGTAAAGGAACTATATCTTGTGATAATCGCTTCGGTTATATCATGAATTTTTTTTGATCCTCTAATATCGATATTACCGTTTCCTCTATGTATACTTGTATACACGGATTTATCATCCTTTATTTGAAAGTAAGCATATGATAAACTATATTCCATATTTTTAAGAAATTTCTCTGGTAATTCTTCATTTATAGTGGATGTAATGTGTATTTTCCAGTTTTCCTCATTTTTAACAATGGAAATTTGTATGTTTTCTGGTATTTGTTCAAAATTTGCGAATTGTCTTTTTAATTTGATACATTCTTCCAGTTCATTTCTAACAGAGTTTAAAATTTCTTCTGATTTGTTTAGTTCAGAATCAATGTAATCTTTCTCATAAACGAGAGTAGATAAGTCCATTTTTTCACCTGTTACTGGTGATTTATGGTATTTTCGGATATATTTCAATAAAGCAGAACGCTCATATGTAATTCCATCTGGAGCGATAACCGATTCGATAATATCCTTTTTTGTTAAAGGACATTGTATAACGACAGTCATATAGTAATTATATAATAATATACCAGAAAACTTATATAGTTTTGAGACAAAAATAGACCTATGTGTAAAATTGCCGAATGCGAAATTCCCCTGGTTAAAATAGAATACTCTCCTCTAATGAATCATTTTTGTTTTTATTCTTAGAGGTTAAACTATGTTTTGTTCTCATAAGTCTATTTCTGCCAAAATGAAAAATTTGAATTTTTTTGAAATTTTTGATGTCCTTTTTATAAAAGGACAATTCTCTTTTTTTATATTCTAGAAAAAAAAAGAAAAAAAAAGAGAGAGGTAGTAGATTACCTTTGGTATTTGTATTTAGACATAAAGGTAGGTAAGAGAACATTCAAAAACGATCTAAAGAGATTTATAACAAATTATAAAAAAAAGTGTATATATGAGAAGCTCCTCTAAGAAATCACGAAATCAAAATTATTTCTAGAGTTTTAGAAAAGTTCGTCAAATTGCAAATTGTCCTTTTTTTTGAACTAGAGCAATTTGCAAAAATCAAAACGCAAAATTGTGCGTCGGCAGAAAAAATTGGCGGGGATAAATCAATATTTATAGAGAGGAAAGAGTGTAAGAAGTATAAGTAGGGATAAACAGCAAAGTCAAAGCGTATATTTGCTATTAAAGTCTGAATAAATATATCGATCAGGCAATTATAAGGATATAAAATTAATAAAAGACTTATAATTAATGGAAGAATATAGATGTGTTGTCTGTAATTCGGTATTTGATAGGCAAAACAAGTTGGATATACATATGACTACAAAAAAACATATAATAAACGAATGTAAAAATGCGAATATAGACCAAATGAAAGAGAGATATTGTACTATAAAAAAGGATAAACTTGAGTCAGATAGAATGGTGCGTAAATTACAGATAGATATTAAAACAATAAAAGAAGAGAATATACATATTCAAAAAGAGAGTGCAAGAAAACTGAAGGAAGAGAGTATAAGAATAAGAGATGAAAGTGCTAAAAAAATAAAGGAAGCAAGAGATGAAGGAGAAAAGAAATTGAAGGAAGAAACTTCAAAAATAAGGGAAGAGAGCAAAAAACTGAAAGAAGATATGGAAAAAAGAATGAAACAACTTGAGAATATGCTAATAACTACAAAGAAATCACCTACATCTATAAAAATATCAAATTCACAAATTGAGGGAGATGTTATTAACGGCAACAAGGTAAGCATAAATGTACAAATTAATGACAGAGGGCGTGAAAACTGGGCTTATATCTCAAATATAGAATTAGCAAAGTTAATGAAGGCAACGAATGCTTTTCCAGAAGAAATGGTGAAGAGATTACATTTTGATAAAGAGCATCCAGAAAATCACAATATTCTTATGAAAAATCAGAGACAGAATCAATTGATGATTCGTGATAATAATTCATGGAAAATCGTGGATAAGGACAATGAGATATTCTCTATGATAATATCAGCAATAGACCGCGCAGAAGCAGAAGCGGAAGAAAGTGGATGTTATGAAAGGATTGCAACCGAAAATGATAAGAAACGTTGGCAGGATTTGAAGGATACGATCGGTGTTGATAAAAAATCAAGTAATGAGAACAAAAAGAAACAAATCCAAAAGAAAGTAGTAAATACGATTATAACTGAGCAGAAACAGATATATATAAAAAAACCTAAATTATAGTTAATGGGATCAATAATAACTAAAAATACTGTAACATTTTTAAGATTATTACATGTTGCAAACTATATATTCTTAATATTGTATTTTGCATCTATATTGGGTATTCGTTATTTTTTCACAACAAATAGAAGAAAGTATTTTAGAATATTAAGTACTGTATATACATTCGGAATAGGTATTGTATTAATATCACTGAGATTTCCATTTCTAATAGATTTACGAAAGAAAACCTGTATGAAAGAAGTAACAACGTTGATGTTATCCGCAGGTTTAATTGTATTGTCAACTTTAAGTAAAGAAGATATAGCAGAAGTATGGGAATTAATACCAGACCGTAGATTAGCAGATATAGAGAAATATAAGGCACAAAAAACAAAAGGGAAGGTGAACTAGGGTGAATATCTATTTTGTATTGTTATTTTTAGTTTGAGATTCTATAAGTTTTTTCTTATCAGATTCTAACTTATCAACATAATTATTAAATTTTTTTTGAGGTTGAGATTGAGGTTCTTCTTTCGATTCACTCCAACATTCAAATCCATTTTTATCGATTGTTTTAACCATATTACCTATAATATATGCTGTGATGTTATATTAGTTTGTTTACTTGAAGTCTCCTACGCGCCTGCGGCAGCGGCACGTCATTGGTAAAAAAGGGGCTAATTTGATTCTTCAGTACTCGATTCTTCAGTTAAAGCTACAAAATTACAACATCTCGCAGGACATCCGTAGGTACAGCCATCGTTTGATTGAACATAAAAACCACTTCGTAAATCTGGATGTTCAGTACATTTAGCATATTTTTATTTTGCGTAATATGGAATTGTAATAAAAATTCTGGATTTAAGTAGGGAATATACTAATGTATTTACCAGCTGAAATATGGAGAAAGATATGGATGTATACAGTAGTAGTAGATGAACATCGGTCAAAATTACTATCAGATATTAGAAAGGGTTATATGATAAAAGAAATTGAGAAACAATATAGAAATGATTGGGTAATTGATGGTGATGTATCAGGTTGGTTATATAATGATGTAATGTTGTGGTTGAATGAAGAAAAAGCAACACTGTTAACTGTAACGGACAAATTAAAGGATTTTTGTAAAAGAAATTTTTTATTGGTAATAGAAGACAATAATGATATTGATGCAATGGAAATATTTTTATTAACGATGCCCTATCTGAGCATGTTTACGAATAGAGAAAATTCTTATTTAAATACAGTAGACTCTAAGAAGCTTTGGAATTATGTAGTATATCATCTAAAAGAAGATGAGACATATTGGTTTTATAAATGGGTTTATAGTTTACGTTTGTTCGAACCGAATACTGAGGTAATTTCGGAATATTAATGATGATATAGAAATTATTGATGTATATAGTTATAATTAGATATCCTGGTTCAAATTGTGATATTGATACACTACGTTTCTTTTCAGATGATAAAAACAAAGCTGTGTTCTTATGGCATACTGAAAGCAGTTTGGATTCAATCGGTTTAGATTGGAGTCAGATAGATTTGTTAATAATACCAGGTGGTTTTGCTTTTGGTGATAGATTCTATAATAAAGCAACTGAAGAATACTCCGTTTGTCCTGGGAAGATGGCGTTAGATTCGCCTGTAACAAGTGTAATAGTTGAAGCATCTCATCGTAAGATTCCGATATTAGGAATTTGTAATGGTTTTCAAATATTAACACAATTGAAATTATTACCGGGGAAATTAGAATTGAATAATACAAAGAAGTTTATTTGTAAAAGAGTAAAATGTCTATCAAAGTTTATGAATAATTCAGAGAGCGATATGTATATTGCAAATTCATATGGGAGATATATACAACCAATTAATAAAGAGGTGAAAGTATTTTTGGAGTATTCTGATAAATTAGAGGAATACGACAATAAGATAGCGGGTGTATGTAATGATGAAATGAATATTTTCGGAATGATGCCTCATCCTGAGAGGAATAATTCAAATTTTGAGTGCGACTTATATAAGTTATTGTTTCCGGATAAATTATACAGACACACATATTATGATTTCGAAAATAGGATAAACGAATTGATGAATAGTGAACACATATCTTATAAGACAACAAGGAGATATTTAAAGAAATTACATACAAAGGAAGATTGGGTTATACAAGGTCCGGGTGAGAATGCTGGGATTGTAGATATTGGCGATGGATATTGTATAGCTTTACGAATAGAAAGTCATAACCATCCGACATATATAAATCCATTTGAGGGAGCAGCAACAGGTGTAGGGGGTATACTTCGTGATATATTTACAATGGGCGCAAGACCGATAGCAATATTGGATTTTTTACGATTTGGAACAGATAAAAATAGTGAAAGTTTATTAGACAAAGCTATAGAAGGAATATCATATTATGGAAATTGCATAGGTGTTCCAAATATTGGGGGTGATTTATATACTTGTAGTAGTTACAATAAGAATCCTTTGGTAAATGTGGCGGCAATTGGTATTGTAAAGAAAGAGAATATTATTTATGGTAGTGTTAAGAATGTAGGAGATTTGTTAGTGTATATAGGTAGCAAAACAGGAAATGAGGGTATTGGTGGTGCGGCTATGGCTTCTAAATCATTTTCAGAGAATGATAATTCTAATTGGGATGAATTACAAAAAAATGTTCAAAAGAGTGATCCATATTTAGAAAAGTTACTATTAGAAGCTTGTATTGAGATAGCAAATAAGAAATATGCAACAGGAATGCAGGATATGGGAGCTGGAGGATTGTTATGTGCATCTATTGAGTTAATACGAAGAGGTAGGGATTTAATAAAGAAGGAAATGTTATTGCCAATTCACCTATCTTCGAACTTTGGTTGTAAGATCAATTTGGATTTAGTCCCTACAAAGAATGCTATGAAGCCATGTGATATATTAAGTTCCGAGTCACAAGAAAGAATGTTGCTTGTTATTTCACCCGAAAATAGACAAGTAGTTTCAAATATATTAGATAAGTGGGATTTAGAGTATCATGTTGTTGGTGAAGTAACTAAAAATGGATTTTATGAGGTATATTCTAAAAATGAAATGATATATAGAAAATCATTTGAATCTTTTGACGAAATAGATGATTATACATATAATCCAACTTGTGAATTATTTAAAACAGTTAAACCAGCAAATAAGATAAAATCACCAGACAGATGGAGAGTGTATGATTCAACCGTTGGTAATCGTACTATAAAAGGACCAGATAAACCAGGTAGTTATGCGATATTAGATATTTTTGAAGTAAAAAAAAGTTTATTTTTAACTTGGGGAGAAACTTTTGATGAATGTTATAATCAAATGACAAAGTTTGAGGATGTTAAGCCGTTATGTATTGTAAATTGTTTGAATTTTGGTCATCCAAAGGATTCTATGTCTGATTTTTCATATACTATCAATAATTTGAGAAAGAGATGTATGGAAACTTGTATTCCGGTGGTAGGTGGAAATGTAAGCCTATATAACTCAAGCGATGAAAATTCAATAAGACCAACACCTATATTATTAATGGTTGGGATAAGTTGTTAATTATTATCAATTACTATATTATGGATAGTTGTAAATATACATACAGTAACTATATAGGTGCTGGTAAGTCTGATCATGAAAAGTTAATGTTACGACTTGATAAACTTGAAAAAGAAGAAGAAGAAGAAGAAGAAACTTCTAATAACGAAATATCCGAATCTGAGAAGAAAAGGATTAGAGAAATGAATGAAATACATAATTATTTTGAGTCTCTTAGACCAATAAAAAAAAGGAAGACAGTGAAAAAATTACGTTGGGCACCCGAAGAAACTTTGAAAAATATAAAAGAGATAGAGAATGATGAAACAAGAGGTAGATCAATTGAATATGCAAGAGAATTAGAACAAAATTTATTAGGCTCTTCTTTAAGTAAACAATTAAATAGAGGTGCGTTAATGAATAGAGTACTTCTAGACGTTCCAGATTCAGATAAAGAAAGAGTAAGAGCTATTGCAAATAATGAATATTATAAAAATAGAGATGAATCAAGGGATATAATAAGAGAGTTCTCTTCGCGCAGAAGTCCATCATATAATAAAACAATTCGTCATCCCAAAACCAAAGAGCAATTCAATATTAATATTCCAGAATTCGTAGGAAGGGCTAAACCTGAAAGAATTGGAGGAGGTAATTTGATAGGACGAATGGAAAGATTATCCGTAGAAAACTCGAAAAAACCAAAAAAGAAACTACGTTGGGCAGATGGCGCACATGACCCATCATGGGGACATCAGTGGCTACCAAGTGAAGAGGATAGTAGTAATATTGAAAATGTCCAAGAAATAGATTCACGTTCCGAAGGCTTTGATGAAACAAGAGGTAAATCATACGAACATTCATATGCATTAGAGAAAGAAAAACCAGGTTCGTCTCTTGGATGGAAAGATTCGGGGTTCTATGGTAATCTGAAATATTACAGGGAAAATCCATATAAGAATGAAAAATTCGAAGAATATGAAAAAAACCTAAAAGAAACGGATGAGATTATAAAAGAATTAGCAAGTAAAAAATCAGGAGGGGCTGTAGAATCGCCTATGGAAACACCACCTCGTGTCGGATTCTCTATTTTTTCCTTATTGAACACAAAGTCCCCCAAAATTGAATCAAGTGAAGTTGGCTCAGATATTATAATGGGAGGCGAAGACGATCAAACAAAGGTATATGATTTTGTATATGAAACTTTATCAGATAAAGAAATTCCAGTAATAATTCGAGTTGATAGAAAGATATATTTATTTAGTCAAACAAATGTTCATAGACAATTGGAAAATGGATTAGTGTACGGCTGTTATCAAGCGAATAATTTTTATAACGTATGTAAGCCTGGACAAAGATATGAAGATGGTACGGTATGTCCATCTGAACCAGCTCTACCAGATGGAATTAAACCAGGTGATAAGAATGTAAATGAAAATGAGAGATTATTTAGTTTTCAAAATTTAATAAATAGAAGAATCATCGTATCTTTTGATAAGTTTAAACATTTATTATTAATGTCTAAAACAACTCCTATATGTATTGGTACTGTAAAAACAAAGAAAACAGTACCTTCTATTGCGAAACTACCATTTGAAGTCGGGGTGGGTAAGCTACATTGTAATGCAGGTGCTGCTGAAATGGAAACAATTTGGGAGTTAGATACTATAAAATGTAATTTTACAAAAGAAGAAGAAGAAACATTAAAAGAAAAATTTGGTGATATTTACGGCAAGGCTCCTCCAGAATTAAGTCCTCTACCACCTTCATCTCCTGCGCCGCCTTCTAGTAATAATACAGTAAGAACGTATTCGACGGTACATACAATGTCTGATTTGAACTCTCCTCCGCCTCCACCTCTGAATTCAGATTCGTCAATGGATCCACGATATAGTGATGAAACTATCAGAGGAAGACCATCGCGTTTAGATATAGATATAACTCCAACAAGATTATCATTTGGTGATAGTGATAGCGAAGAGGATAGAAGTCTGAATTCCGCAATGAATGCCGTTCTCTCAAACGCCGCCCATCTGAGAGAGATGCGCCAAGAACATAATTCTCCAGACAGTATATTTGCGGATGAAAGTGATGCTGATTTTAGAAGCCCAGTATCTGTTGAAGAAATGAGA
>MDSX01021447.1_pt1 | contig 13913 bp, 35 predicted proteins | sample 811141 | NCBI WGS metagenome assembly MDSX01 (sample SAMN05326642, study PRJNA326480) | marine metagenome | isolation source: seawater | place: Atlantic Ocean: South East | collected 2010
AAATATTTCTATCATATCCTCATCATCATAATCCACCTTAGCATTTTTCTTTGCCCACTCTTTGCCTGTCATACCTTCAGGCACTCCAGCCGATTCTAATAACTCTACATCATCATCTTCAATATATTCTGTTAAATTTTGTAATTCGTCTAACTCGCTATAACTTATATTTTCATCTCTTAAAGATTTACGAATTTCCTCTAATCTTTTTTTTGCATCTTTTTTTTTCATATTTTTTTATTTTAATTATTTTAATTATTTTAATTCCAGTTTAAACCACTTTTTAACCAAATAGATTTCATAGCTTCTACTTCATCACATTGTTTCAAAAAACTTTCACAATCAGGCATAAAAGCATCAGTAGTATCTAATTTTTCAGCCCAGTAAATTTGAGATGCAAAACTTTTAAGTTTTTCTTGATACCATTGGATTAAGTTTTTATTATCTTTTAAACCGAACTCACAAAAAACTAATTGCAAAGCTCTACCATTTAAATTAGCTACACTTTGTAAAACAGCTTTCTCGTTAGGATTCCAGCCCTGTAAACCATCATATTGTAATTGAGCTATTAAGACAGCACTTTGAGAATCAAACTGAGTAGTGGTATCATCTTCAAAATTGTAAGCCAAAGGGTCATTATCAGTATTATCATTAGTAGATATATTACCTTGACAAACATTTTCTAATAAACTCAAATTTTGTTCATAGATTACTTCTTCATCACTAGGAGGAGCTAAACCTTTATTAATGATTCTTCTAATTATCAATAAAACAGCTACTACTACAGCTATTTTAATTAAATTATTTTGCCAACTATCTTTAAAAAAATTTCCAAATATTTTATCCATAATTTACTTTTTTATTGCTTTTCTAATTATATATAATACAAAAAGGATAGCTCCGATATTTAAAAAAAGTTGTATATAATTCATACATTTATTTTTGCCTATCCTAAAACTTCCTTTTTTACATTGTGTTATTACTACTTCTTCTACGGCTGTACTACAGTCGCCTAAGTTTACATTAACCACATCACCTAACATACCTAAACTATTGACATTCAAACCTTTAGCTGTACAGCCCACATAAGATACTGTGATATTACCTGTAACATCATCAGGCACACTAAAGTAGCCGTTATAATCGGCTGTTATACCTGTGTATCCTCCAGCTATTTCCCACGTTATACTGGCAAAAGGCAAAGGGTTGTTATTACTATCTATTACTCTACCATTTCTCATTATCCTAATCTATTTAATTGAGAAGTTAACATATTTCCTAAATACTGGTTTTGTTTTTTCTTGTTTCTAAAATACAAAAAAACACCTACCATTACAGCCAGTATCAACACTAAAAATATTATATTTTTTCTTTTCATTTTATTTCTTTTTATATATCATCATACCTGTTTTTGTCTTTTTCGCTACATAAGTTTTACCATTGTATGAAAATGACTTTTGTCCTGATTTTCTTGCTCTTTCTTTCGCCGACATAAAGGCGTTCATTTTTCTTTTTTTTGCCATAATTATTTATTTTTTTTATATTTCTTTAATTTGTACATTAGAATTTCTAAAACTATAATAACCACTTTCTTTTTTATATACTGAAGCTAACACTAATTTTTTTCTTCTTAAAAAACCATAAACTTCACTTTCAGCTCCTTTATAACTAGCTGTATTCCAAGAAATTTGACCAATATATTTTAAATCATTATACCGAATACCAAAAACTTCAGCTGTTTGATTTCTACCTCCATAAGTCCTTTTAGTGTTTTTTATAATTTTATAATAAAATTTTTTTCTCTTTGCCATAACTATTTATTTAATTGTCTATATAACTAGGCATAGTCGCCTGAGCTAATATAGGTTGTTTTTTTACTACTTCTTTTAAGTGGTTAAGGTTTTTGTCATTAAAAAACTTTTGATACAAATTAGGGTATTTATGTTTCAAATAGTGATGTCCTATTGTTTGGTCTTTGTGAATACTACCATCTTGATTAAATACTATTTTCATTTCTCTTTGATTATAAAACAAAGATTTATCTAGGTGTTTAAAAAACTGGTGTACACTTTTATTGACTTCTCGCATATCTGCTTTCTCAATATCAAATCTTCCTATTTTGCCTGAAAAACCTGTATCTTCGTGATAGATATAAGTTGGACTTATACCGATTTTATGACCTATACTGTGAATTTTCATACAGTATTCTATATCAGCTAAACTACCATAAGAAGTAGGTAAACCTCTATCAAACTCTACTGTACCAATTTTATCACTATCTACTAACATAAAATACCCAGCACTCCACAAAATATTTCTAAATTGTAAATTACTAGGATTAATTTTTTGAGCTAACTTTAAGTCTGTTATTTGATAAGTAGTAGTTAAGGCACACTCATTTTCTATTAATGATTCTAAAGCTACTCCAATAGTATTTTTATCACAGAATAAAATATCATCATCTAAAAACAGCCAATATCTTTTATTAGTTTTAGCAAAATCTCGCCTTAATATTTCCATATTGCTATTAATATTAGCATCATAAACATTATAGATTAATTCTACATCAGGATATAAGGTGTTGAAGTTTTTAACGAATCTTGTTAAATATTTTTCTTTATTAGTATAAACCCCTACAACTACATTGTCTTTAATAAATTGTGTATTCATACTTAATATCTTTAACTTTTATTTTTGTCTAAATATAACTAATAATAATAAAACTCCACCTATTAAAACTAAAGGGTTGATTTTTTTGTCTTTAAAAGGAACAAATAAAGGTTTTTTAGTATTCTCACTTACTATTTCTGTACCTAAATCATTAGCTGTAGTAACAGCATCTTGACTTTCACCTCCTCCTGTGCCTTTTAAGATAGTAGGCATTAAAGGGTTATTAGTTTTACCTATTGGAGACACTTGAGTAGTAATAAAATTACTCGGACAACTTGGTGAACACTCATTATAAGGAGGTATATATGCACCACCACTATAGCCCCCTTGATAATAACTACTCGTACAGTCAGGACACGAAGTACCACCTACACTCCCACAACAGCTATTAACATTACCATCACTACTCCCTTTTTGTAAATCATAGATTCCATCACTTTGACAATCAAGGTTAGGATTAAAACTAGAATTAGGATTAGCACAGTCAAAATTAGGATTATTAGTTAACACAAAAGTTTGGTCGCATTGACATACAAACTTATATTGTGAACTCGGACAGCTTTTATCTAAGGGTGCATTAAAGCCTGTATTCATAGGCACAGCCCCACTCACAGCTCCATAAGTAGTAGCAGAAAAAGGGTTATTATTTCCTCCGATTAATTGATTATTACAAGCCATTTTTTTATCGTTTTTTTAGCGTTTTTCAACACTTTTTATTAATATATTTTTTTAAACTTTTTTTTATTTTCTGTATCTGTTATTTAACGAACTCAGGGTCGTTAAGGTATAGATACTACAAAAAGCTAAAAGTTCAAAATTGGGCTTAAAAACACCCTTAAATTGAATTTTAGCATTTTACTTAAATATCATTTTTTAGGCATCAAAAACAGCTTTTTTTTAAACGTTTTCTTGCCTATTTTTATCCACTATTCCAGCTACAATAATAACCCCCACATATAGCACAGCTAGGGTAATTCCAAGTCTCTCAAAATTTTTATTATAGCTATCCATTTATATTTTAATTGTTGGTTTTTTAACACCTAATTTATCTTCTATACACTTCCACGCAATAGCTCCTAGCACAAAAATTATTAACCATCTTAACATTTTAAATTCCGTTTTTATTAACAGGTATTTGGTAAAATTTCACCGAAGCGACCTTTTTAACTCTATTTAAATCTCCTGAAATTTGAGCTTTACCCTCCAAAAATGAAGTTGCTGTTTGCGTTGGTGTTTCTATCATATTAACATCAGGGCTTAATTCAAAAGTAGAACCACCCCCTGTCATTTGCATTTTTGTACCTAACATACCAGCCGACACAAAAGAATCATCAGGATTACCAATTTTTCTACTGCTCCACGCTGTACAATTAAAATTAGGATTATTAACTAATATATATCTATCAGGATTAGCACATTGGCATAAATAATTATAGACCTTACCATTAGGAGCTGTAACTCCATTAGCAAACTCTATTAATCCTTTTTGATTACCTTTATAATGTTTCATATTATCTTTTTTTGTTTAATTTAATAATAGCCATAGTGAAATAAATTATCATCACCATAGCTAAAACAACTTCAAATTTCCCTTTATTTTCTTTTATCCAATTAGTTGTCATTTTTTATTTTTTACTTGATTTCTTAATTTTAATACTACAGTAGTTAAAATAACCACCTGAATCAACAAAGTTAAACCTTGACTAAAAAGTTCATAAGTAACATTATTAATCATTAAATATAAAGGTTTAAACAAAAATGTCAATAAAAAACAACTTCCTAGTAATAAATCTTCTTTCATCTTGCTAATTTTATTTATAACACTATCATACATAACATTATTATTTAGTGGCTAAAGTTAAAAGTTTTGTTATTAAAACAGTACCTATAATTACAATAGCTAGTTTTAACATAGCATTAGTAGAAATATCAAACTCCACTTTAATAGGTTTATCACCACTTAATACACTTGTAAAATCATTCATACTTTTTATTTTTTCTTTTTAAATAACTTAAATTTATCTTTATTTTTACTATCACTTGATTTATTAGGAACTAATTTTTCTACTATCCAAATAACTTTGTTTAAAATAGAATTATCAGCTTGTGAGGGAGTTAATCTTACAATAACTTCAAAAACTCCTAAAATAAGCCAAATTAGTTTTCCGAACTCTAAAGATGTTAAAAATTCCATATTACTTTTTTTTTAATTAAACATTATCTTAAAAACCTATTTACTTCTAGTTTTTGTGTGCCACTACCTAGCCAATTTCCAGCCGTATTAGTAGTTTGATTTTTTCTAAAAAATTCTCTAAAAATAAAAGTTTTATTATTACTATTATCCAGCCTCCTTAAAGCAAATAAAGTTTGACAGCCAAACTTACCATCTTCTATTAAATCTGAATCAGGCTGTATTAGGTTTACTTGTTGCTGTACAAATAAAACATCACAGCTATAATCACCAAAAGAAACTTTTAGGGGTTCTGCATCAAATAAAGGAGGATTGCCACAGTCAGTAGTCAAATCAGGAAGTTCTGAGAAATCTGGAGATTCACACTCTACCCCAGTAAACGCTGGATTAACAAGAAAAGGCTTTGTTTCATCTTGAGGATAAGGTGGTGAAACACGACCTTTTTTTCTTTTTAGTAGGTTGTAGATAACCACACCTAACAAACTTAAAACTAGAACATTAATTGCATTAATTTTTTTCATATACACTTATAATTTCGTTATCTATTTCTTTTTCTCTTTCTTTTCTCTCTACCTCCTTTTCTCTTATAGTTGGAGGAGGTTTTGATTTTTGACAGCCACAATCAGCTTTTTGGAGCTTATGATTTTTACGCTTATATAATAAAAAATATAAAGCGACAGCGATTCCTAAGTAAACTAAATATTTACGTTCCATAACACCAACAAGCCCCTGAAGTTAAAGTTATACTTGAAAACAAACCATAAAAATATGTACCAGCAGGGAATGTTTCACCTGTAAAAGTACCAGTTAAGTTAGCACCTGAAATAGCACTTACGACTGTATCTTCATAAAAATAAATACAAAAACAGCCGTGTATAGCTGTTGCCCCTGTGCCTGTTACTGCTGTAACACTTTGGGGAAATATCTTTTCTGCATTTTCGCTGTTGTTTAATCCTAAACCATAATTTACTGCCATAGATTTTTATTTTATCTTACTATTATTTCTTGACTTGGAGCATCAGGTACACGTATTCCGATAGCCATACCATCAGGGTTTACTTCTTGTACAAACTGCGGTCTAGTCATTGGTGGTGTTTCTACTGCTCTTTTTCTAGTTAACTCCTTATAAATCAAATAACCCCCTACTGCTAACAATAAGAAGCCTACCATTTGTCTTGTTTTTTTATTCATTTTTACAAATTTCTATTGACCCCAAAGTTTAAAGTTTTAACTCCTGTTCTTCTCGCTTTTCTTCTTCTAATTTGAGATTCACTTAAATTAACAGGTGATTGAGGTAAATTATTAATATTTCTCGCCATACTCTTTAGTCTAGGAGTACGAGGATTAAGCAACTGACTACCAGCACTTAAAAACCTTTTATTACTCATAGTAACATTAGTAGGAGTTTGCAAAGTATTACCACTAAACTGAGGTGCATTAAATTTACTGACACTTGGATATGCTTTGTAATAAGTTGTTCCTTGTGCTGTTTCATATAAACCCCCTAGTTGTAAATCTGCTACAGGAGATTTTGCCCCTTTGTATTCAAAATTTTTCATATTATTTACATTTGTGGAATGTATTTTTGTCTTGCTACCTCCGATTGTGTCAGGTATAAAAACAATAATACTACTCCTATTATAGTTAAAAAAGGTGTGAATTTTTTTAATTTTTTCATTTTTTATTTTTTAAAAACCAGTAGAAAAGCTAACACTATTAAAGCTATTGGTATTCCAAATCTTTCTAAGTTAAAGCCAAACTCCTCTCTTTTAGTCTCAATAATTGACTGCTCGGCTTCAGCGATATTGTCGTTGACTTGAGCTATCAAGTTATTGGTGTTAGCGATTTGTTGTTGATTGTTTATATCTTGTTCAAACTCAGCTTGTAAAACGCTTAAATGAGTACTTACCCTTGATAAAGCCGTGCCATACTTTTGCATAATAGCTAACGATTCTTGCTCATCACCATTTAAAGTGTTTTGACTTTTGTTGCAAGTTGCAGAATTGTTTTTACAATTATACCAAAAAGGTTTACTAGCACAAAGTCTAGCCTTACCCCTCCAAAAATTCTTTTGATTTTCAGCTTGTCTCCATCTAGCGTTAAAATGTTCAATAGCTGTTTGACACGATTCTATTTTACCAGCATCAGTCAAGGCTTGGTCGCTGTAACCAGCTTCTACTTGGCTAATCTCATTAGCAATATCTTGAATCAAAGTTTGCCCCATAGGGAAATCACACCCTATTGGTGTGAGTTTTCTTTGTGCGATACTAACATTACCTACATTAAGTTGTTGATTTAAAAATACACTCATACTTATATTTTTGGTAAAGCTCTACCTTTTGTTACTCCTTGTAAAATTAATAACAATAATACAATAATAAGTACGTGATGTACATTATTTCCTCCTAAAAAATTAGGACTTTTTATATCTAATAATCCTTGCATAATTTATTTAATTAATAATTAATATTTTTTTTTAAAAAAGTATTTCCCTAGCTTTTGACTAGGGTTAAATACTAAACTTAACCCTGTTTGATTAAGATGCTCCGTTTCCGTTGCCGTTGCCACCATTAGTTGCTCCGTTTCCTCCGTTTGTTACCATTTTTTTAAGATTCATACTCTGAACCATACCTAAAACTACTAACAACAAAATTACCCATACTAACGATTTTGTGCTGAATAAATTTTTTACCATTTTTTCAAATTTTTAAATTAACACTCTTTTTTTTAAACTTACGCTTATTCTGTTTCGCTATTGCCGTTTCCGTTTCTCCCTTTCAACATTCCATTTTTGCTCAAATATCTTACTAAGAAAAAAACTCCTACCAACATCAAAACAAAACCTACTCTTTTATTTACCATCATCTTTTTTTGATTTTAAATTAAAACTCTTTTTTATTTTTTGCTCTTTCGTTTCCTTACTACTAAAACAATAACTACTGCAACAATAAGCATAATGACTACCCCTAGACCTCTATTTTGTTTTTTAATAGAATCTTGGGTTGTGCCATTAGGGTCATAAGGAGCTGAACCTCCTCTACCAAATAAACCACCTATAGCTTGTATTGTTTCAGGACTAAAAAAATCTACTACGAAATTTCCGAACCCTCCATAATTTTGAGAACCAGCCGTAGCCTGACAAAAGTCATATCCTACTGGTTGATTATCAGAATTACAGCCTGTACATTCTAATTGATTAGTGGTTGTATTCATTTGAAGAATTGCCTCCCCTTGACAGCCACAGCACTCACGATTAAATTCTATTTGTGTACTCATACTTTATACTTATTTTCTAATTGCTACTATTACCACAATTAATCCAATTAAAGCTAAAATTCCATAAAACACATTTTGAGGTAAGCCCAAAACTTGATTTTTTTGTTGTAACTGTAATTGAGATTCTAAAGTCTCTTGTCTTTCATTTTCTAGTTCAATTTGTTTATCTGTACTAACCACTCCTAAAACACCACTAGCTATATTCCCAAAAACTTGAGCTATCACTATACCCACACTCCTAGATTGAGGAGCTACAGGTGTAGGTGAATCTGCTATTTGTTGTTCACGGAATTGTCTAAAAGTATCTTTGAAGCCTCCTGTATAATTAGGAGATTCGTTAATATAAGGAACGGAAAGAGATTCAACTATTGCAGAACCTCTACCCTCCTCTATCAACTGATTAATTACACTCCTCAAAGTTGCCTTTGTAGGATTGTCAGGTAAATCTACTCCTAACGAAGTCAAATTAGATTGAACGCCATTAGGGTTATTGTCTATAATGAAATTGACACCGAAACTCCAGTCATTTTGGAGTTTACTAACAATTTGATTACTATTCATAGTAGTTGCCATAACTTTTATAATTTAAGATTAATTAATACTTATTACTTAAATTAATTTTAAGTTAAGAAACCCTCTACAAAGAAAGTTAAAGTTATTTCTTCACTTGCTATAACAGAAACCTCTATAGCTGTTTGTGAATCAATAATAAACCTTTCATCTATCGTTAAAAGTAAAGAATCAAACTGTGTGTTTCTCTTTGCTTTTGCTATAACGTTAGGGTGTTTAACTATTCTACCATCAATAGAACCTCTTAATATATCAAAAGATTCTGCAAACTGACTAGAGCTTGAAGATGTTTGGTAGTTGAACCCTGACACTACGATAGGGTTTGCAACTGTAGTACTAGTAATTGCACTAGGAGTAATTGTTCCACTTGTAGTAGCTGAAACAGTACCTCCTTGAATTGCTGAAACTACAGCATCTGCATCAAACATTCTAAACGTTGTTTTAGCAGAAGATTGAGCTGAAGTACATTTTAACGAAAATGCACTCACGCTATCTTGATTTGTAATTGTCTTTGCCATTTTTCAATTTTTAAATTTACTATTCATTTTAAATTAAAACCCTTTAAATAACAAAATCTAAAGGATTGTAAAAAGAACGCTTATATATATCTAGGTCATCACCATACAGCGACCTACCTTGAAACATATTAGTATTCTTTTTTTCTCTAACTACCTGATTTAATGTACCCCCTTGAGCTGTAGTATAAGTCGGAGGAGTAGGCGTATTACAGTTCGCACTTAAATTTGCCATACCAAACTCCGAAGTACCTTGCTGTTGAGTTAAAGGTGGGTTTTCGTAAAATTCAGGTTTTCTATACTGAGGTTGATTATCGTAAACATCAGGAATATCATTTTCCAAAGTTTGCGTAGAATATTCATTATTCCAAATCTCCCTGTTTTTTCCGTAAGTAGTGAGGTCGGTAGGTACCCCAGCCACACCTAGCCCCTCTTGAAAAGGAGCATTATATTTTTGACATTGTGAATCGTTAGGGTTTTCTCTACAATAAGAATCTGAAGAAAAATCTATTTGCTCAGGCTCTCTATTAGGTGTTCTTGGTTTTTGAACCTCCATACAACGAGGGTGGTTCGGATATAATTGACACCAGCTTGGTTTAGGAGCTATTTCAGAACCTTTTTCGGTTGTTTCGTAAACAAATTTTCTTTTGTTTGCTTGAACCCTTGAAGATTTAAACTTATCTTTTTTGCCCCCTTCTGTACCTTTAGCCATATAAGAATTTTTTAATATTAAAAAACCAAAAATCAAAAAATAAAAAGGTAATTACAAAAAATAGAATATATAAATTAAATAAAAATTATATATAAACAGATTTATTTTAACAAATCATCATCTTGGATATAAGATTTTTTGATAGGTGAACTACTAACTGTTTTATTGGCTGTTTTACTATTACTTTTTTTTCTCATAAAAGCACTTAATCTCGCTAAACCCCACGCACTTCTAGTATTAGGTTGACCTCCTCTTAAAACTCTACGATAAGAAGTTGAAAACGCCCCTAAACCCCTACGGACTACGGCTTTGGCTGTAGGTAAAGTAATTTTTTTATTAGGGTTTTTACTATTATAATTTTTTAATTTAGATTTAATACTGTTAGTTAAAGTAGCACTAAATTTAATAGATTTAGCTGAACTTTTACTTTTAGCACTTCCTTTAGGATTAACTTTGCTACCTTTTATTCTATCTTTTTTAGGTGCTTTTTGTTGGGCTAGTGATTTTCTTCCTTTTCTTTTCATAATTTTTAATTTAAAGTGTATTCAAAGATACAATTTCAAAATAGTGTCTATTCTTATGTTGATTAACTCTATCTATAACATTTTTTAAATTTTCTAATTTATCCTTATCTACTGACTGTCTTAATCTTACTACTGAATCATTAGTTTTAAATATAATAATATGAGTAGCAAAAGTATAAAAGTCATTAGGCACTTCACTTAACGAATGAGCTACAGCAAATAAATCAATAGCATTTTGCCTCCTCCTAATTAATATTTTTCTAATTTCATTTTCTAATCTTTTGTTAGCATAATATCTACAATCATCTAAAACTAAAATTCCATTTCTGAAATTAATTAAAAGTTCAATTTCATCTTTAGTAGGAGCTAAAATTTTATTAGTACCACCTGTAACATTTTGTAAAGCGTTTACATCTACTTCTTTATAATCTCGCCACTCATAACCATCAGGGTCAACTACTAAAACATTATTACGATTAGATTTATTTAAAGTATTATTTAATAAAGTAGTTTTACCTGTACCATTAGTACCAATAATAATAAAAAATAAACTTTGTCTTACCTGTGCCATATTTTTTTAATTTTTTTTATAATCTTTTTTTTTTTAGCATCAACAACATTTTTATAATTTATCCATTGTTGTTTTTGGTGTTTTTTTTTAGCTATTTTAATCATTACGATTAAAAAAGCATAAACTAAACTTAAACATAATAAAGTAACTGTTAGTGTTATCATTTTACCATAAAATTTTATCAGCATAGTAACTAGCACTACCCTTTACATTTCTATATTTTTTGTGCCTAAGTTTATATAATCTTCTACGATTATTAGCATAAGTTAAACCTTTAGTTTTAATCCAAGTAGCATAATCTTTATAACCTCTAGCTCCTATTGAAGCCACTTTAACGCCCTTTTTATACACATCTATTTTTTTACCTTTTAAAGTAGAGGGCTTTATTACTACCCCTATTTTTTTAGCATTTCTTTTTTGTAAATTTTTTATTTTATACATAACTTTTTAATTAAAGAATAAATACACTCTACAAAATTAACAATTTTAAAAATCATATTTTCAACAGGATTAATATTTAAGACATTTAAAGTTTTATTATTTACGTTAAGAGTTAATATTTCTTTTAAATTACCCCCCAAATAATGACCTACTCCATCAAAAATAAAAGGAGCAAAAATAACTACACCTAGACATAAAATAAAATTACCTACCGAAAAATTTAAAACCAAAAACACTATAGCGTAAAGCTGACAAAAGGCACTAAAAAAATGAAAAAAAGCATTTAGAAAACCTGTGTGATATAATTTAAATAATTTGTATTTTTTTTTCATATTACCATTTTTTTTGAGGGCAACTTTGACTAAATAAACTTGTTTTCCAGCTTAATTTACAGCCACAGGTCAAAGGATTGCCTTGATTATCATAAGTAGGGTATAAAAACTTGCCACAGGTCAAACCTACTGTTTTATTTGTTTCAGAATAAGAACAGTTATTACAAATATTTAATCTTTTTTCTTTTAATTCCTTATTAGCTTTTAATTTCATAAATACCTATACCACATTTGTTGCCATCAATAAATTCCTGACAGTTTTTATTTTTTATTTCCGACCAAAACTTGACTACACCCTCACATAATAAGCTATTAATATCGTGAAAAACAATTTTGCCATTAGGGTTTAAAATCTTAATACTTTCTTCAAAATCAGCTTTAACACCTTGATAGGAATGGTCGCCATCAATAAAAATTACATCAAAAGTATCTTTATAGAAATTAGTATTATAATTAAAATACAAAGAACTATCAAGATTATAAAACTTAATTTGAGCAGACATATTTTTTTTAAGCCAATTAATTCTTTTTTCTGCATTAGCCAAATTACTCATTCTACCATAACTCATATTATCTACAGCCACACTTTTTTTTAAATCTTTTTGTATAAAAGTCTCTAACAAAAAAGACCCTCCATTACCTATACCAATATTTAAATAAGAATGAGTTTTATTATCTCTCAAAAAACATAATAATTCGGCATACTCTCTAGGCACTTGCTGTAACTCTAAATTATCCTGTAATTCTACCTCTATTTTTTCTCCAATAAAATGATAGTCATTATTACTCCCAGCTTTATAAGTCAAATAATTAATTATTTCTTTTTTACTATAATCTCTTATATCCGTAATCATTTTTTACGTTTCTTTAAAATATAACGTACTAACTCTTTATTATGTTCAGGAATGATTTTACCATTTTCAGCTACTTCTTTTTTTAAATAACTTTTCAAGACTTTAGTATCTTCATTTTTAAGCCAAATTTCAGCCCACTCAGGTATTTCAGGAAACATTCTTTCACCATTTTTTAAATAAATATCTTTGTCTTTAGTGTTTTCGTGAGCTAAAACCCAGTACTTCAATAATTCTCCTCCTTGCTCCATTATTTAAATTTTTTGTTAATATATTTTTTAGCATCATCAACTACATTTTGTTTTGAAAAACTTGTAGCTATTTTTTTTCTACCCACATAAGACCTATAAATATTTCCGATAATATTTCTTTCAATTTTTATGGTGATATTTTTTTCTTTGTATTTCATTATAATTAATTTAATTAAACTTTATTTTGCATTTTTGTTACCCTTGTATCCTTTTGTTTTTCTAGGTTTGACATCTTTTGAACCTTTTTTTCTACCAGCTTTTTTCTTAACTGGTGTAGTTTGAACTGGAGGAGGCACTATATCCACTTTAGCTGGTGCATCTTCAGGAATTACAAAAGGTGTACTCATAGTAGTAGTAGTATTTTCACCAAAAGGGTTTTCTGTATTTTCTTTAAGCTCAACTTCTTTTTGTTTTTTACGTTCTTGAACAGCTTTTAAAAGCATAGGAGCATATAAAATTAAAACAGTAATTCCAAACATTAATTCAGGTGGAACTTTTTTATCTTTTTTCTTGAGCATTAACTCTAAAGGTTTTCTTAGTTTTCTTTTTCTAGCATCTGAGATAGAATATTTTTCTTCATTACCCCAATCTTTAGCTAAAAGTTGAGCTGAAGAAGTCATTACTAAATCTATCACTTCTACCCCCATTTCAGCCATTAATTTATAATCATCAAAAAACATTTCATCTTCTAGTAATTCATCATCATTTAAAGTATCATCAAAGGCATCTTCATCATCACTAGCAAATTGATAATCTGTATCTTTTTTAGGTTCACTATCTCCAGTATCTACTATAGACTTAGGGGCTTCTTGCACCTCCTCCATAGGTATATTTAAGGCATCAATTAAAGCGTCTTGAGAGCTATTTGTTTGTGTACTATTGTTTGAATCTATTGTTTGATTTTCAGAAAAGTTGTCAACAGAAGCAGAATCATTTGTTTGTGTAATATTTTCAGCTATTGTTTGTTTATTATTTGAGTTATTGTTTGTGTCATTATTTGTTTTATTAT
>MDSX01059420.1_pt1 | contig 13904 bp, 10 predicted proteins | sample 811141 | NCBI WGS metagenome assembly MDSX01 (sample SAMN05326642, study PRJNA326480) | marine metagenome | isolation source: seawater | place: Atlantic Ocean: South East | collected 2010
ACACACACACACACACACACACACACACACCAGAGGGAGACGAGAGAGAAGATGATGTCCGCGACTTGTGTCGGCATCAGGGCCCCGCTCGCGCTCAGGGCGCGAGCGAAGGGCGGGGTGAAGGGCTCGCGCACCTTGCGCGTGCTCGTGAAGGCCTCCGCGGCGGAGGATGTGAAGGGAGGCAAAGTCGGCCTGGCCTCGCTCGCGGTACGTCTCCCCACCGTGCCACCCGAGGATGCACCGACAGCCGAACCACTTATCCAACGTCGATCCGCGCTCGTCTCCAACCACCTCGTCTGACCCCCACACTCCCACACCCGCGTTACCCAACCCCACAGGCGGCTCCCGCGACACTCTTGGCGCAGGCATCCGCCGCGGCGGAGTCCACCGATGTGCAGAACGCCGCCATCGCCGCGCATCAGGCGCTCTGGGACCTCGGCGTCGCGGATGATCCCCTCGACCCCGACCAGGCGAAGGAACTCGCGGGCTTCCTCGGGCCGTTGTTCTCCGTCACCACCCTTCTCTTCATCATCCGCATCGTCATGACCTGGTACCCGTCCGTGCCGGTGTCCAGGTTCCCGTGGGTCGTCGCGTACCTGCCCACGGAACCCTTGCTGAAACCAACGCGGAGTTTGGTCCCGCCAGTCGGAGGCGTCGACGTGTCGCCCATCATCTGGGTCGGCATGATCAGCTTCATGAACGAGATCCTGCTCGGGAAGCAAGGCCTGCTCGTGCTCCTCTCCAACAAGCAGGCGTTCTGAGCGACATGGGACGCGACATGATGGACTATATTAGCATCGTACATTTTTGATGACACATTCATATTAACGTCGCGTCGTCGAAGTCGCCGAGAGAAAACCCTTGCTGCTTTTCGTCTGCGAGCCAACGTTTTCTTTGCGATTTTTGCCCGAGGGACCCCCTGGGACGCGACGGATGCCACAACGAGACGCACGGCGACTTCGTCGACGCGCGAACCCGTTCGACGCGGGCTAGTCGCATCACGTCGAGATCAGTGATCGTGGGGTCGAGGGATCCATCGTCGAACGAAGCGAAGCCGGCTCGCACGCGTCGCAACCCTAAACCATGAGCGCGATCCTCCGGATGGCGAGGGGCGCGAGCACCTCGGGGGCGATCCTGACGCACGCGCGATGCGTCAGCGGCAGTGCGTCGCACTGGGCGAAGGGTGCCGCGAAGGGCGGGGCGAAGGCCAAGGCCGCGGATGCTGGAGACGAGGCTTCCTCATCGTCGTCCTTGTCGACGACGCACTGCACGGGCCTGAACATCTTGAAGGATGGCAAAGACCCAGAGCTCATGCCCGACAATCAGTATCCGGACTGGCTGTGGACGCTTCTCGATCCGGAGAAGGGCACGATCGCGATGAAGACGCTGGGCGAGCTGGAGAAGGAGCTCGAGGCGGCGAAGAAGGCGGACGTGGACCTGACGTACGATAAGATGGACATAAAGGACATCAAGAGGCTGGTGCGGCTGAGACGACGCGCGAAGATCAAGCTGAACAACGCCCTCCGCGCCAAGAAGTAGTCGAGTAGTGTAGACGATGTAACGCGAGTTGTCGTTGATTAAAAACACAGTCACCGAGCCTACATTGATCACTTGGAACCCAGCGATCACTTTAGGTTGTGCGTGTACGCCGCCAGCTCGTGCATCGGCCTTGGATGCACGAGCTGGCGGAGTAAGTGGGGCTACAACCTGAAGCGACAAGGGAAAAAATCATCATACGTATCAAGTGATGCGTAGACGCGGTTCGTGGTGGCGACGCGGCGCTTGGAAGAAAAAGTCCCCATAGATAGCGTATAGCATCTGCCAGGGCGTGTATCTAGTCGTCGATGCACGGCCTGGCAGATGCCGGGGAAAATCTGCTATCTGAAGGGACCTCAGCAAGAGTATACCGGAACAAGCGCCGCGTCGCCTCGTTTTCGTTCCTCGTTTCGACTTCTCAGTTCATCGCTTCTTTCATCTTGTGGGAGATGTCGTCGTCCGGAACACCGAGCTCCTCCAGCGTGGGCCTCCTCGCCGAGTCCGCCACCACCGGCCTGCCCGCCGCCTTGTCGTTCACCATGTTCTCCCATCGGATCTTATCGTACTCCTCGGGGGTGAGAAAGTCGGGATCGGAGTAGGACCGCCACGAGAACATGTGGCAGTCGAGGCACAGCGTCTCGGACTCGAACGCCTTCTTGCCCCTGCACCACGTCTGCATGAAGTGGTGCTCCTTGGTGGACTCGCTGCCGCACGCGAGGCACTCGGGGAAGCGATCGTTCTGCTTCCAGCGGCAGGACCACTCGTCGATGGTCATGCACTTGAGCCCGCTGCCCACGGATGGGTTGATCTCGACTGGACACAAAACACGGCGTCAGTCAAATTGCCAATACGAGAAGAATAAAAATAAACTCACCCGGGTCGCCGTTCATGATTTTGCGCCACCTCGGTGTAGGTCTCGGCGCGGAGGTCGTCGGCGTAGGCGTGGGTCCAGTCCTTGTCAACCTTCTTTTCGAACTTGCCGCCGTCCTTGAGGTCCTCTTTCTGTTGGATAGCGGGGAAGGGAGGGGACGGGTTAGGGTCGTCATTCATTCATCCACGGCTTCGACGGGTTCATGGCGTGGGAAGGGACAGAGACGCGCGGGACGGGGTGGTCATGGAACAGGGGATCCAGCCGTGGACAGCTGTTAGCGGCGTACCGTTAGGCCGGTCTCGGCGATCTTGACCATGCTCGCCGGTTAGTTCGTGTGCGGATGCGCCCAGTCGCGTCGTGTTGTGAGCACGAAGCGGGCAATCACGCGCGTTTTCCAGCAACGAGCGTTACCCAAAAAGCTTTGTCGTCAGTCACACACAGCAGCGCAGCCTCGGGAAGCGCGCCTCGTGGTGCCGAATGCGGGTTTCGCCCGGAGTTTCGACATTCACACGCCGCGGCGATATCCATCGATCACCGTGGATGCGTCGAGGAGCGATGTCGCGCGATGGGGCGCGATGAGGCGCGAGTGCCAGGGCGGCGGGAGGCGAACCGGTGCTTTGATGTGAGCCCCTGGAGAACGCTGGAGATTTTTCGGCCCGCCGTCATCATCCGATAGAGTTCGTTAAATTAACAAGTTGAATCCTCCGGGCGAGCAGATCGCACCGTGCTCACGACCGCAACCATGCTTCGCCGTGCCTCCTACGCCGTCTCCGTTCAGTTTCGCCCGCTGAACAGCTCCTCGTTCGTCGCCCAGACGCACAGCTACGTGCGATGGCAGAGCGCGAAGAGAATCGCGGAGATCAGGGCAATTCAGAATTTCGCGCGAGGCGACGACAAGGACTCGGCTCGAGGCCACGACGGCGACACCAAGGGGAACTTCTCGAGCGTCGACGCCCTCGCGGACATGATCGGCGTCCTGGATAAGGGCCTAATACGATCGCAGTGCTTCATCGGCGGCCTGTGGACCGACGCCGACGACGGCGACACAATCGCGGTGGTCAATCCCGCGACCGGGCTTGAAATTCTCCGGGTGCCCAAAATGGGCCGAACCGAGACGGACCGAGCCATCACGTGCGCCTCCGACGCCATGACAATCTGGTCCAAGCTCACCGCGTCCAAGCGCGCGTCCATCCTCCACCGCTGGTACCGCCTCATCCTCGACCACGGCGACGACCTCGCGCGAATCATGGTCGCCGAGCAGGGCAAACCGATGCTCGAGGCCAAAGGAGAGGTTGTCTACGCCGCGTCATTCGTGGAATGGTTCGCAGAGGAAGCGAGGCGCGCGTACGGCGAGGTGATCCCGACGCACGATCTCGACACCAGGGTCTTCGCAACGCGCCAGCCCGTGGGCGTGTGCGCCGCCATCACGCCGTGGAACTTCCCACTCGCCATGATCACGAGGAAAGCGGCGGCGGCGCTCGCCGCGGGATGCTCCGTCGTCGTCAAGCCCTCCGAGGAGACGCCGCTGAGCGCGTTCGCACTCGGTGTGCTCGCAGAGCGCGCGGGTGTCCCGGCGGGGGTGATCCAGTTCGTCACCGGCGACTACGAGGCCATAGGCGACGCGCTCACCGAGAGCGACGTCGTTCGAAAGCTGTCATTCACGGGATCCACCGAGGTTGGCAAAAAGTTAAACGCAAAGTGCGCGGCGACGGTGAAGAACGTTTCACTTGAGCTCGGCGGTAACGCGCCGTTCATCGTGTTTCCCGACGCCAACATCGACGCCACGGTGGACGGCGCGATCATGAGCAAGTTTCGAAACTCTGGCCAGACGTGCGTGTGCGCCCAGCGGTTCATCGTGCACGAGAAGGTGGTGGAGGAGTTTGCGACGAAATTCGCAGCCAAGGCGAAGCAACTGGCAGTCGGCGACGGGAGTAAGGGTGAGACTGACCAGGGCCCTTTGATCAACGCCGACGCGATGCGCAAGGTGGAGTCGCACGTCGAGGACGCCGTGAAGAAGGGCGCGGTGGTCCTGTGCGGCGGCGAGCGGATGGTTTTCGAACACGCCAAGGGGGGGCACTTTTACGCTCCAACCGTCTTGGTGGAGTGCGACTCGACGATGAAGGTGTTCACGGAGGAAACATTCGGCCCCGTCGCGGCGATCGCGACGTTCACGACCGAGGACGAGGCGATCGCGATGGCCAACAAGACCCGCGCGGGTCTGGCGAGTTACGTGTTCACCAGGGATAACGCGACGCTGTGGAGGGTGAGCGAGGCGCTCCAGTACGGGATAGTCGGCGCCAACACGGGTATAATCTCGACGGCGTCGGCTCCCTTCGGGGGAATGCGAGAGAGCGGGATCGGCCGCGAGGGTGGTAAGCACGGGCTGGAGGAGTACCTGGAGGTGAAGTACGTGTGCATGGCTGGGTTAGGGGACAAGAAGAATCCGTGGTGAGCTGACTCGCGATCACACGTGCTATAGGTGCTACCTAATAAGACGTTCTCGTCAGACACGAAATTCCCCGAGGTCTTCGCCGAGCTCGTCCACCTCGCGCTTCGTCTCTCCGCCCGCCTCGTCTTCATTCGTGTTTGTTTCGCCGTCTTCCTCCCGCGCGTTGCGTTCAGCCTCCTCCTTGAGCTCCTGGGCGGTGGGCATCTTGTCGACCTTCACCAGGACAACCTCGTCGGCGCACCGCTCGATGCGAAACGATCGAGTGCCCTTTTCCACCATTCGCTTGCTGATGTCCGCGCGTTGCAGCCGCACCGCGACGGTGCCGTCGGGGCCCAACAGCCCGATCCGTTCGCACTCGCGCAACACCCACAGGCGGCGGTTGTTGGTGCTGAAGAACTTCATCACCTTCGGAGTCGGCTTGTCACCACCCTTCTCCTGCCCTCGGTTGCCTCCACCGCCGCCGCCGCGCTTTTTCTTCCCTCCTTTTCCTCGCCCCCTGCCGCCGTCCTCGTCGCTGGACCATCCGTCTGTGTACTGCGCCTTGGCCTTCTCTGCCTGCGCCTTCGTCGCTTTACTCATACCCACGCTCGGGTCCACCTCGGCGCCGATGACGGACATGGCGGGGAGATCCCCGGGCTTCAGCCGGCCGCTCTTGATCTCATCAAGCGTGTGCTGCAACGTCCTGCCGCATCCCGAGAAGTACGGGAGAACCTTCGAGTACGTGTAGAGGATGCCGCTGGGTTTCAGGCGCGTGGCTGCGAGGGCGTCGGCACGACCGTTACCCCTCAGGGACTTCTGCTTGGCCTTCTCCTTCTTCGACTCTCGTTCCTCCTTGTCGCGACCCATCGTGATGGTGATGCGCGTCCCGAGAGTGAGTGTCGTGATTGATTCTCGGACGAGTCGCGTCACGGTGACCGTTGTCTTTTGCCGTTTAGAAGACCGCGCTTGGAGGACACAACCGGTAGCGCCGTATCGACGCCCAGATACCTCCGTTTCACACCGCGCCGCACTCGTGACATCGACAATATCCGCGGCCAGCGCGCGACACGATGGCGTTCGCGGAGCAGGCGCGCGCCATGAAGACGCTGCTCGCGGCGGAGATGTGGGACAGCGCCGAGGCGTTGGGCGGTTTCCTGTGCTCGGCGTCGGGCGGTTCCGACGTCGCGGCGAGTGCCGATCACGCGCGGCACCTATCGCTCCTCGGCGACGCTTTACTGGGTAAACGCGAGCACAGGCGCGCGCTGAACGCCTTCCGACAGGCGCTCAGCGTCAACAGGCTCGCGCCAAAGGTGCCGACGGGTAACGACAACGGATCGGCGTCCATGATGGGCACGATGATGGGAACGCCCGAGACCCCCGCGACGCCCGGGCTCATGCCGTCCACCCCGGGCGGCATGGCTACCCCGCGCTCCGCCGATGGTATCACCAGCGGTAACCAGGGGGCACCATCGGGGGGAACGGCGCGCCCCGTCGACGAGGCGGCGCTCAAGTTCAAGATCGGCCGGTGCCATCTCGCGCTGCGCGAGTACCGCGCCGCGTTGGCAGAACTCGAAACCATCCCGGCTCGAGCGCGCACGCTCCCGGTCACCATGACCCTCGCCAAGACGTACCGGCGCACCGGGTACGAACGCGCCGCGGTGGCGTGCTACAAAGAGGTCGTACGCGGATGCCCGTACGCCGTCGACGCCATCGCGGCGCTCGCGGAGCTCGGGTGCTCGGGGGAAGAGATTCGATCGCTGTTACCCGAGCAAGGACCGTCGGGGACGTCGGCGATTAGCGGCGCGAACGACGCCATGAGCGTCGACGGCGGCACGAGCCCGGGGCATGCCTTTGAAGACACCGGCGACGTGGACGACGCGGCGTGGCTGCACCACCTCGCGGAGGCTCACGCGTCCGCGCGGTCGCACAAGGGCGAAGTCGCGTCCACGTACTTTCGCCGACTGGACGAAACTTTCCCGAACAATCCACGAATCTGGTGCCAGCTCGCGCGCGTGCACGCGGACCGTGGTGAAGTCGGCGAGGCTGCGGATTGCTACCGGCGGTGCCGACGCGCGGATCCGTGCGCCGTCGACGGCATGGACGGGTTCGCTTCGCTGTTGTACGAGCATTTCCCCGACGCCGGCAAGTCGCAGGCGAACGTCGATCGCGAAGACGGACCGCTCGGCGGGTTCGGCGTCCTCTCCCACGGGTTCGGGTTCGGAAGTAACGGACCGTCCATGGAGCTCAACGCGCTGGTGAACAACTTACTGGAAACCTCGAGGGACAGGGCGGAGTCGTGGAGCGCGGCGGCGTTGTATTGGGAAAGCCGAGGCGAAAACGACAAGGCGCTCACCTACGCGGAGCGGTGAGTGTATTTTTACTTTCGTACGGGCAATTAGAATGACGTCGTGTTTTGTTCACAGGGCCGTCGCCATCGACGACATGCACGTCGCCGCTCACGTCGCCAAGGGCTACCTTAACCTCAAATCGAAGCGCGCGAACGAGGCGATCGGTGCGTTCAAGCGCGCGCTGCAACTCGCGCCGGACATGCGCAACTACGCGGGCCTCGTCGCCGGGTACCTACTGCTATCGCGGGTCAAAGAGGCGGCGGCGACGGCGAAGGAGGCTGTTCGGTTGATGCCCAACAGCGCTCTCTCCCACGCGCTGCTTGGTGACGTGGAGGCACACACCGCGGGGTTGACGCACGGCGGTCCCGCCGGGGATAAGGCTCGCAAGTGCTACGAGAAATCGCTCAAGCTGGACCCCGCCGCCGCCGGCGTGGTCGCCGCGCTGGCCGCTTGCCACGCCGCCGCGGGCCGACCCGAGGCTGCGGCTGAGTTGCTTCGCAGACACCTGGAGACGCACGCGGCGCACGACACCGGCGTGCAGGTGGCGTTGCACTGCAGCCTCGGGAAAGTGTTGGCCAAGTCGAAGCAGTTGGCGGATGCGTTGGGGCATTACCAGAGCGCTTTGGCGATTTACCCTGAGAGCGAGGAGGCTCGGCGCGGGGTTGGGCGGGTTGAGCGTTTGATGAAGGGTCAGGATCCCGACGCGCCGGAGGAGGAGGTTGACGATGACGAGGATGACGATGAGGAGGTGGAGGATGCCGACGGCGACGGCGACGACGGCTCGGACTTCATGGGGTGAGGCGATGGTTTGGGGACTCGTCTCCGCTGTCAGTAATAAAGTAGGCTTCTCTTCCGTTCCGTTCGGGAGCGCGTCAAATATCTAGAGTCTCTTTGCCCTCTGCCCTCGCCGACTTTGACCTTCGCGCGTTCTCTATACTCTCCGTGAGGTCCAGCGCGTGTAGCGCCAAACCCGGCAGGACCATCGCCGCGAGCAGGTAGAACAACGTCGGCCGGATGCGACCCGTCTGTAAACAAAACACACGTGTCAGTCTAATCGCCCATAAGAGAAAATAAAATAAACTCACCTGCTGCCGCACCGCGGCGGCGACCAGCGGCCCTAGCCAGCTCGACCCTTTATCCGTGATTTCGAACAGCGCGAACATGTCCGCCTCGTGCCCCGCCGGTATGAGCTCCGAGAAGAGCGCGCGTGAGAACGCCTGCGCGGAACCCAGGCACAGGCCGAACCACACTGCCAACACGTACATCTCGCCCTGCGTGTGTAGTCCGAATTCATCGTTGAAGAACCCGACGCATCCCCACAGCGGTATCAACGACAACAACAGCAGGTTCAGCACCAGCACGCTCTTGCTGGTCCACCCGTATTTGCGTTGGAACCTGAACCACGCGTATCCTCCCCCGATCGCGGTGAACGGGACGATGATGGCGATGAGCGCCAGGAGCAACGGGTCCATGCACAACTCGTGGTACGCGAACATCACCGCCACCGTCGATATGGTACTGTACCCGTCGGAGAAGATGAAGAATAGGATGAGGAAGTAAAAGGTGTTCCGTTCGGATCGCCACAGGTATACGAGCAGCCTGTGTGTCCTGCGCCAGCCCTCGGTGTATTTGCTCATACCAGCGGGGAACGGCGGCCCGGGCCTATCCGGCAGCCTCTGGAAAGCGAAATACGCAAAGACGAGCCACCAGACTCCGGACAACGCGCTAGTCACCCCTAGGGCCCAGTACCAATCCATTCCAATTGCCGTTAACACCAAAAGAACAATCACGGACAACACCAAACAGCCCGTGCCACCCACGTACCCAGCCATCTGCCCTTTGGACGATATCTCCGAGCTCACCGCTTCCTGCGCGTCGATGACGTCCTGCTCGCTTTTCGTTCCCTTCTCCACGCCACCACTCGCATCCTTAACTTCCTTTGATTCGTCCACCATTAACGGCAAATACGAGTTGTAGAACACCACGGACACACCCAGCGATACGTTCGCGGCGATCATCAACACGCCACCGAGCCAGTAAAGAGACGCGTCGGCGGGAACGATGACGTACATGCAAGTCGCGATGCCTCCTACCGTGGACGCGGCGACTAGGCCTTTCTTCCTGTAGTCTCCGTAGTCGCCGAGGGTTCCGAGCGAGATGAACGCGATGGCCTGGAACAGGACGCTGATGGATATCATGGTGAATAGGAAGGACGTCGGGTCGATGCCGCCCGGGAGCTGCAGGGTGTCGACGTCGACGGTGGACACCGCGCCCGTGACCGGGTCGATGTTCTGTACCATCTCGCCTTTCCCCTCGAAGCATCTGCGGCAGTTGGTCTGCGCAAGGCCGTCGTCTGCGAGGTCGACGCACAGCTCAGGCTGGTCCCGCGAGCTCCTCTGCCACGCGTACTTGGTCGCGATGCCGTCCACGAGGAACGGGATGAACACCTGGTGGCACGACGCGGGGGACGGGTCGGGGGATTGACAGATCAGCGAAAGAAAAGTCGGGTCGCTAGTAGCGTTATGAAATCTGACGCGGACCGATGAGTCGTGGAGGGGGGTAGCGGCGCGCCGCGACGCACCGTGGCTGCCGCCTGGAAGAAGGCGGAGTTGGCGAAGTCATACAGGTACCAGCCCTCGCGCTCGCGCTTCAGCTCAGCCGGGGTCATCGTCCCCATTTCGAGCGCGGCGAGCTCTGAGTAGAACCTCGAGAGAAACGAACTTTCACCGTTGCGGCTGGACTGCTTGGATACGATTGGATACGACTGGATACGACTGGAGATTTTGTAGACTAAGTATCAGAACGGCGTGGGTGAGTGTCGGCTACTTCGTCTCAGTCTTCCCACCCGTCACCTCCCCCACCGCCGCGCCCACCACCGCCGCACCCTCCGTCCGTATCGTGTCGATCACCTCCTTGGCCCTCGCCTTTTCGTCCTCGTCGTCGTGATGATCCTCGAACAACTCGCCGCTCTCAAACTCCCTGGCGAGAATATCGCTGAGCAACGCGCTCACGTCCTCGACGCCGATGCGCCCGAGCTCGTCGACCAGCAACTCGGCGACCAGGCCCCTGAGCTCCTCCTGGTCCTCCTCGTCCAGCTGGTCCGCCAACACCCCGCCCGCAGCGGTGAGCTCGTCGATCGTCACGCGTCCGTCGCCGTCCGCGTCAAGCACCTTGAGCTTATCTCCGATGACTCCATCCGCGACGTCGAGGTCCTTCTTCACGCTGGCGAGCATCTTGTTCACGCGCTCGTTGACGCGGTCGGAGAGGTACGCGTCGTACGCGGCGGTGAACCACCCGGGTTTCTCGTTCAACGAGTCATCCTCGTCATCCTCCGTCTCGTCTGGAACGACGTCGGAAGCATCCGGAAGCGTCTCGCCGTCGTCGCCGGGTCCCGCGGATTTCGGTGGTAACACGTCGGGACCCGATTCGTCGGGGATGAGCTCCTCGGGCGACGCCATCCGCTCCTCCTCTTCCGTCTCCGTCTTCGTGATCTCGACGGTGAGGTCCATGACTCCTTTTGCCTCGGCGTCCTTTTTGATGCCTCGGTCATCCCGCCACCCGAGCCTTTTCTTGGCTCGCGACAGTAACCCCTCGGTGAGACCTTCCTGCTCGATGGTCCGGGCGAGGACGGCGTCGCCCTCCGCGGCGACCGCGGCGGCGACGCGCATGGCGTCGCCCTCCTCCAGCCCGTCGAGCTGCGTCTGCACCTGCCGTAAACGCCGGCCGTAGAGATCGAGCTCTTTGCGCACGAGCTCCGCGAGTTCCTTGCGCTCGACGGTGAGCGAGGAGAGCCCGCTGAGCGCGGCGAGCAGTCGGCTGAGTCGAGCCGCGCGTTTGGCACGTCGTCCCGCGACGACGGACTCGACCTCGTCCATGGACACGCTGTCGATGCTGTCGAAGTTCTTCTTCGTTTTCTTCGGTGCTCTTTCCGCGGCGGCTGGCTCGGGGTCTATCAACTCGGAGGCCGCGGCGGCGGCTTCGGCTTGGACGACGTTTTCGTGAGCGTCCACCACCATCTCCGGAGAAGTCTCGGATTCCTTCTGGAGAACCTCCGCCTTCGCCTTGGCCTCCGACTCCTTCTTCGCGCGCAGCCCGTCCTCCTCGAGCTTGCGGTCGGCGATCTCTTCTTCGATGAGCTCCTCCTCTTGCTCGAGGAACTCGAGCTTGCGCGCGACTTGTTCCTTGCGCGACGACGAGAGGTTGCGCTCCTCGGTGACGGACACGACGACTTCTTCCGGAAGAGACGCGAGTGTCTCCTGGATCTCCTTGAGCGCCACCGATTGGCGCTCCTCCGCGGCGAGCTTGTCGAGGTCCACGGCGGGATCCCACGCGACGTCCCCGGCGCCAACCGGCGCGGGCTCCTCTCCTTCCGCGGCGGGTTGAATCCTCTCCTTGGTGATCGTAAACGCCCTGGATAAGATGAGCAGCGTAGTCGGGAGCTTGCGCTCGAGGCTGAGTTCCAGCCAGTCCTCCAGCTGCCGCTCGAGGATCGCGCGGTCGTCGGTGTCCGCGCGCATGCCCCGCGCGCGGTTCGCGGACTTGAGCTCCTCCAAGGACAACGCGCCGATGCCGTCTTGTTTGATCACCTTGTCGTCGTTTTTGAGGCTACGCAGCTTTTGCGAGAGCTGGTTGCGAAGGTAAAAGTCGGTACCGTAGGGCGCGATACCCACGAACCTGCACATGTTCGCCAGCTGTCCGCGGGAGATGTGGTCCAACGTGAACTCGTCCCCGAACAGCGTCGCGAACTTGGAGATGTCGTCGTTGGTAACCGTGGCGTCGCCCGATCTCACCCGTTTCATAAAGTCGTACAACTTATCCGCCTTGTCGCGGGTGTACCCGCTCCTGGACTGCTTTAAACCCTTCGCCATCACCCGCACGGTGTCCTGGAGGAACCGGGCTACCTCGAGCTTCGCCTTGAGCTTCTTCTTCAGTTGTTCCTCGTGCTTCAAGTCGTTTCGAAACGTCGACGGGAGCATCCCCGGGAAAACTTTCAGCGCCACCGGCAGGAGAAGTTCCATGAACGGGATGAGCAGAAACGCGGCGAACGGAACGAGGCGGAAGACGTCCGCGGTGGTCCGCGTCATCTGCCTTCGCTCCCTCCGCGTCAGTTGCTCACCTCGCAACGTCTTGAACAGGAGCCTGGACGCGATCTTGACCTCGACCCACAGGAGCTTCGTGCCCATCCAGTAGTGCGACATTTCGTCTTTGAAGTGATCCCACCCGTGCTTGATCGCGTGGCGCCACTCGGCGCGCGACATCCGCGCGCACGCGACGGCGTACGGTCCGAAGGATGCGGTGTACACCGCGGCGGCCTTGGCGGACTCGTACATGCCTCGAGCCTCGCGGATCTGACGTTCGCGGTGGAGCCGATCGATCTCTGCTTTGGCTCGATCCAACGCGTACAGATCCACCTCCACGGGTACCTCCTCGGTTCCCTTGTCGCCGCTCTCGCCCGCGTTCTTCTCCCTCAGGGAGACGCTGGGCTTGGGAAGGTCGCCGGGCTTGATGTTTAACGGGGAGACCGGCGCGCCGCCGCCCGCGCCGCCCGACACCCCGGGCGCCTGCTCGAGTCCCCCCGGGGGAATGGCTGACGACGCGAAGGCGCGGACGTTGTGGACGAGCGCGGACGCGGCGAAGCCACGCGCGGCGAATACCGCGTGCGCGACGTCGATCCGCGTCGATCCGCGTCGATGATACATCGCGACGTGTTCATACGCGGGTTGATACGCCGCCCGCCAGATCGCGGTCTCGGCGCGGTGTCGACGGGTCACGTCGTCGGAGGTGCCGTCGGGCAGAGGACCGGCATCCTCCACGCCCAGCGCCGTCCCCGCGTGCATCAGCGCGAGGGGCCGCGCCGGATCGGACCCATGCGTGCCACCCGCGCGCACGAGGCGGTGACGGAGCATCTCGAACGGACGTGTGCTCGCTCCCCGACGCCAACGGAAGTGATGAGTACCGCCAAAGGTGGGGCGGTGCATCGATCGTCAGAGGGAACAACAAGAAATTACGACCGACCAATTATCTCAAGGATTCGACGGTCTACTTTTGGAAATGTCCGGCCGCACAGCCGCAAACAAAATTCGCGCCCCCAAGTAAGAGCGCCACTCGTCACGTCGCGACAACACGCGCGCGTGAAACAGAGACACCCCTCGTAGTCATCGAGCCCTGACCGGCCGCGACTCGCGTGTTTGCAGAGATGGTGCGTCTCCACCTCCCGCCCGCCCCCTCAACGAGAGAGAATCCATTTCCGAGTGAAGGCGAAACCGTCGGCGGCGGCACACTTTTTTGTAGCGTCGCCGCCGGGGGCCTGCTCGCCGACTCGCGCGACGCACGCGATCGCGTTCGCCCCGCGGTTCGGCGCGAGTGCCGATGTAGACATCACGGAGTCTCGATCCGCGCATCGAACCCGAGCGAGACAGGCGCTGACGACGATCCTCCCCCACCCCAACCCTCCCCACAATCACCGCAGGCTACGTTCATCCTCTACGAGTCAGCCTCCGGCTACGCCCTCTTCGAGGGCCTCGACATGGACGAGATCGGCCAGACCTCCGAGGCTGTCCAGCAGACCGTGACGTGAGTGCTCCCCGCCCGTGATCGCATTCATGACCCCGCGAACCGCGTGGATGCCGATCGAGCGCCGGAAGATCGCACCGGCGCTCGCGACGCCCCGCGCGTTTCCCAGCGCGTCATCCCCCGATTTTAGGTTAACCGCCCGCAGCCC
>MDSX01005822.1_pt1 | contig 13899 bp, 11 predicted proteins | sample 811141 | NCBI WGS metagenome assembly MDSX01 (sample SAMN05326642, study PRJNA326480) | marine metagenome | isolation source: seawater | place: Atlantic Ocean: South East | collected 2010
AGAGCCGTAGCAACGAGAGGTTCCGACACAGACAAAAAAAGCGAACCTTGGCTCATTCACAAAATTAAACTTGCTCAAGAAGCCGACGGACCCGACGGACCCGACGGACCCGACAAAAAGGAAACTTTTCAGGTTAAAGGGGTAGACATGAATTGCCAAGCTGTCGGGTCTGTATTACAAGAATTACAAATTCCCAGCTTAGAATCCGTAACTTACCCGAAAAGTTTAGAATCTTTAATTAAAAAACTACAAGAACTCGTGCCAGAAATTAAAAACAAACAAATAAAGATGAACGTAAACACCCGGATATTCGGACAAAATACACAAGCTATAGCACCCGAAAACACAAACAAAGCTTGCTGCTACACCCACGGCAAAATAACAGGAAGTCAAATATCTGACCAAACAGTAGCAAGCATCAAAGAACCAGAAACCAAACCTTCGGATTCCCTGAGAAAACTATTCTCCGCTTAAAAAAAAATACCTTCGTCAATTTACCTAAGGATTTAATCTTTACTATAGATACCATTGTTATATGACCTGTTTAATACACACACCAGAATTAGACGATATAAGCTTAAGATTTCTCCAAACCGGATCCTGCGAACTAGAAAAACATACACAACACGTACCAGAAAATAACATTTACAACCCCATCGTTGACGGTTGTAATAGTTGCGGCAGCAGTTGCGATTATGTCGTTGAAAACAATTTAGACGGCTCAGTTTGTTGTACAAACTGCGGCATGACTCTTAGATACTTTATAAGAGTTGACGGCGTAAACAATTATAAAGATGACCAAGGAATAGGCACAGATAGAAACCATCACCACTTATCTAAGGATAGCTCAAACCCCTTCGACACAGGGGCTATACCTGTATACCCCAAAGGATACAAACAGGAATTTATTTGTAAAGACGGTACAAAAAGATTATACGATATGTCAAGATTGAACGTCAGATACATAAGTCACAAACAGAAAGATTTTTGGAAAGTGTCTTGTATGTTTAAGAAAGCTTGCGTTACGCTTGGGAACAGTGCTCCTCTTTCGAATGCTAAAGAGATTTGGACTGTGATTGCCAAATCTGATAAGGTTTGTAGAGGTGCTAACAGAAGAGGGCTTATTGGGAACTCTTTGCTGTTTGCTTGCTACCGTACGAAGATTGGAATAACTCAGGATACGGTGGCGGATGCTTTGTTTATTCCGAGCACTGAAATTACAAAAGGTAGAAAGATTTTCAAAGAAATTATGATTACTGAAAATAGAGAAGATATACTGTCTAGCGACACCCACGAAGAATCGCAGTTTAACCGTTTAGCATCCTCTATCGGGGTTCCAAGAACTCATTGGATTCTCGTAAAACATTCTCAAGAAATGTACGAAAAATACAAACACGAACTTTCTACCCTTGCCCCAGCTTCTGGTATTGCGGGAGTTTTGTATCATAATATTATCAAAGCAGGTCTAAAAGTTACTAAGAGTCAAATTAAGGAAACATGTGATATTTGTACGCCAACACTTAACAAGGCTCTAAAAATTATCAGCAAAGTTATAGAACGTGACGAAAAAAAAACTCCCCAGTAAATACACACTAACTTAACGACAAACAAATTTTAAAACTACAAAAGTTTAAAATAATAAAATATTAATATATATCTTATTATTAAAAACATGTCGACTTTTTGGGAACCCACGCGTGCCGGTTCAGAACGCAAAACTAAAATGATAACACTGGATTCTGAATCTTATTTTACCTCGAGCAATTCTACGTCAATTTCAAATTTTATAGTAAAACTTGACAGTCCTCTTCACATTACCAACAGTGCCGTTATTTATCTTGAAGGCGTCTTTATAGGAGGGTTTAAAAGCGAGGAAATAGACAGTTTATCTGCTATAACTGGAAATATGAACACCACCGATCAAGGTAAAGATGTAACTCACTTTAACTTGGAAATTCCAGAATTTGACATAACCACTTACGCCGGCAACCCTTCAAAATCTAGTTCTGTTTTTTCAGGAAAATTCACTATACCAAACGAAAAATTTGGTTCGGTTGCCGGGACTCCTTTTATTAAAGCGTATTTGTCACGCACAGCAGTTTATGTAAGCAGCATTCAAGCCAAAACATTAAGCAGTATTACTGTTAATGTAACCGATCAGAACGGGAAAAGTATTTTTTATGATGATGCTAATAATCCGCTTAAAAATAGGCGAAGGATAGTGCTACAATTTATCGTAGCGGAAAATCCGAAGTGATAAAATCTCTGTTTATATTAAAAATGAAAGCTCTTTTATTTTTCGGTTTTTTGGGGCGTATAGTGGGATTTTCTAAAGCTGGTCTTAAATTTTTCAGGAAGTCTGCCACCGTTCTATCAGCAAAAAGAAATATAAATGATGTTTTTGACAATACTGGGAATTATTTCGATAAATCTAATATGAAATTTGTCAACAATGTTAATACCGATAATGTTTTATACAAACTCGATAAATGGGGAGAATATATAGAAACCGAACCAACTGTCTACCCAGAATCTACTAAAAATGCCATAACTAGCGCAGTGTCTTACATTAAATACCCCGCATTAATAGTAAAAAACGACACTCAAACTTTATATATAATAGAATGGCAACATAGCGTAAAAGCAAGAAAAAAAGATCTTTCCATAAATACTTACGTGACCCCCGAAAAAAAAACTCGAAGGATAATTACCAGTCACATAATTTTTGCCATTCACGACGAAAAGGCGTTAAATGTATACGGTATTGTAGAAAACCCCGAAAACGCCATTCACGAGTTCAGTATTCATTACATGATTTACGTACTCAAAAATAAGCTCAAAAAAGAAAAAACAAAACTAAACACCCACAATCTAAAATACTGGTGCTTCGGAATATACTACTATTCTCTCAAAAATAAACTTAAGGGCGAAGACGGCATTCCGGCAATAGACGACAACAATACCTCAAAAAAAATATTGGATATATAATAAATGCCTTCGAATTGTAGAATATCAGAAATACTGTTCATAACTCACATTATAATGCTAATCATGAGCTCCACCATAACTTCCAAAAAAGAGTTTATAAACAGCATCAACGATTCTCAAAAAAAAGCTTACGAAAGAATTTCTTCTAGAAGAATGCTCGTATACTTATTCGGCGGTCTATTCGGTGCCTTATTTGCCCACCTTCTAATAAAACAATCTTGTAACCAAGCACTTTCTATACTATTAATCCAAATAATATATTACAACATGTACAAATGGCCAGAATATATGAAGGATCACTTAACCACCCAAGAACAACAAATCCTATGGAACAAAGTCAACAAAGACATGAGCATCAGATATGCCGCTGCCATTTTTATCGGAGGTCTATCAACCCTAATTTAACTCATTCAGGCTTTTATTAATAATCATTATACACAAAATACACACTTATCCCAACAAAGGATAAATATGTATGTTGTGTGCGTATTCTGTATTTCGTCAAAAGTCTTATTCGTCAAAAGTCTTATTCGTCAAAAGCCTTATTCGTCAAAAGCACACTCAAAAACGCCACTCGTACTATTTCCAATTCCCCGCGAACCTTCCGAATCAGCCTTGTACTGATCCATTTCCCGTTCTTCTTCCGTTTTAATACGCCACCCACCCCAACACTCCATATGCTTTTCCCCATCCGGACTCACATAAGCTGTAAATCTGAACTTTTTAGGACTTGACTTGTGACCCCACAGAGGACCGAGACCGCCGCCGTCAGGACTCTCGATATCTCTTATAAGTTTCTCGGCTTTTTGGTTTTTGTAAATTGCTTTGATTGTTTCGTTTTTAGCGTGTTTAAGGTGCTTCCAATAAAGTACGCCTTGCGGGTCCGATACAATATTGTCTTCTAACCACTCCTTGATTATATTACCATCGTTCTTGAATTCTTGGAGCGTGTCTTCCATCAGTTCGCATTTCGGAAAAGAACGACCCAAACCCGCATACTCTTTAACAATGCCCGGCTCGTGCTCAATCAATACCTTTTTACCTTTAGCCGTATTAAATATAACATAACACTCCAACAAACTATGTAAAATAGGCAACTTCCACTGCTCTATGTTTTTCTCCAAATTATTATCCCGCTTCTCCACGTATTCAATACTCTCCCACTTTGAATCCTCCGGATCATCCACAAACTTCGCCATAAAAGGAAATATCTTCATACGCCGCCACCAACCATCATCCCGTTTGTCAGGCTCCGGTATTTCATTACACAAACACACCATCTTCGCATTACATCTAAACGTCACTTGCGTAGACCGTAGTTCACGTGTAGAAATCTTATCACCACCTGTAAGACGCTTTATCACGTTTGTTTTCAAACCGTTTGCCGTTTCGGGCTCGTCAAAAAAAGCCAAACGCAAACCTTTTAAATTCATCATGGCGCTATTTGCTTGATTTGCTGCGGGTTCTGCTTGTGTCAAAATCTGTGGGGTGCAAGTGTTTGCGTAATCTCCCATGACTAGTTCGACAATGCGTTTTAATATAGACTTACTGTTAGAACCGTTTTGGAATTTGTTTGTTCCTGTCCACACGTAGAAATGTTGAAAGTTGATATCGCCGTTTAAGGTTGTTGCTAGCATATACATTAGGTAAGACCTTTCTTTTTTGTCTGGGAATACTTTTCTAAGATAGGCATTCCACGCACGAGCGTGTCTCAAATACGCTTTTCTGACATTGTCTGATGTAGTATTTTTGTCGAATATTGCTCGTTTGCTGATGTATCTGTAGCCGCAGCTCTTTTGAATAAATTCCATTCGGGGTTTGCCTTCGGAATCCATGTACTCTTCTGGTTCTCTAATTTCAAAATGCTCAATCTCTCTACACAACTTTTTGAGCGGCACGTTGTCAATAGAATACTGCTGATACCCTTCCGAATCTAATATAGGCTCGTATTTGTAAGTTCCGTCGGAGTTTTTTATCGGTGTACCTTCCAAATCTATAATCCCGTTGTCAAATGCCAATATCGTTTGCCGCTCGTCCAAACGCTCCGAAAAGTGACGCCGACCAAAAAACACCTTCAGCGTAAACCAATCGTGCCCAATCCTTCCAGAACCTGTTATTTCTTTTATCTTCTTGTACTTGTCAATCTTACTCGTATTCAACGTTGCCTCTTGAGATATTTCACCATCTTTTTCATCCTCCCCCTTATTCTGGTCCTCTATCTCCTTGTTCGTCTGCTTCAGCTTGCGTATTTTTTGGTCCAACTCACGCTGAAAATCCGTCATAATAATCTCACCCAAACGAGAAGTCTCAGGATCTTGTACCCAATGAACCCCTTCTTTGTAATACCAACATCCTGCGTCAAATACCACTCTGTCGCCGTAAAGAGCGGCTAACGTTTGAGATATGCTCGCTGGGGTTACATCCATTCTGTCAATGGATAGCATTCGGGCATCGTCTACTGCTTCTGGGCATCGTTTTTTAATGTAATTGTATATCATTTCTGGATCGTTCGTGAGATTCTGTTTTCCAAAATAACGCCACTGTTTTAGCAACTCTTCGTTACTAGAAGGATTTTTCGCCATATTGCTAAATTCTATCCACACGTTCTCACGAGCTCCAGCACTCCACAACAAACGCCCTATCTTAATCCACTCGTCGTAGTCTTCTACGTAATTTTTGTCTTGGGTTACCAGAGATTTACACATACTTAGCAACACGTCGTCGTTTGACGCAGGCAGAGTGTGTAAATCGGGGTCTTTGTTGATTTGGTCTTTTGCGGCTTTTTCTACTTCTTTTCGTTTTTTCTCCATCTTTTTCTTGTCTATTTCGAGCAACGCCATATCAGCAGGCACATACGTTATCATAGAATCCAATATCATTTTCTTCAACATATTAGGATACTTCTTTACTCTGGGCAACTTTCCTTTCTTTATCTTTTGACGCCCCTCTCTGTAAGCCGCTGAACATTCCTCTTTAGTAAACCCCGGGCATTCTTCTATCACTAAATAGCGTTCGTGTGGGTCGTTTTTCTTAATGTTGCAAGCTATGCGAAAAGATTGCGTGTGGGTTTTGTAGACCTTGTCATCAACCATGCTACAAGCAATAGGGTTCAACAGTTTAGACTCTTTCAGGAACATATTCAAGTGTTCTATATTTGAAAACGCAATCTTCTTCGCCAATATGATATGATAACTAGACTTTTCTGCGTCATTCTTTTTAGCATCTTTTCCCGAAGCATTCAAAACTAGAAAATCTTCGTGGTTTATACCGCCAACTTTTCTACACTCTTCCGGGAAATACCTCTCCAGTGCGTGAATTGTACGTGTAATCAAATTCGTCTTTATACCATCCCACTCCAATTCCGTTTTCCGAGGACCTTTATTCGGATCCGTCTCCAAATCATAATACAACTTTACCGGACGCAAAGCCGGAATAATCTCGTAATAATATCTTTCCGTAAGAGTACGAGAAAGCATAAAATTGATAAATTCCTCGTGACATTGCTGCGACGCTCTATAACTCTTCGTTCCCGCCTCAGTACCAGAATCTTTAGATATTATCATCGTAAAATTATTCCAGTTCTCCCCCCACTTAGCTTTCTCGTCAGGAACATACGTACCTTGCGACATCTTCAATATAGAATTTTTAGACGTTTTACCTTGCGGAGGAAATTGATGATTCCACTCTCTATCAGCATCCCACCCATTCGACCAACTAAACGAAGCATCAGCCCCAGTTTTCTTTACACTCTTACCATTAGCACAATTAACACACTTACCTTCAATCGTAGCCGGTTCACCACAAGCACAACTCAAAACTGTATGCGGCTCTCCGACATCTTCACACGAAATTTCTGTTGTACTTGTCATGTCAGGATTTATTATACTAAGCCCGGTATCCCTAAATAAATTATCTGCCCTGGAAAATTCACTAAAACCTGTAACGGCTGTTTCTATATTCAAAATATGCGAAAAATCATTCATAACGGGGTCTACTATTCTATATCAAAGAAATTAATTAATTATCATTACTTAATTTTTTTGGTTATATTGTACATTTGTAAATTATACGTAACAAACGTTACCATATTTTATGAAAACGACACCGTCGTGTCCCCTGTCTGTCTTACAAATCCAGATGGTAACGGTTTTTTAGGTTCTTTAGCTTCTTTTCCGAAGCTATTTTTATTTTTAACGGTTTTGTGTATTTTAGGAGAACGGTTCAATTGAACTTTTACCATGTTAGTTTCTATTTCTTTACAGTGGTCTATCGCCCAAGTTATTATGTTACTTTCAATTGCCCATTTGAAAAAGTTAAGCTGACCTATAGTAGTTTTACCTACGTAGTCTATATCTATACGTTCTCTTCTACAAAAAGGGTCGAACAGCTTTTTTGAATACGCTTTTAACTGATTCTTGTAATCTTCGTAAACTGTAAAATATACACCATTATGAAGGTACCGTATCTTATCCGTTTTAGAATAATTCGTAACAAACCAATCGATTATCCTCAGAGACAATACCGTTTTACCTCTCAAAATACTATTTAGAATTTCTTTCTTCTCAAATGTCCAATATTTAAGCAAAGAACGTAATAAAATTGTCTTTTTACTTTCCACTTGATTTATAATTACGTCATAATTAGAGTCTATTGGTGAATCCATTTGCTCTTAATGGATACAACAATATACTCTTTAAATAAGTATATTTTTTTAATTTATTTTATTCATTTTTCCGGTTACTCTAATTTTAAATATACACCAAATATTCCCGACCAATAAAAATACCAAGAGTAAACACTACCGCTACCATCATATTCGTAATGTTATTGTCCGTCTTTAAACTTACAGGGAAATAAGATGTTATCATCTTGACAAAATCTGGTTTTTGTAATAACCATAACAATAAAATTACAAACAAATATTCCTTTGCCGGAATATTCCTCAAATTTTCTACAGAACTCGGCAATCTAAACCCTTCCTGGACGCTCTGTGTTTGACCGGAACTTTGTGTTGGAACGCTTGGTCTAGCATCAGTTTGAAAATTGTGAACCGGCGGAGAAGGAGGATCGTACGTCCTGTTTATTTCTCTTCCTCGGCACGCACCATTACTTTGTTGAGGCGTAATAGAGTCGTAAGGATTACAGTCATCGTTGTTGTCATTATAAAGAGAATCTATCGGAGTTGAGAAATTAGCGTCGTCCATGGTATTATTGTCCTTTATGTTAATTAAAGAAAATATTTATTTATTTGGCGTTTACTTAACGCAGATTCAACTTTGTCTTTAAGTTTACAATTATTTCTGCTTTCTTTTTCCCAGAGTGAACCGCTCCTATACTTCTCGCCATAATTACCAATTCGGGTCTCTTGTAGTTATCGAAATTATTGCTTGCTTCTCTGTACTTTTTCATAACTTTAGTTCTAGGGGTGCTCTTGCTCGAAGACTTGGCGCTGCTGCTAGATCTGGAAGAGGGACTGCTGGAACTCGAAGAGGGAGTTGGCGATTTCTTTGGTGCCACTTTTGCGCATTCTTTTGACGCTATTTTCATGAGAGGTTCTTTGTATTTCTTTAATTCTGCTTTTGAAAACCCTGTTTTCTTGCCTATTAATTCGTACATTTTGTTCGCCGTAACAACATCGCAGAATTTTTTGTCTTTACTCAACCCTTTAACCAGTATTTTTGTCCACACTGTTAAAATTCTCTTCTTTTTCTCACCCGACGACGACGAAGAAGAACTCGAAGGTGTGGGACTCTTCTTAACCGGTTTCTTAGCCGCTTTTTTAGCCGCTTTCTTCGGGGGTGAAGGAGGAGGAGAAGGAACCAGCGCCGCTTTCTTTCTCATTTTTTCTTTTTTGGCGAGTTGTTTTTTCTGGTCTGTGCGTTTCTTAAGTTTTTTCATCAAAATTTTTCTCTTTAAAGCGGCGATTATCGTTTTTCCGGCACGCTTTTTATCGGAAGAACTTTTGCTGGAAGACTTCGACGAGGAAGACTTCGTGGAAGACTTCGTGGAAGAACCTTGAGATTTAAGAACAACGGAAGAAGGCGTTTTAGAATATCCACCTCTTTTTCCCTTCTTTAACTTTTTAAGCAAAGAACAAAGATTCACTCTTTGTGCTTTTCGTGGAAATGTCTTGTATTGCTCCACTTGCTCTATATATCCCATTTTTATTAACACCGTTCTCATCGCGTCAAGAGAATACTTACCTGTTTCTTTAGTCCTACACTTCTCCGGGTCGAATTTCCCCAAATACTTTAAGGCACTAGGAGGCGTTTTAAGCGAAGACTGCGAAGACTGCGAAGACTGCGAAGACTGCGAAGACGATTTACTCGAGGACTTGCTGCCAGACCCGGCAACTGCTCCAGAACTGGGAGATTCTTCTCCTCCAGCTCCTCCGGGCGAGCGGTCTTGGTCAAAAGCGGAATAAACTAGGGGATCCATAGTCATGGCTTCGACCAATTCTTCGGTGGTTAATTCGTTTTTCAGAATTTCTGCTAATTGTTCTGTGGGTAAATTTTTATAATCGGCTTCGACGGGAAGACCTTCCTTCTTTTTTAGTTTTGGGCTTGGCATTTTAATTAAAGCAAAGATTTTTATAAACGCATGCTTAAATCTTTTCTTTTTCTGTTTTAATCTTGTTCTGGAGAAAATCGTCAGACATTGTTAATAATATGCCTTCGTCATCAGTTCCATATGCTCCGTATTTAAATATTAAATCGTGCACCATTCTTTCGTGCGGCGTAAGGTAAGCTTTTTTCATGATTATGCGTTTAACCTTTTTCCTTAATTCTGAAATAGAGCCTTTATAAACTGGTTTTCCCGTGGCATCTAGAACTTTCGGTTTTGTGTACTTTGAATTTACAAAGTTGTAAAGCTTATTTTTGAAAATTCTGCCATTTATCATATTTGAAATATTCCTTGTCAGCTTTTCATTCCTGTACAAATTCCTCAACTTGTTCTTAACTTCCACGTTCCCTTTCATACTAGAAAGTTTGTCCTTAGAATCGTTACACCGCACTTCTTCCTTAAGAACCAACCCATTTTGTAGTCCTTTTAAAACCTTACCGTAATCAACTTTTAACTTACCTTTAGAGCTTATTTTCAACTCTAAAAATTTAAACTTGTTCTCCCCTGCCATATTCTGCGTGTATCCTCGAACCCCTCTTACAAGATCGTCCGTCCGTATTTTTTCTAATCCCACGTCATCTCTCACGTATCGCTTATCAGTTCTTTTGTCAAAATATGTCAAGTAATAACTTTTGCCATCCCCCACAGGCTCGTACATTTCTACCAAACGCTCCAAATTACCGTACTTATTAATACCACAGTCTATAGCCGACTCTTTTAACAAATTTTGAAACGACTGCGTCAGACCCATTTTAGAACTCGCTCTGGCATACATATATTCTTCGATAGTCCCCGTCTCAAAAGAACGCAATAACTCACCTCCAGCATTCAAATCTCTTAACAAATCTACGATATCTTGCTCTCCTTTGTTTCCGTTTTTATACGTCGACATGTGTTTGTAAATTATAACGTTTCTGTCTTTTTCGTTAAGAGAAGAATGACTACAAGTACGCACCGCTCTAGCTGCGATTTGTTCGATTCGAGACTCGTTCCACCACGGGTCGCTGATATGTACCTGTCTAACGTTTCTAAAACTTACACCTTCCATTATAGAACGTGTGCCTAACACTACTTTTATTATTTCTCCCTCTATGTTTTCGTCGCTGTTAAATTTAGCCTGGACGTCTTGTGCGAATTGTTCTCCTTCTTTGCCTCCTGCGGATTCCGAAGACCAAATTACAAACTTCATGGCTCTTTGGTTACGTATGGGTTTTCCTGGTTTGTACTCTTCGAAGCCTAAGCCTTCGAGTATGTTTGCCATAGCTTTTACGCCGTAATCTAAGAAATTGCTGAAGAAAAACGAGATACCTGGCGTTCCGATTATTAATTTTGCTATGTACGAGTACTTTTCGCTGTAGCTGCTGACCGTTTTCAAACCTTCCATTAAACCTCCGGAAGAATAGCTTTCTTTCACTTTTTGCTTCAGTTCGACCAAACCTTCTTGGACTATAGCCTTTTTATTCAGTTCTCGGGGAACCATCCCAGTCTTGAAAGGATCCATCGCCTCCCTGTTGAATTTAAATTCCAAATAACGTGCCACCTTATCATCAACGCCCGGCAACGCTATATTTGCGTACATCTGAGATAAAATAAAGACGTTCATCGGCTCCCGGGTATCGTCATTTTCTCCCGCCTTGTCATCAAACAAATCTAAAGCCTCGTCCGAAAAATTCTGCTTGTCTTTCAACGCTTTTCGAAGCTCGCTTTCCAATATCGATTTATACTTTCCCTGCTGCGAAGATCTCATCCTATGCTGCATATTTACCATTGTCTTAAAAGGAAAAGATTTGGGGTTTCCTCCGCTGTAGTAGCTGACATATCCACTACACAAATACTTAAATAATTCTTCGTTCTTTGGACCTACCGGCTTTGGTAGAAGATTTCCCGATTTTTCGAACTTTACAAACATTTCTTCGAACTTTTGCTTAGTATTCGGAAACGGTATTCTAGGTCGCAAAAGGTTCATTGTTAAAGCGGCTTCAAACGGTTTGTCGTAAATCGGCGTTCCTGTAAGCAATATCAACTTCAAGTTTGGGTTAGAGTGATACTTTAAGGAATAGAATAGCTTTTTGTAACTGCTACCGGTCTCTGATATTAATCTTTGTACCTCGTCTATTATTATAAGTGTTCGTTTCATCTTCATGGGATTCGGATTGCTGCCTTTTCGTTCGTACATTTCTCCTAAATCGTAAGTTCCGTCTTCCCGCGTTTTCTTAACCAACAAATTCAAAAACTTCTGGTGGCTTATTATTTCGTAAGACCTGTTAATCTTTTCTTCTTCTTTCTTCTTTTCCCTCGTCAAAAGCTTCTGTTTGTCTTTTACAAGCTTCGTCAAATCGTTGTATTTTTTAGACCCTTTCTCTAACTTATTTAACTGTGTCATATACTTATTTATCTCCTTTTCCAACGTTTTCTTCAAATTTATAACTTGTTTCTTGATCTTGTAACTTTGCGGTATTCCATTTATCAAAACCTGTTCCGGTCCTGGTCCAAGTATCTCTTTCTTATACGTATTCAATAACGCTACAGGAACAACTATTATTACACGAGTTTTTGATCTTCCTTTTAACCCACCTCCTCCCGTGTGCTCAGGTTTCATCGCCTCTCCTGCTATTATGCTGGTCACCGTCTTTCCTGAACCGAGACCGTGATATACTAACAGACCTTTGCTAGGATTTTCGGGTCTTATAAAATCGGAAACAAATTTTTGTTGGGGCGACAGCTTGAAATCTCTGCGGTCGCACAGTTCTTCGTGCGTTTGTTTTATGTAGTCTTTTGAAAAGGCGTAATCTGTTTTTCCGTAGGTTTTGTTTATTTGTTTTAATATGTTATTCGGTTTGTAGTTTATAGTTTCCCAATCAATGTTAGAAAAATTAGGACCTCGAGGAGGTCCTTGTTTCGCATTTACAAAATTTAAACGTGGCATTTTCACCTTTTCTTATTATTATGCGAGATTTTCTTTGTTCCGCTTTTCTTTTTTAAAAAATCATTCACCGCCTTAACCATTTTATCAGAATCTACAGGTTCTGTTATACACTTCTTAGCTAACCGCTTTTCTTTCTCCACCAACAGTTTGAACAATATTCTAGCTTCCGTGTTTTCCGTGTTTTCGTGTTCTTCGTTTTGCTTGGGCATATTATTAATAATTATCCTTTTTTTATATATATGCTTTAATAAATGGCACCCAACCCATACTTTAGCGACGTACAACGAGGACCGTGGTTAACCTGGGAAAGATACCTAGGAGCCGTGTACCGCCACCAAAGATTAAACGACGGATCACCTCCTCCACAACCTCCAACCGGTCTACCCCAACCTCAACCTAGAACGGCTCAAGGTGCGGTACCAGCACCAGTAGCAGAACCAACACCATCGCCTTTAGATAGATTCAGAGAAAGAATGAATTTAAGATTATCAGAGGTTAATGCGTTACCATTTAGAGTAAGTACTGAACCATTAGATAGAACGGCTCAAGGTGCGGTACTTCCGCCCGATATATATCATGCGGTGCCTATGACACCTAGACGAAGAAGACGACGCGACGGAGTTCCAAACAGAGCTAGAACGCGTTCTCCTGTTTTGGTTCGTGAGGACCGGTTCGAAGTGCGTTCGGGAACTCCGCCTCGCGAAGCGACTATTGTAGGACCTCCTGTTACACCATCAAGAGGAATTCCGCAAGCTCGACCTTTAACTGCGGCACAATCAGAAAGAATTGCTAATACTCCTGCTATACCTATAGCTCCTTTGAGTGTTGAGGGAAGACAAATTGTAACGGAATTTGGTAAAATAATAAAGCCTTACGTTCAGTTTATCGTTAAACCGAAAAAACCCCACGGTCTTTATTTAAAAACCAAGTTTGGCGTTCAAAAACTAAAAGACGATAAAAGCGGACTATACTTGAGAAATAACAAAAACAAGAAATTTTACATTTATCACTGGAATTAAAAATAAATACTTATACTAAGAATGGAACAAATAACCAGCGGTTTAAAACATCTCAGCACAGACCAAACAAAATCTTCAGCTCCTTCGGTAGACCAGATAACATCAGACTTAGGAACTTTTAGATTCCAACCACAAACCCAACAACCTAGAGTAGCCGAAAGAAAATCACCAGAAACAGCAATCGACTTCTCTGCGTTAACTGCCACGTTACCCAGCGAATTGTCTGCTCCAAGGAGTAGCCCCCTAGATTACAGAGGGCGTTCCCGTTCGCGAAGTTTTGAAAGGAGAACAAGAAGCCGGTCACGAAGCCGGTCACGAAGCCGGTCACGAAATCGCGGCGGG
>MDSX01010615.1_pt1 | contig 13898 bp, 13 predicted proteins | sample 811141 | NCBI WGS metagenome assembly MDSX01 (sample SAMN05326642, study PRJNA326480) | marine metagenome | isolation source: seawater | place: Atlantic Ocean: South East | collected 2010
TCACGGGGATTTGCCCTTGCCAATCCGCAGATCCGACTCTCTCGAATCTCTTTGGCAACCATCTTGACCGCGTCCGAGTCACCCGGGCTGGCTGCGGGAAATCCCGCTTCAATAATATCGACCTTGAGTTTTTCGAGTTGCCGCGCAATACGGATTTTCTCCGCGGCCGTCATTGAGGCTCCGGGGCTCTGCTCACCGTCGCGCAAAGTAGTATCAAAAATATATAGGCGGTCGTTCATGTTGGTTCTCCACAAATCAAAGCCTGAAAGGTTTCCTGAGCGTCCCTGGCAAGGAGGCTGAGGATGGGTTCGGGGATGTGAGGGAGGTAAGTTTAGTGCGCCTGCGGGCGCAGTAGGCCGTACAGGTCAGAAAGCAATCCAGTCAGAAATTGCTCGCTGGCGCAGGAACCAAAGCGGGGATCAAAGCGGGAGAGAGGAGACTTCATGGAGGCAGTATAGCGCTGGATCAAAGCACTGGCAAAGCTTATTCTGAAACTGGCCTTCACTCCGGACGCCCCGTCGCGGCCTCTTGAGGTTTTTTGACAGTGGGATTATCTGTCCCTTCGTCTTCCGCACTTTGGAATACACTTTGCCCCGCCCTTCTATGAAGAGCCCAACCAAATGCGCCAGAGACGGCATACGCAGAAAAGATAACAAGAAGAATTGCCGGCGGATCAAAGGAGACAAGGACAAATACCATAACCAACGCGAGCACCGCTACAAAAGGGACCCGGTGCTTCAGATCAAGGTCCTTGAAACTTCGATAGGGCATCGCGCTCACCATGGCAAACGCGAGCAAGGCCATCAAGACAAAACCTGCCCCTGCGAAGGCCGTACCTGTGAGGGCATAACTCTCGGCAGTCCATATTGCCGCAGCCAACAGCACCGCCGCGGCGGGGCAAGGCAACCCCTGAAAATAACGCTTGCTCGGGCTCTCCTGAGTGTTGAATCGGGCTAAACGCAGGGCGGTCGTCGCGACATAGGCAAAAGCGATGAGCCACCCTGCCTTCCCAAGAGACTGTAACCCCCACTCAAAAAGAATCAACGCGGGCGCCAGACCGAATGCTACCAAATCGACCAACGAATCATATTCCTTCCCAAAATCGCTCGCGGTATTGGTCATGCGCGCGACACGACCATCGAGCATGTCTAACACAGCTGCGACAATGACCGCGACCGCAGCGTTTCCAAAATTTCCCACTGTCGACTGGATAATGGCGTAGAACGCCGCAAACAGGCTGGCCGTGGTAAATAAATTCGGCAGGATGTAGATTCCTTTGGGCCGCTTTTCGTGTTGGTCAAACGATGTGACCTTGTTCAACTTAGACATGCTGAGTCGAGTTCTCTTTCAGTCGGGCGATAATATCAGTACCGGACAGCACCCACTTTCCAGCTTTCGCGACAATTTCTGAATCCGGGGGCAGGTAGACATCAACCCTTGAGCCGAAACGGATAAATCCGTAGCGCTCTCCGCGGCTTACGTCGTCCCCTACTTGCACGTAGGTGAGAATACGGCGCGCTACGAGGCCGGCAATCTGAACACAGCTGACGAGCGACCCTTGTTTGGACCTGATCTGGATAGCGCAACGCTCATTCTGGGAGGACGCCTTCTCCAGCTCTGCGTTAAGAAACTGGCCTTGATGATAATGTCGGTCAACAATCTCGCCGTCGATCGGAATTCGATTCGAATGAACAGAGAAGATGTTCATAAAGATGCTGACGCGCGTACTGGGCTCGCCGGAAAACGGATCCACACTGGGTTGAATCGCAACGACCCGTCCGTGGGCCGGCGATACGATCGCGCCAGGTAAGTCTGGAATCGCCCGGGGCGGGTCACGAAAGAACTGGAGCACCAGCAAAGCGACGACCCAAAAAGGTAGTGCTATCCACAGGCCCGCCAGCGTGTGAACCAGCCCGGCCAAGGCAAACGCGATAAGGATGCGGGTCCAGCCTTCACGCGCGATAACAGGATGCTGCATAAAGGGAGTCCGGCCGGGCGTTCTGGGCAACAGAACCGGTGATCAGTTCCGCGTCTTGTCGACCAGTTTGCCTTTTTGGATCCAGGGCATCATGGCCCGCAGACCTTCTCCTACCGCCTCGATCTGATGCTCGCGGCCCTTCTGACGCAAGCCCTGGAAATTAGCGCCCCCGGAACGACTTTCCTCCATCCACTCTCTAGCAAACTCTCCGGACTGGATCTCGTTCAGAATTTTCTTCATTTGCGCCTTTACTTCAGGGGTAACTACCCGCGGTCCGCGACTCACATCGCCGTACTCTGCTGTATTCGAGATCGAATAGCGCATGTTGGCGATACCGCCTTCGTAGATTAAATCTACGATCAACTTGGTTTCGTGAAGGCACTCGAAGTAGGCCATCTCAGGCGCGTAGCCCGCCTCAACCAGGGTCTCGAACCCAGCCTGGATAAGGGAGGTGAGCCCACCGCAAAGTACCGTTTGTTCTCCAAAGAGATCTGTTTCTGTTTCCTCTTTGTATGTCGTCTCGATGACACCGGCCCTGCCTCCCCCGATGGCACTCGCATAAGACAGCGCCGTCGCTCGCGCAGATCCACTCGCGTCCTGCTGAATGGCTATAAGGCAGGGCACGCCCCCTCCTTCGGTATAGGTCGACCGAACCAGATGTCCGGGACCCTTGGGCGCAATCATAATTACATCAACCGAACTGTCGGGCTCAATGAACCCAAAATGCACGTTAAATCCATGGGCGAACGCCAGAGCGGCACCCGGCTTTAGATTGGCCACAACATCACTTTCATAAAGTTCAGCAGCAAGTTCGTCTGGCACCAGCATCATCACAACGTCCGCGGCTGCCACCGCATTCGCAACCGTGTCCACCCGCAGTCCCGAGGTGACGGCTTTGTCGCGAGAGGAGGAATCCTCACGTAGTCCAACCACCACATCGACACCGCTGTCACGTAAATTGTTCGCGTGGGCGTGCCCTTGGGAACCGTATCCAATCACGGCTACGGTCTTTGCGGAAATGATGCCGAGATCGGCGTCGTCATCGTAATAGACTTTCATGAATATGCTCCAACGCGCCCTTCGGACGCCAATTAAAAGAAGACCCTAGCGCGATCGCTACAGTCTGAGGGACCGTTCCCCGCGTCCAATTCCCGACACTCCCGAGCGGACCACTTCGAGGATATCGGCCGCGGGCATCGCGCCTAGAAATGCATCCAATTTATCTCCGGGGCCGGTGAGTTCGATCGTGTAGGTCTCGCCGTCAACATCGATGATGCGTCCACGAAAAATATCGACCAGACGTTTGATTTCTTCACGGGCCCCGCCTTCCGCTGCTACCTTGAGCAGCATCAACTCCCGCTCAATATGCCGGCCCTCCGTGAGGTCCAGCAGACGAACCACATCGATCAACTTGTTCAATTGCTTGGTAATCTGCTCGATGATCTGCTCAGACCCATGAGTGACAATCGTCATCCTGGAAAGCGAGTTGTCATCCGTCGGAGCAACCGTCAAGGATTCAATATTGTAGCCACGCGCCGAAAACAGTCCGGCAATGCGAGACAACGCTCCCGGCTCGTTTTCCACAAGGATCGAAATTATTCGGCGCATTAGCTATGCAAGCTCCCGTTCTGCAGGCGCAGAACCGTCTGGCAAGGGCTTTAGCACCATTTCGTTGTGGCCGGCGCCCGCGGCAATCATGGGATACACGTTTTCTGTCTGATCCGTGACAAAGTCGAGGAAGAAGAGTTGATCTTTTTTCGCAAACGCATCGCGCAGGGCGCCTTCGACGTCCGATGGTTTCTCAATCCGTAGGCCCGTGTGACCAAAACTCGATGCCAGCTCTACGAAATCCGGCAGTGAATCCATGTAGGAGTGGGAGTAACGACGATCGTAGAAAAATTCCTGCCATTGCCGAACCATCCCCATATAACGGTTGTTAAGGTTTATGATCTTGATCGGCAAGTCGTATTGCCTACATGTGGATAACTCCTGAATGCACATCATGATGCTGGCTTCTCCGGTCACGCAAGCCACCGCTGCCTCCGGATGGGCCAGCTGAACGCCAATTGCCGAGGGAAGTCCAAAGCCCATGGTTCCCAACCCGCCGGAATTAATCCAGCGACGGGGTTTATTAAAGCCATAATATTGAGCGGCCCACATCTGGTGCTGCCCGACGTCCGAAGTGACAAACGCGTCGCCCAAAGTTACTTGGTGAAGTTTTTCGATAACGAACTGCGGTTTTATAACTGTCTCACTTGCATCGTAAGCAAACGACTTTCGCAGTCGCCAATCTTCTATCTTCGTCCACCATTCAGATAAAACTTCTGGATCCGGCCTGTTGACAGAATTCTCCAGAGCACTGTGTAGTTGCTCGAGAGCTGCTGATGCATCCCCAACAATCGGTATCTCAACAGCAACGTTCTTTCCGATGGAGGCAGGGTCGATATCGATATGGATGATCTTTGCGTTCGGTGAGAACTTCTTAAGATCGCCCGTCACCCGGTCATCAAAACGTGCGCCGACTGCCAGCATGACGTCACATTCATACATAGCCATATTTGACTCATATGTACCGTGCATCCCAAGCCAGCCCACAAAACAAGGATGATCAAACGAAAGAGACCCAAGACCCATAAGTGTGTTGGTGCAAGGGAACCCGAGATAATCAACCAGTTTCGTTAATTGTTTCGCCCCTCCAGAGAGAACTACTCCACCTCCAGTGTAAATAATGGGACGGCGAGCTTGTAAAAGCAGTTCTGCAGCTCGGGAGATCTGTTTTGGATGTGCAGTATGGGCGGGAAAATATGAACGAATCTGAACATCTCGTGGGTAGGCATACTCGGTAGAGTGTGCGGTAATATCTTTCGGAATATCGACGACGACTGGGCCTGGTCGTCCCGAATTAGAAATAAAAAATGCCTTCTTAATCGTTGAGGCAAGATCCTTGACATCTCTTACGAGAAAATTATGCTTAACGCATGGACGGGTGATCCCGACTGTATCAACCTCTTGGAAGGCATCGTCACCAATAAGGTGAGTTGGAACTTGGCCGCATAACACAACCATTGGAATCGAATCCATAAAAGCGGTCGCGATTCCCGTAACCGCATTGGTAACGCCAGGGCCTGATGTGACCAGCACCACCCCGGGCTTCCCCGTTGCGCGGGCATACCCGTCGGCGGCATGGGTTGCGGCCTGTTCGTGCCTCACCAGGATGTGGCGAACATCTTCCTGACTATAAAATGCGTCGTAAATATGAAGCGCCGCGCCTCCGGGATAACCGAAGACTAATTCGACACCTTCATCCTTTAAGCTTTTGACGACGATCTGTGCGCCGGTCAGCTCCATTAGCGAACCTCGATAAAAGTTGGGTAATAGGGATCCCCTAGGGACAGCCGGGAATCAAACCGGACAGTATAAACAGTTCCCTGTCAGGATGTAAATTCAACGGCGCCGCCAGAGCGTAGACCCATCAGGACGGTCTTCGAGAATGATGCCCATCTCTTCCAGCTGCGTCCTAACTTCGTCAGACACCTGGAAGTCCTTGTCGCGTCGCGCCTGTCGACGTTTTTCGATGAGGCTCTCGATCTCAACATCCGCGTCGCTCTCAGTCGCTGAGTCCGAAACGCCTCCGATACCTAGCATCGCCGCCGGATCCTGGTAAAGCAAACCAAGAACTCCTCCGAGGCGTCTTAACTGGCCTGCCAGCGAATGCGCCTCGGACACCGCACCCGTTTCGAGCGACCGGTTTATCGCCCTGACTAGATCAAATAACACCGAAATGGCTGAAGGAGTGTTGAAGTCATCTTCGAGCGCCCGGTCAAATTCTTCGTCAAAGGTGTTGTTGGCTCTGGCGTCAGGCTCCTCGGCGTTGGTCTCCGTGCGGACCTTGAACAGCGCCCCATACATTCGATCAAGACCGGCTCTCGCCTGCTCCATCACTTCCGTAGAGAAATTCAGCGGGCTTCTGTAATGGCTGAGAAGCATGAGAAAGCGGATCACCTCTCCGGCGCGTGCAGGGTTGTCATCCTGGCCTACTAGATCCCGAATCGTAAAGAAATTGCCCAATGACTTGGACATCTTCTCTTCATCGATCTGCACAAACCCGTTGTGCATCCAGGTGTTGACGAATCGAGATCCAGTTACGCCTTCCGTCTGTGCAATCTCATTTTCATGATGTGGAAACCGAAGGTCCATCCCGCCGCCGTGAATATCGAAATGTTCGCCCAGACATTTGGTCGACATAGCCGAGCACTCGATGTGCCAACCCGGCCTGCCGTCTCCCCATGGCGAACTCCACATCGGCTCTCCTGGCTTAGCCCGTTTCCACAATACAAAATCCAGGGGGTCATCCTTGGACTCGTCTTTCTCAACGCGGGCACCAGCCTGGAGGTCGTCAAGTGAACGCCCTGAGAGCTCCCCATACGTGTCGAATTCTCGGACCCTGAAATAGACGTCCCCGTTTTCTCCCTGATATGCCAACCCGCGCTGTTCAAGCCTTTGAGTTAACTCAATGATTTCAGAAATGTGACCGGTTGCTCGAGGCTCCTGATCTGGGGGCGAGACGTTCAGAATGCGTTCATCCTCGTGCATCGCGTCAATGAATCGTTCTGTCAGATCCCTAAAGGGTTCACCCATTTCAGCCGCGCGCGAGATAATCTTGTCATCGATGTCCGTAATGTTTCGCACATAGTCAACCTTGTGCCCCCAGGCTCTCAAGGCTCGTACCACCATATCGAACACCACCAGCACCCGGGCGTGACCGAGATGGCAATAGTCATAGACGGTCATTCCGCAGACATATATCCCTACTCTTCCGGGAACGAGAGGCTGAAAAAGCTCTTTTTTGCGCGTCAAACTATTGTAGATTTGGAGTCCCATGCCATCGTCCTGATCAAAGAGGTGGCGAATGTTAACGAAATGCGGCGTGTTCTCCAACTGGCAAACGAACCCATTTTCGCGCCGGCCCTAAAAACTTTCGAGAAAGTATTTTGATCCATCTGATCTCCGACCTCCATCTGAGCCCGGAACACCCGGAAGTCTTCCACCAGTTTGACTCGTATCTATGGGGTCTCAACGCCGGAGAAGATCTTTATATCCTGGGAGATCTCTTCGAGTACTGGCTAGGTGATGACGCTGTGGGTTTTCTCGGGCACGGCGAGGCGCAGAGACTCTTGCGCTCCCTATCCGATCGTGGCGTCAGAATCTTCTTTCTTTCGGGCAATCGTGACTTCCTCTTGGGCGAAAAGTTTGCTGATGAATGCGGGATCCAGCTTATTGCGGACGAACATATTCTTAAGGTAGGTCAGCGGAAGGTTCTGCTGATGCACGGAGACAGTTTATGCACTGACGATCTTGCTCATCAAAAATTCCGGGCGATGGTTCGATCCCCCGGCTGGCAGAAAACGTTTCTGGATAAGTCCATTGCTGAGCGCGACGGACTGGCCAAACTAGCTCGTTATCGCAGTGAGGATGGCAAGGCCCAAAAAAGCATGGAGATTATGGATGTGAACCCGCAGGCCGTTCGGGAAGCAATTGCTCACCATGATGTCGAGATGCTCATTCACGGGCATACGCACCGTCCCGCCATTCACCAGGTTGAATGCCCCGGATCTGCCTACCGCCTGGTGTTGGGAGACTGGACGCCTGAGCCCAGCTGGATCCGACTGAACGAAGAGGGAGTGGTATTGGCTTTCTCAGATACTGTGCAGCGCCTCGATTTCTGAACAGGCTCTTGCGAACAATATCAGTGATAAGCGCTGATCTCCGCAACATCGAGCGCTTCAGTCCGTTGGGTCTTTGCCTGATCGCTCCGGGTTCCCGCCACCGTCTGCAAGAAATCGGCGCTGACATTGCCCGTGATGTACCGCCCATCGAAGCATGAGGCATCGACCCGACCGATCTTAGGATTCCCCTCACGCACCGCTTCGATCAGATCCTCAAGGCGCTGATAGAGCAGCCGATCAGCGCCAATAAATCGGCCGACCTCTTCATCTGTCCTGCCGTTTGCGACAAGTTCCGAACGCGAAGGCATGTCTATGCCATAGACATTGGCATAGCGGACGGGCGGCGCAGCGGAAGCAAAATACACTTTCTTTGCGCCAGCGTCGCGGGCCATCTGGATGATCTGTTTTGAGGTCGTGCCTCGAACGATCGAATCATCAACCAAGAGAACGTTTTTGCCGCGAAATTCCAGATCAATGGCGTTGAGTTTCTGTCGAACCGATTTCTGCCTCTGGGCCTGGCCCGGCATTATGAAGGTTCGCCCGATATATCTATTCTTGATAAATCCCTCACGGTATTTAAGTCCTGCCACATTGGCTAACTGCAACGCAGAAGTCCGACTAGTGTCGGGGATGGGAATCACGACATCGATGTCGTGATCTGGCCAGGCCTCGAGCATATGATCAGCCAGTTTCTCGCCCATTCTCAGCCGGCTTTTATAAACCGCAACATCGTCCATGATCGAGTCGGGCCGGGCCAAGTAAACGTATTCAAAAAGGCATGGAGTCAGTTCCGCTTGAGACGCGCAAACTTCTCGCTCAATCGTGCCATCCATCTTGATCACGACGGCCTCTCCAGGAGCAATATCACCGAGAGAGCGGTATCCCAGCACATCCAGCGCCACACTTTCAGAAGCGGCCATAACAGAACGCCCCTCGCCATCGATACGCTCGCCCAGCACCAGCGGACGAATGCCATGAGGGTCTCGAAATGCTACCAGCCCGTAACCTACAATCATCGCCACCACCGCATAGGCTCCCTGGCAGCGTTCATGCAGTCGGCGGACGGCATCGAATACGTTACGGGTCTGCAACACTGCATCCCCTCCTCGCACAAACTCCATGAGCTCATGCGCAAATACATTCAGCAACACTTCGGAATCCGAACCCGTATTGATTTGCCTGAGATCATCTTGAAATAACTCTTCTCCGAGTTCTCGAGCGTTAATGAGATTTCCGTTGTGTCCCAATGCAAGCCCAAACGGAGAGTTGACGTAGAACGGCTGCGCCTCTGAGCGGTTGTCCCCTCCTGCGGTCGGGTATCGCACATGACCCAGCCCCATATTGCCCTCTAACTGAAGCATGTGCCGCGTCTGAAACACATCACGCACCAGGCCACTGTCTTTACGCAAAAAGACCCGTCGGCCGTCGCAGGTCATGATGCCCGCCGCATCCTGCCCGCGATGCTGAACCACCGTCAGCGCATCATAGATTCTCTGATTAACGGGACTGTTACCAACAATACCGACGACGCCACACATGGTCAGGCTCTCTCCTTGAGATGCTAATCTGCACTTTCCGAACTACCGGGCAATTCACCCTCCAGTAACCCGGCTCCGAATCCTTCCAGCGTCCCCGGAGGGAAGTACACTGCTATCCAATCCAATGCTCGATCAAACAGGGGAATCATGACCGAGGCATTGTACCAATCCTGCTCGATAATAACGGTATGACCCGCCAGCATTAACGCGGCGAACAGGATCATCAAGGCACGGCCCAGTCCAAACAGTCCACCCAGGATTCGATCCATCCCGGCGAGTCCCGTTGCCTTGAAGATTTTGCTGATTAGACCCGACAGGAGCATTAAAGCCGTCAGTACTAAAACGAAAACCAAAACCACTGAGACGGCTTGTGACAACGTCGGATTTTGCAACGCTTTATCGATAATCTCCGCGACACTAGAACTGTACCGGTAGGCAATCCAGAACGCCATTACCCAGGAGACCAGCGAAAGGAGTTCGCGCAGCAGGCCCCGGAAGAGGCCGAACACAAGTGAAACACCCATCACCGCGAGAATGGTGATATCCACCATAGCGGGTCCAGCGCCCGTAATTTCAGTCACTTTACCGACCTGTGCACGTTTAGGAACGGCGTCGCTTCAATTAAGCTTAATAACAAAGGCTGGCTCTCCGGTTACCAGCATCGCCTTTCCACTTTCGCGCTCCGCTACCGCTAGGTCCGCGAACGGGCCTAGGAAAATACGAACCATGGGACGTCCGTTGATTTCTATAGTCTCTTGACGCGAGGCCATTCCATTATTCGCAAGCAGGTCTGCCCGCCTTTTCAGGTTCTTGGACTCTGAAAATACGCCGACTCGAACCACCCAGCCTGTTTCTTCCCCAGTCAGCGCATTAGAGTTAGAGACTGTCTCCGGGCTCTCATCAATCCGACCGTCGTCCTGATTTGCCGTTGGCTCTGAAGTGGAGGATCCAGTATCTTCTTCCGGAGCTTGACCCTTCCGCTCGCTGGAAATATCAGGATCCGGACTGGTGGGAGTTTTGGACGTATCTACAGTCGGTCCAATCGATGAAATGAATTCGCTCTTTGGCTCTGGAATCAGAGACGCTTCGTCGATCGCCTGGCGCTCATTTTGACCACCCAGCAGCCAAGGCAACAATAGCACCGGAACGGATACCAGAATGACCGCCCCGGTGGCACGATGCTTAAGGTTGAACGGGGCCTCTGAGGTCATTTCCATTTATCCACGTGCCCGTTTCGAGACCTCAGGCAGTATATCACCCACGAGGTAAAACGATCCAAAGACCACTAACCTGTCACCAGGTCGGCTCTGGGCGAGCGCGGCCTTAAAACAGGCCCGGGGAGTTCGCTCTTCAGGAGGGTCAGTGATGCCGGACTCGCTCAACACGGACCGTAGTTCCTCGTGCGTCAACGCACGATCATCCTCCAGTACTGCGGGATACCAATAATCTATGACGGGACGCATCACCCGGATAGCAGCGCCAATCTCTTTGTCTCTCAACATGGCAAACACGGCACGTGTTTTGCCCGGGACGGATTCACTACGAAGCACTTCTGCTAACGCGGTGACGGCCTCGAGGTTGTGCCCAACATCAAGCCAAATCGGAATCTTGCCGTCAATCCGCTCCTGACGACCCCGCACATTCAATGCTCGCAGCGCATCGACATGCTCACGCTCCACGGGCAGTCGATCTTCCAAAGAGCGTATGGCCGCAAGGGCGCCGGCCAGGTTTCGTGACCGGGACAGACTGCTGGGCTTGACCTCACAGCGCTCTAAAAAAGATGCACGACGCCAATTTTCTCCTTCGGATAAGAAAAATGTCTTCCCTTGGTTTTCTTTCACAGCGAAATCTCGATCTGCGAGCTGGCAGTCACACTGCAAAACCGCAAGCCGTTCCACTATCGAGCGGGGAGGATTGGGATCTGAGACGATCGCGCGACCGCGGTACCGCAGAATTCCGGCCTTTTCTCTCCCAATCGCTTCTCGAGAGTTCCCGAGCCAGGCCTGATGATCCAGGTCGATAGAGGCAATAACGGCAAGATCGCAATCAACCGCATTGACGGCGTCCAGTCTACCTCCCATTCCAACCTCAAGAACCCAGATATCCAACCTGGCCCTTGAAAAGATATCGAAAGCTGCCAGAGTGCCAAACTCAAAATAGGTCAACGGGATCGTCCCGCGTGCCGTATTGACCGCCTGAAATGCCTCGCAAAGTCGTTCAGCAGAAGATGGTTCGCCCGCGACTTTTATCCGCTCTCCATAGTCCACCAGGTGGGGCGATGTGTAAGTGCCCACGCGATAGCCCGCAGACCGGTACACCGCCTCGAGCATAGCCGTGGTCGTTCCCTTTCCGTTGGTGCCACCGATGGTGATGACGACGTTGGGGTAGGTAGGGACCAGGCAGTGCAGCACCCGCCGGACTCTGTCCAGGCTAAGATCAATGGTCCTGGGATGAACGGACTCAATAAACTCGAGCCAATCGCTTAATTCCCAGTCACCCTGCGGATGCATAGCGAGCGATTATTCGAAGTCAGCAGGCCGCGCCGAAACATCCCCCGGAAACAATAGTTCGGCCGTTGCAGTTACAACAGGCGCGAATCCCAGTGTTTGCAGCGATTCACCGATCGTCTCACGCAATTCGTTTCTCGCAACCACCATGTCTACCGCGCCATGTTCCAACAAAAACTCAGACTGCTGAAACCCCTCGGGAAGCGTTTCCCGAACCGTTTGCTCAATTACCCTTGGCCCCGCGAAGCCAATTAAGGCGCGAGGTTCCGCAATGATGAGGTCTCCGAGCATCGCAAGACTTGCTGAAACACCCCCCATTGTCGGGTCAGTCAAGACAGAAATGAAAGGCAGGCTTGCGTTCTTTAATTTATTCAGGGCTGCAGTTGTCTTGGCCATCTGGAGCAGTGAGAACAGGCCTTCCTGCATCCGGGCGCCCCCGCTCGCGCTAAAACAGATAAAAGGGTTGCCTTGTGCGACCGCATCATCAACGCACTGTGTAAACTTCTCACCAACGACCGAGCCCATAGACCCGCCCATGAAACCAAACTCAAACGCGACCGCTGAAACGGGAATATTCAACAGTCTGCCCCGCCCTGCGACCAAGGCCTCCGACTCCTGACTGGCCTTGCCCGCGTCCGAAAGGCGATCACGATAGCGCTTAGCATCACGGAAGTTCAGTACATCAACCGCGCGCAACCCTGCCCCAATCTCGTCAAACCGGCCGTCGTCAAAAAACCCGCTAAGGCGTGCCCTTGCCCCCAGACGCATGTGATGGCCGCATTTTGGACACACTTGCATTCCTCGATCGAGATCGGCACTGTATAGGACAGTGCTACAGTCATCGCACTTGCGCCAGAGACCCTGCGGCACGCCTCTTCGGGTCGCCGCTGAGGCCACATCCTTGATCTTGGGGGGAATTAATCGGTCGAACCAACTCATGCGTGTCCTCCAGCCGTCGAATCAGCGCCCTCCGTGTCCCAGGCACGAACTGCTCTGCAGAACTCCACTATCTTCACCGCACTTTTTTTGCCCAGTTCCGACTCCACACCCGTACTGACATCTACCGCCCAGGCGCCTGACTGCGTCAGCGCTTCACCCACATTGTGGGCCGCAAGACCTCCCGCAACGATCACCGGCGCACTTAGCGCTATCCGAGCGCGCGTCCAGTCAAAAGCAGCGCCGGTGCCCCCCACTGCTCCGGGATGATAGGTATCCAGCAGAAAAGCTTGGGCGTTGGGGTGTTGGTCGCCAAGCGCCTCTAAGTCTACTCCGTCCCGCATCCGGACCGCTTTGATATAGGGCAATCCGTAAGTCTCGCACTGCTCGGGGGTTTCGTTCCCGTGAAACTGGAGCAGGGTTAACGGGACCCGATCTAGAACCTCAGACACCTCTATCTCGCTCGGGTCAACAAAGACTCCGACCAGATCCACCAACGCTGGGACGGCCGATGCGAGAGATGCGGCCTGGTCCAGGTCGACTGCCCGAGGGCTTGACGGAAAAAAAATCAAACCTAGCGCATCGGCCCCACAGGCGATAGCGACTGCTGCGTCTTCTGCACGAGTCAGGCCGCAGATTTTTACTCGAGTTCGCACTATCTTATTTTACCCTTTGCTCTTCGTTTTATTTTTAGGCGCTCACCAGAACCTGGGGGGCTCTGGAGTCTCAGGGAGTCCGAAGCTTGCCGGATAACGCGCCGCGGTAAAATACAGTCCATCCGGAAGCGCTGTCACTCCTCCGACAGTCCTGTCACGGCTTTCGAGCACCTCCTGCGCCCACGCAATGGGTTTTGCGCCCGTCCCAATCGCCATCAGTACTCCAGTGAGATTTCTCACCATATGTTGCAGAAAACCGTTTGCCTCGATATCTATCCATATCCAGGGACCCCGACCATTCACCGACAATTCATAGATCTCGCGTACCGGTTGCTGTGACTGGCAACCGCTTGCCCTGAAAGCGGAGAAGTCATGCCGACCAATCAGAGCCGTCGCTGCGCGCTGCATACGCGACACATCCAGTTTTTCATAAGTCCAAGCCACTTTGCCTGATAAAAAAGTCGGTCGAACGTCCCGGCAAAACAGGATATATCGATAACGCCTCGCCAGTGCTGTGAAACGGGCATGAAACTCCGGATCGACCGCTTTGACCCACA
>MDSX01011266.1_pt1 | contig 13896 bp, 7 predicted proteins | sample 811141 | NCBI WGS metagenome assembly MDSX01 (sample SAMN05326642, study PRJNA326480) | marine metagenome | isolation source: seawater | place: Atlantic Ocean: South East | collected 2010
TATCGCTTGTTGGTGTGACTACAGCCCACTCTTCACCATCAATAATGGTGCCATCACTGGTGTGGCCAAGCTTCTTTGGTGAATAATAAGATAAATTATTAGGATGTGGATTAAAATTGTAATCTGATGAACCTGCCCTGTCGGGTCCAGAAATTCCAGAGCTTAATCCTTGTGCTGACAAAGTTTCTACGTTATCGATTGGGAGTTCACCAATAAACCGAGAAGGCAACGAATTCTGCCATTGGTTATAAATACGCCGATTAGCGGCATATAAAATCATTACTTCTTTTTTAGCTCGGGTAATGCCAACATAAGCAAGGCGTCGCTCCTCTTCAAGGCCACTCAACCCCTCTTCATCCAAACTACGCTGATGGGGAAATAAGCCCTCTTCCCAACCGGGCAGAAAAACGGTATCAAACTCTAACCCTTTGGCAGCATGTAATGTCATTAAACTAACTTTATCTTCAGTAATATTCTCCTGGTTTTCCATAACTAAACTTACATGTTCCAGAAAACCTTGAAGATTATTAAAATCCTCTAATCCAGAAATCAGTTCTTTCAAATTCTCCAAACGTCCTGGTGCCTCAGGAGATTTATCTCGTATCCACATATCTGTGTAACCCGACTCATCCAGTATAATCTCTGCTAACTCAAAATGTGGCAGAACCCCTATATTTGAACGCCACCTTTCAAAATCTTGCAATAAACCATTAAGAGAAGTACGTGCTTTTGGTTTAAGTTCGTCAGTTTGGATAATCATGCATGCGGCATCATACATCGGCAAATTTTGTGCTCTGGATAGTTGATGTATTGCCTGAACAGTAGCCTGTCCTAGGCCACGCTTTGGAACATTAATGATACGTTCAAAAGCTAGATCATCATCCGGACTATTCACAACTCGCAGGTATGCTATTGCATCGCGAGTTTCATGTCGTTCATAAAAACGTGGGCCACCAATTACCCGATATGGTAAACCCAAGTTTATCATGCGCTCCTCGAACTCTCGCATTTGAAAACCAGCTCTAACGAGTATTGCGATTTCTTCTAAACTTTGGCCTTTCAATTGGCGAGCCTCAATTTCATCTCCGACTGAACGAGCTTCCTCCTCGCCATCCCAAACCGCATTTATTTTAACAAGGTCACCGTCATTCATTCCCGTCCATAGTGTCTTACCTAGACGACCCTCATTATGTGCAATCAACCCTGAAGCAGCGGCTAGGATATTTGGGGTTGAGCGATAATTCTGCTCAAGACGAATAACAGTAGCCTCCAAAAAATCTTTTTCAAATTTCAATATGTTGCCTACCTCAGCACCACGCCAGGAATATATCGACTGATCATCGTCTCCAACACAGCAAATATTTTTATGTTCTTGTGCCAACAACCGTAACCACAGATATTGTGCCACATTAGTATCTTGGTATTCATCGACTAACAGATAACGGAATTGCGTTTGATACTCATGAAGAATATCTGCATTTTCTGTGAATAAAGTTAGACAATGGAGAAGCAAGTCACCAAAATCTACTGCGTTAAGTGTTTTTAAGCGTTCTTGATAATCGCTATAAAGTTTACTTAAAACACCTCCCGCAATTTCTACCTCTTCTTCATTTGAAATTTTTTCGGGTGGTAGGCCCCTATCTTTCCAGCGCTGAATTATTCCCATTAATACCCGAGCTGGCCATTTCTTATCATCAACCTCCATTCGCTCCATCAATTGCTTTAGAAGGCGCAACTGATCATCGGTGTCAAGAATGGTAAAGTTCTGTTTCAGGCCAACCAGCTCAGCATGGCGTCTTAAAATACGCGCGCACAAGGCATGAAAAGTACCGAGCCACCAACCCTCAACTGGTCGTCCTGTTATGGCGGCCACTCGTTCCTGCATCTCACGAGCAGCCTTATTTGTGAAAGTTACCGCTAAAATTTCCCAAGGCCGAGCCTTGTTTTCAACTAAAATATGTGCAAGCCGCGTTGTTAATACTCGCGTCTTACCGGTTCCTGCACCAGCTAAAACTAATATAGGACCATCGAGTGCTTTTACAGCTAACGCCTGCTCATTATTTAGATTTTTTAAATAATGAGGTGTTGGAGAAGAGGGAGCTATAATTTTACCCATACTAAAAGGTTTCCTGCTACTTCAGAGTTCTCAAGCTTACCTGGCTCTGAACGATTATAACATTAATTGTGTCATGAACCAGTCAATCACTGAAACTGGTTTAAAAATTTTATATAGTAGATAGTTAGATTAGTTTAAATTATAAAATAGTTTAGTGCGCACCTTCATGTTCTTCGTGGCGCACTTTAACCAACGCATTATTGTAAGCCTTCATGACTTCCGTCTCATACAAAACGCCGAGGAACTGCATTGTTTCAGAATTGTCAACAACCGCAATAAAATGCTCGCCACTATCCCGAATCACTTTATTCGCAGTTTCTAAGTTGTCGCTTTGGACGAGAATAGGAGGATGAACACGAGCAACGTCGCCAGCATTAATGAGATTGTCCACATCGTGATCGAAAGCAACGTCACTAAGGTCAGCTAACGTAATTGTGCCAAATAGACCCCCGTTTTCACGAACGACAAATAGCTCACCTGTCTCAGAAAACTGTAATTTGTTGCGTAATTCTTGCAGACCGGTATCCATTCCAACGGTTTCAACATTGCGGTCTATGAGTTGACGAACCAGGATACTGCGAAGCAGTGTTGTCTCAAATCCCCCTTTGAGATCTAGCCCCGCTCGTTCCAATTGCCAGCTAAAAAATGACTTTCCTAAGAATTGCCTAGCAACCAGATTTGACGTTACTACGCCAATCATTACAGCGATAGTCAACGGATAGTCATCGGTCAACTCAAAAACAATCAATGTTGTGGAGATAGGCGCCCCTAAAACTGCGGCCGATACAGCACCCATTCCAATTATAGTGTAAGCCCCTGGACCAGAGGATAAGTCAGGAAATATGCCTGTAACAATTATGCCATATGAACCTCCAAGCATAGCACCAATCATCAGAGATGGCGTAAATACGCCCCCTCCAAATCCACTGCCAATGCATATTGAAGTTGCTAATATTTTAGCAAATATGAGGGATGCCATTAAATAAAGTGGCAACTGAACTTTAAGTGCTAAATCAGTTGCGTCATAACCAACACCCAGAATATGGGGGAAAATAAGCGCGATCAAACCGATCAAAAAACCACCAATAGCTGGGTTAATCCACTGAGGACCGGGCACCTTATTCATTAAATCCTCTGTTTTCATCGCAGTGCGCATAAAAATAATGGCAACAATTCCGCCAGAAATCCCCAACCCGGCAACAGCCGGAAACTCCCAAAATGAGGCTAGTGACTGCTCAGCAATACCGAAGGCAGGAACATCGCCAAAATAAATCCTAGATACGATAGTCCCTACAACGCTGGCAATGACGATGGGAGTAAAGGCACTCATTGCAAAATGGCCAACAATAACTTCATGAGCAAATAACGCTCCAGCTATTGGGGCGTTAAAAGAAGCAGCCACAGCCGCCGCCGCTCCACAACCCAATAGGGCACGTGATAGCGAACGTGTTAGATGCAATGTCTTAGCAAACCAAGCTCCGAATGTAGCTCCAAGATGGATGGCTGGCCCCTCTCGACCAACTGAGCCACCAACCCCAATTGAGATTGAACTGGCAATTGCAGCGCCAATACCAGCTCTAAAACTCATGCGACCACCCTGCAAGGCACTAGCTTCAATCACCTTCGCTACACTTTGTGGTCTTTGTCCCGGAATACAGTAGTGTATAAATAATCCTACCATTAAACCACCAATCGCTGGCGTAAACAGAATTTGCCACCATGGGAGTGTTGAAATAGTAGAAATTAAATTTTCTGACGTACCCCCAAGAGATATACTTTGAACAAAGTCAATGAGTTCTCTGATGGCAATAACACCTCCGCCTGCTGCCAATCCAACAAACACAGCCAGAACAGATAGTATTAATTGATCATTTCTGATTATACGACGGAGCCTCATTAAAATGCGACTTACACGTAATCTAGACCGTATCATGATCCTTCACTTATAAAAAAAATAATGTCCTATCAACTATACTTTTTTTGACATTAGCGCTACCTAGAATTTTCTTTATTTTGCAAAAAATTCAAGAAAGTTTGATTAAAATAAACCCGCCATTAGTTGCATTAACTGAGAACACGAGAATAATTAATTTAATCGTTACTTACGATCTGATATTTAACTAAAACCTATTCGCAAATATCAATCTAATAATCGTTTCTGTTATCTCAGTTGTGTATTTGTACAATTATTCAATAGGCCGATTGGGTTTATAATCTGAAGTTTATATCTTTTCTAATAAGGTATCGGCTGAAAAAGGAAATAATCCGGGCAAAAAAAATGCACCATTTTATTGATTTTCTTATTTCCCAAAAACTCTTTAGAATTATAAAAATGTTAAACCCTTAAATAACCAAGTGTAAGGTCAGGCAATATATTATTTAACAAGTTAACGGGTAATTCACTGCTCCTACCAATATGGTATTTCAGCTTGTTTATTACTTAATAATTATGTGAAGTTTTTGAATAAGCCTGTTGATAGTATGTTAATAAATTTGTTGCAAATATACAACATATCTGAATAACTTAAAAAAATCTAAAGCAAATTGGCAATTTTGAACAAACAAGCTTTATTTGGTCTTTCCTTGTTGTTTTAAATTAAAGTAGAATTAGGTAATATTATGTTAATTCATTTGGAAGATGATGCTGCAAGTTATAGTGTTATTGATAAATGAAATGCCTAAACGTCGTAATAGTTTTTACCACATTAGGTGTATAGGTTCAGTTTAATACAGTCTACGTGGCAATTTACGGGGCTAAAGGGATATAAAAAGCATTGCTTGGAAGCCACACAGCCTTCAAAAAATTCTTAATGCTACTCATTGTTGTGACCACAATGACGAGTTGTGCATCAGCGCCTGATACTGATCAAGAAACGCTATTAGAATTAAAAAAAATCAATGATCCGATTGAGCCAACAAACAGGTTTATTTTTGATTTTAATCAAGGTGTGGATGGAGTTATTATAAAACCCGTGACTGGATTATACCGTGGTATCTTTCCAGATATGATACGTGACAGTATCCACAATTTTTTAGAAAATATTAAAACGCCTGTTATATTGGCAAATGATATCTTACAAGGTGAACCGGAAAGAGCTGGTACAACAATTATGCGATTTTTAATCAATTCCAGTGCGGGTATTGCTGGTCTTCGCGATCAGGCAAGCGAATGGGGATTTGAAGACCATGATGAAGATTTTGGCCAAACTATGGCGGTCTGGGGTGTTGGCGAAGGCCCATATCTAATGTTACCGCTCCTTGGCCCTTCCAATCCCCGGGATGCTGTTGGCAAAATTGTCGATAGCTTATTTGATCCAATAAATCTGTGGGCCGACAATAGCGATAGAGATTGGGTTCCAATCGTTCGCACCGCTGTTAGCGGTATCGACAAGAGAGATCGGCTTTGGGATATTTTGAATGACCTTGAAAAGTCATCCATCGATTACTACGCAGCTATTCGCAGCCTTTATCGTCAGCAAAGAAATGAAGAAATTTCAAATGGTTCAGGAGCTAAAAATAATCAAACTCCAAATCTTGCAGAGAAATCTGCAATGATGGATAATTCTGACGTAAAACAAAATAGCACTGTCGGACCTTAAAGATGAGCCTTATTAGCCGGGGTTTAATTGCCACCCTTTTCACTATTAGTATATATCTTAGCGCAGGCGTTGAAAAAGCCCACGCGGATAAATTCATCAATGGTGCTGAAGAGTTTATCACGTCTCTCGCCGCCAAAGCTGAAGTAGCTCTTCTCACGGAGAATATTTCAACTATCGAACATCAAAAACGTTTTCGAAAACTTATGTTAGATAGTTTTGACCTTAACGGTGTTGGGAAATGGGTTATCGGTCGTTATTGGCGACGTGCCTCCAAAAGTGAGCAGGCCGAGTACTTAAACTTATTTGAGAAATTTATAGTTGCAACATATAGTAAGCGATTTAGAGGTTACACAAAAGCTAAACTGCAGGTCAACGGAGCGACTAAACGCAAATCAATGGCTTTTGTTGACTCTCAAATAAACCGTGAAGGTGCGAAGCCTATCCGCATTACGTGGAGGGTTAAACTTTTAAATGGCGAATATAAAATTACAGATATTATTATTGAGGGTATAAGTTGGATTCAAACTCAACGTTCAGAATTTGTATCGGTAATCCGAAATAATGGCGGCAAGGTATCCGGCCTGATAAGCGCGTTACAAAAAAAAATAAACTATCTAACATCCATAAAAAAATAAATCTAACTAGCTTTTAACAAGAGGCCTATATTTAATGCGATGAGGTTGGTCTGCCAATGCCCCTAACCTACTTTGGCGATCTGCCTCATAATCGTCGTAATTTCCCTCAAACCAAACTACCTGGCTATCCCCTTCAAATGCAATAATATGGGTAGCAATGCGATCTAAAAACCAACGGTCGTGACTAGTGATTAAGATACAGCCTGGAAAGGCCAGGAGCGCTTCCTCTAAAGCGCGCAATGTATCTACATCCAAATCATTGGTTGGCTCATCAAGCAAAATTACATTCGCACCAGATTTCATAACCTTGGCTAGATGAACCCGATTTCTCTCGCCACCTGATAACTGACCAACTTTCTTTTGCTGATCTGGTCCTTTGAAGTTAAATTGGGAGACATAAGCCCTACTCTGCATCGTGCGATGCCCTAACTCTACCTCATCCAAGCCTTCAGATATTTCTTCCCAAACAGTCTGATCATCAGAGAGTTCTTCACGTGACTGGTCCACGTAGCCTAATTTAACTGTGTCACCAAACCGGATGGACCCTGAGCTATTCTTTTCTGTTCCTGAGATCATATTAAAAAGAGTAGTCTTGCCCGCACCGTTTGCTCCAATAATACCGACAATTGCTCCGGGTGGTATCTTGAAATTTAAATCCTCAAATAAAAGATGTTTATCAAATCCTTTTGATAAACCTTCTGCCTCTATAACCAAGTCTCCAAGACGAGGCCCTTGCGGAATAATAATTTGTGCTGTGTCGGGCGTTTTATTATCTGCTTCTGCCTTCAATTTATCGTAAGCGGTAATACGAGCCTTGCTTTTAGCTTGACGTGCGCGGGGTGACTGCCTTATCCATTCTAACTCATTAGCAAGCGTCTTTTGACGTGCCTGATCCTGCTTCTCGTCTTGAACAAGACGTTTCTGTTTTTGCTCTAACCAAGAAGAGTAATTACCTTCATATGGAATACCTCGGCCACGGTCGAGCTCTAAAATCCAACCGGCTACATTATCTAAGAAATAGCGGTCATGAGTAATCGCGACAACACATCCCGGATATTCTTGTAGATGCAATTCCAACCACGCTACTGATTCGGCATCTAAATGGTTCGTTGGCTCATCTAGTAATAATAAATCTGGTTTTTGTAACAGTAAACGACAGAGGGCTACTCTCCGCTTTTCACCACCCGAGAGTTTTGTCACATCCGCGTCACCAGGTGGGCAGCGCAAAGCATCCATCGCGATTTCAACAGTTCGCTCTATTTCCCAGCCATTAACAGCATCAATCTTTTCCTGCAAATCTCCTTGCCGCTCTAATAGCGAATTCATCTCATCGTCATCCATGGGTTCTGCAAATTTAGCGCTGACTTCATTAAACTCATCAACAAGATCTTTGATTTCGCCAACACCTTCCATTGCATTCCCGGCCACATCCTTATTTGGGTCTAATTCTGGTTCCTGTGGCAAATAGCCAACACGTACACCATCAGCCGCCCAAGCCTCACCATTAAATTCTGTCTCAATTCCAGCCATAATTTTCAGTAGCGTTGATTTACCCGCGCCGTTTGCACCTAGAACGCCAATTTTTGCACCCGGCAGAAAGGATAAAGAAATGTCCTTCATTAACTCGCGGCCGCTCTGAAACGTCTTGTTTAGCTCTTTCATCACGTAAATATATTGATAGGATGCCATTAAAAGCTCCCCTTAAATTGTAAAATAAATGGTTTAAAAATGTTTAGCGCAGCATCGCATCAGATGCAATCACAGGTGATCCTGAAACAAGTAATAAATCTCAATACAGATTGATTCCGTGATTTTTTGAATCCTGAACTTCATGGCAACGCAGGATTAATTCCTCTGCCTGAACCGCAAGAAGGGCATCTAGCCAGTATTTTTATATAATTTTGAAAAGTAAATTTGAGACGTTAAACGCTTTCAAAATAGAATTTATGACTTTTTTTATAACAGTTTTATGACATTTGGCATTTAATCCTTTAAAATGGGGGACTTCACAAGGATAATATCTAAATTTCATAAAAAAGTAATATTTCTATAATAGAATTTAGGTCTGAACGGTTTTGGCGCGCAAGAGATAGATAATTCCGTATATCTAGATAAACCAGTTTAAAAAAGAACCAAGTTTATTTTCAAGTCTCGCTCAAAATTTAATTACTTTATACAAACAGATAAAACACATGAATTCTGACCCACAAGAAAATATAGAAAAAGACTGGATCGAGGCTGAACTAGAAGATTCGTTAGACGAAGAACTCGAGTTAGAATTAGATGACCTGCGTATACCTACAGAATTGCGCAGTCTAATTGGAAAAAAACAAAAACGTACTCTGCAACGACGTTATTATTTTAAACACTTAATGCTACTCCAATCTGAATTAGTTAAGCTCCAAGACTGGGTTTCTTATACTGGTTATAAATTAGTGGTAATCTTTGAAGGTCGCGATGCGGCTGGAAAGGGTGGTGCCATAAAACGAATTACACAACGTTTGGACCCACGAATATGTCGTGTAGTTGCTTTGCCAGCCCCTACGGAAAGGGAAACAACACAATGGTATTTCCAACGCTTTGTCCCCCACTTACCCGCCAATGGGGAGATAGTTCTATTTGATCGTTCATGGTATAACCGCGCTGGCGTTGAAAGAGTAATGAAATTTGCTAGTAAAGTTCAGGTCAATCAATTCTTCAATGATGTGCCGGAATTTGAGCGAATGCTGGATCGGTCAGGAATTAAACTTATAAAATATTGGTTTTCAATTTCTGATCAAGAACAACAACTTAGGTTCTTAATGCGAATACATGATCCGATGAAACAATGGAAATTGAGCCAAATAGATCTAAAATCAAGAATTCTTTGGGAAGAATATACAAAAGTTAAAGAAGAAATGCTCACTCGCACCAATATTCCTGAAGCACCGTGGCATATTGTTGCAGCTAATGATAAAAAACGTGCCCGTCTTAACTGCATAAAACATCTTATAGACCAAGTTCCATACAAAGAAGTGCCGAACGAAGAAATTTCTTTGCCCGACCGAATATTCAACCCAGATTATGAGCGCAATACCTTTCCCAAATCATTGTTCATACCCGAAAATTATTAATTATAACCGATAATTAAAATAACAAAACTGATTGCATCTGCCATCTAGAAAAAAACTAATATTAATATTGTTACTGTGGTCAAGAAGTTATTAAATGGTTATTTAGGTAGCATAATTAAACGTAACCTCAAGATCCTAATATTGCAAAAGTTACAGTAAACAGTCAAAGGTACCCATCTTATGCATAAAATTGGTGCAATACCATTTAACATCCGCGGCGACCAAATCGCTATTTTATTTATAACTTCACAGACACGTGGAAGGTGGATATTTCCAAAAGGAACTCTAGAAAAAGGGGAAAACCACGAAGCTGGCGTTAAAAGAGAGGCTTATGAGGAAGCTGGGATAAAAGGTGATGTTCTGAATGATTTTCCAATTACAATTCCGATTACCAAACAGACTAATGATGGATTGATAAAGATCCCCGTCACTTACTATCCGCTTCTCGTAAGAGAACAGCTGGAAGAATGGCCTGAGCGAGAAAAGCGCCAACGCCACTGGTCACTAGTTTCAGATGCAACACGGGCAACTGACAGGATCGATTTCTTAAACTTAATAAATCAGTTTGATCAACTTAGCCCATGGATATTAGAAATCTCAAAAAATAAAATAAAATAGCTGCCAGTAAAGCCGACGCAGGAACAGTAATTATCCAGGCAGAAGTAATCGAAAACACGAATTGTCGACGAACCAATTTACGACGAATTCTAATATTGATACCCTTAAAAGCCTCCTCGGCTGTATTATTCAGCTTATGCCCAGGCCGTAGACGCTTTTTATTTGGGTTTTCCATAGTTTCGCGCAAAAAGCCAACACCAAAAATAGCCCCAATTGCAATATGAGTTGAACTAACTGGCAGTCCAAGCCCTGTAGCTATTAAAACGGTAATAGCCGAAGCCAGAGCAACACAATAGGCTCTGGGAGCGTTTAGACGTGTGATTTTTTGACCAACGGTGGTAATAAGTTTAGGCCCAAAAAGCGTTAGTCCTAATGCTATACCTAGAGCCCCTATTAACATTACCCACAGAGGTATAGAAACTTTCGATGCCACCATATCTTGTGGGCCAAAACTTGACACAATCGCAGCTAAAGGCCCCACAGCATTAGCAACATCATTAGCTCCGTGAGCAAAACATAAGAGCGACACACCAGCAATTAACGGTAAATTAAATAGTTGATAAATATCTTTTTTCTTATCACTAATATTTCTAGCTTTTTTCTTGATAAACGGTGAGGATAGTCTCCAGGCTGCAAAGAATCCCAGAAGTGAAAATAAACATATCTCAAAAATGTCAGGCTTCCATATTTTCTTCAGCCCTTTGATTGACATATAGGCAACAAACGCAGCGGCCATTAAACCAATTAAAAATGGCACCCATTTAATTGCGGCAACTTTCCGTTCTGGTACATTAATGATTTTAATTTTGATAAAAAATAGAAACCCTGCAGCGACGAGGCCACCAAAAACAGGCGATATAACCCAACTGGCTGCAATTTTTGACATAGTAAACCAATTAACCAAACCAAAGCCAGCGCCAGCAATACCTGCACCCATTACGCCTCCAACTATTGAATGTGTAGTGGAAACGGGTGCATTAAGATAAGTTGCTAGATTAATCCATAAAGCTGCCGCAAGTAATGCGGATATCATCAAATAGCGAAAGCTCTCAAGTGAGATTTGATCTCCGGGCGTTATTATTCCCTTAGCAACTGTTTTTACCACATCACCACCAGCTAGGAGTGCTCCTGCACTTTCAAAAACAGCTGCTATAAGAACAGCAGAAAAAATTGTTAATACTTTGCCACCTACAGCTGGCCCCATATTATTTGCGACATCATTTGCACCTATATTTAAAGCCATATAACCGCCTATTGCAGCGGCGGCGACTAGAAGAACGATCTCCTCGCTAGCCACTTCTAAGCTCAGACTGCCATAAATACCTGCAAGTACGATGAAAATAATCGCAATTGAAATTGGAAGAAAGTTTGACCGAACAGTAGTAACTTGGCCCCAGTAGTAGGATGCTCGTCGTAAGTCGTTGACATATCTATTTGATGACTTTTCCTGATTCTTCTCCATAATGGTCTCAATAAACTAATAATGTTATTTTATGCAAGAGACATTTAAAATTGAAATATTCAATAAAACTAGAAAATTTCCTACTCATAAACTATTGTTTTTTAAGCTTATTTTTATCCATAATCATCTAAATATCTTCGGAAAGATATTTAGGATCAAAATAAGATAGATCTTTCTATAAAAAATCCAGTTTGATTCGCAAAATGTGGACCTCTAAGCTTGGCTCTCTATTTAGGGACAAGTTTTATATATATAGACGCGATATAACGTCGAAAATAACGAAATTTGTTCGCGGATCTCGCTTAAGTCCATCGCGGTGTATAATTCTGAACCGATTTGTACTGATTGGGCATGTTTAAATGATAATTTAGTTGATTGGCTGCATGCCGGGTCCAATATGGATCAAATAAGTGCATACGGGCAATAACGCATATGTCACCACGTCCACTTGCAATTATTGAGTTAGCATCGGCGTAAGATTGTATATTTCCAACTGTCATTGTGGGTATTTCAGCCTCTAAACGGATCCGATCTGAGAAAGGCAGTTGAAATAACCTGCCGTATTCTGGTTTTTCTTCAGATACAACCTGCCCCGATGAGACATCTAGAATATCACAACCGATATTTTTAAAGGCCCTAGCAATTTCTACGGCATCTTGTGGCGTTATTCCTTCTTCTATCCAGTCCGTTGCTGAGATCCGAACGGAAATTGGTTTTTGCTCCGGCCATTTCTCGCGAATGGTTTCAAAAACCTTTAAGGGATATCGCAAGCGATTTTCAAGTGAGCCGCCGTAGTCATCAGAACGAATATTGGTTTTTGGGGAAATGAACGTATTTAAAAGATAACCGTGCGCACAGTGAAGCTCGAGCATATCAAAACCCGCCTTATCTGCTCGCGCCGCAGCCATAACAAAATCGTTTAACACGTCTTCCATATCTGCTTCGTTCATTTCTTTCGGCGTGGGATTTGATGCAGAATATGGGATTGGTGAAGCCGATATTATATCCCACGCTCCCGACGAAAGCGGGGCCTGCTCGCCGCCATCCCATTGAAGCCGTGTTGAAGCTTTTCGTCCAGCATGGCTAATTTGCATCCCGATTTTGCTATACGAGTTGTCATGAACAAAATCAACAACCCTCTTCCATGCGGCGACATGATTGTCATTATACATTCCAGCACAACCTGGGGTTATACGTCCATCGGCGGAAATAGCGGTACTTTCAGTCATGATTAGGCCCGCACCACCCATCGCGCGGCTACCAAGATGCACCAAATGCCAGTCACCAATTAAGCCATCTTCGGCTGAATACATGCACATTGGTGACACAGCAATCCGATTTTCTAACAGCATCCCACGAAGTTTATATGGCGTAAAAATAGGCGGCGGGGTTTCGTTACTGCGTTTAACACCCGTCTGTTTCGCAGCTTTATCAGCCACCCAATCATCCATGGTTGCAACCAAATGATCGTCTCGAAGTCGCAAATTCTCATGATTAATTCGTAGGCTGCGAGTTAATAATTGATACGAGAACTGCATGGGCTCCATGACATCATGATAACGTTCGACATCTTCAAACCATTCCATGCTCACCTGAGCGGCCCGTTGCAACGCATTGACATCCGGTTCACGTTTTTTCTGAAAAGCCGGCAAAGCGCTTTTTACATCGTTAGAGTTTTCGTGAATTGCATCATAAAGTGCAACGGCATCTTCCATCGCCAGCTTGGTACCTGAACCTATTGAAAAATGTGCGGTATGCAGCGCATCGCCAAGTAAAACGATATTATCGTGGTAATATTTTGCATTTTTTACTCTCGGAAAACTGCGCCATACTGAATTATTTGTAATCAACTTGTCATCGCCAAGTTCCTTTTCAAACACTTTCGCGCAATAAGCTACCGTATCTTCTTCTGTCGCGTTATCCAGTCCCGCTTTCCTCCAGGTATCTTCTGTTGTCTCAATTATAAAAGTCGAATTACCTGGCATATATTGATAGCAGTGAGCCCGCCATAACCCCCCTTCATATTCGTTGAAGTAGAAAGTAAACGCATCAAATGCCATTGTTGAGCCAAGCCAAACAAATTTATTAGGCCGAAACACGACATCAGAGCCGAACTCAGCTGCATTCTGGTCGCGAATAAATGATGTAACCCCGTCACCCGCGATAATTAAATCCGAATCTTTATACTTTTCTATACTATCAATCACGACATCATGGAGGATAACAACCCCCAACTCTTTCGCTCGTGCTTCCAATATTTGCAACAACTTTAAACGCTGCATGCCCGCAAAGCCGTGACCACTTGAGGTGATTTTTTCCCCTTTGTGAAATACATCAATATCATCCCAATGAA
>MDSX01049570.1_pt1 | contig 13888 bp, 15 predicted proteins | sample 811141 | NCBI WGS metagenome assembly MDSX01 (sample SAMN05326642, study PRJNA326480) | marine metagenome | isolation source: seawater | place: Atlantic Ocean: South East | collected 2010
AATGACGATCTAATATCAGCTATATTTATCTCTTTTTTCTCTAACCTTAGCTCTATCAAGGTGCCGCCTTTAAAATCGACACCTAAATTTAATCCCTTTATAACAATTATAATTAATGAAAAAAAAACTAAAATTAAAGAAAGAAAATTTAATCTTTTATAAAAACTAGTAAAGTTAATTTTATTTTTTATATCAAAAATCATATTGTTATAGTTTTATCTTTGTTTTTAATTACATATAAAGATGATAAATGCCTTGCAAAAAAGTAAGCTGAAAAGAGTGTTGTTATAATTCCAATACCTAACGTGACAGCAAAACCTTTAACTGGGCCGGACCCTAGAAAAAAAAGAATAACGGCAGATATTAAAGTTGTAATATTTGCATCAAAAACAGCTGATTGAGCTTTTTTATATCCGCTATCAAAAGCATGAATGCTTGAACTTTCTGACTTAATTTCTTCTTTTATTCTCTCAAATATTAAAACGTTTGCATCAACAGCCATACCTACTGTTAAAATAATTCCAGCAATACCTGGTAATGTTAATGTAGCTTCTAGAATTGTTAAAATTCCAAGTAGAAGAATAAGATTAATGATTAAAGCTAGATCAGCAATAATTCCCAGCTTTCTATACTTATACAACATGTAAAAAATAACTAATACAAAACCTATTAATAATGAAATAGCACCGGCTTTTATTGAATCTTCACCAAGATCGGGTCCTACAGTTCTTTCCTCAATAATCTTTAATGGAGCTGGTAAAGCACCTGATCTGAGAAGTAAGGCTAAATCAGTAGCTGATTGAAAAGTAAAATTTCCTGTAATAACACCGTTACCGCCAGCAATAGGTTCTCTTATGTTTGGTGCGCTTATTATTTTATTGTCTAAAATTATTGCCAACCTTTTACCAACATTATTTGCGGTAACTCTTGCAAACTTTTTTGACCCAACTCTATCTAATGAAAAATTAACTGTCGCTTGGTTATTTTGACTATCAAAACTTGGTTTTGCAGATACTAAATTATCACCACTTAACACAACTCTTTTGTTAATACTTAGTTTTTCATTACTATCTTCGTACGATAATAATTCAGATCCGAAATCAGATTCGTCTTCTGAAACTAGTCTAAAAGAAAGATTTGCTGTTTTTCCTAATAAGTTTTTAATTCTATTAGGATTATCAAGTCCAGGTAGCTCGATTAATATTCTATCATTTCCTCTTCTAATAATAGTAGGCTCATTAGTGCCAACCTCATCAATTCTTCTTCTTACAATTTCTAACGATTGATCAAGAGTAGAGTTTTTAATTTCTATAACTCCAAATTTAGAAAACGTAATTTTAATTTGATCATCTTGGATTAGATGGTCCATTTCATAAGATCTAAATTGATCATAATAAGAATTTAATGAATTTTCTTTATTTAAAAAAAAATCTTCAAATCTAGTAGTATCTTCTTTATTTAATATGAAAGTTATTGATTCATCAATTAGCTTTAAATTTCTGTATATAAAATTATTTTCTTTCATCGCTTTTCTTAAATTTATTAATTTCTGTTGTAATCTTTGATTTATTACAGGTTTGGAATCAACTTCTAGAAGTAAATAAGAACCACCTTGAAGATCTAAACCAAGGTTAACTTTTTTATTTAATATTGGAATATTTTCATTTTTAATAAAATTGCTTAAAGAAAAAAAGCTTAAAATAATAATAATTGAATATATTATTATTAATCTGATTTTTGAAAAATATAACACAAAATTTAATTACTTATTTTTTTTAGTATCATTAATCAAACTTTGAATAGTTGATTTAACAACTTTAATAGTAACATTTTCTGAAATTAATAAATCAACTTTGTCATCTTCATGAACTTTTTCAATTTTTCCAACTATGCCACCTGATGTGACAACATCATCGCCTCTTTTTAGTCCAGACACCATAGACTTGTGATCTTTAATCTTTTTTTGTTGTGGTCTAATTAGAAAAAAATAAAAAATAACAAATATTAATATTAATGGAACAAACTGAGCAAATCCTGATCCTGACATAATAACTCCTAATTTTTAATATGATTATACTAAATAAAAAAAATAAACAATAATAATTATGATATACGTTCTTGATTGTTCATATAAGGTCTTAAAACTTCTGGAATTATAATGCTACCGTCTTTTTGTTGGTAATTTTCCATAACTGCAATCAATGTTCTGCCTACTGCTAATCCTGAGCCATTTAAAGTACCTAAATAATCAGTAACATTGTTTTTATTTTTAAACTTAGCCTTCATTCTTCTAGCTTGAAACTGTCCGCAGGATGAACAGCTAGATATTTCTCTATATTTATTCTCGGAAGGAATCCAAACTTCTATGTCATATGTTTTTTCTGCACTAAAACCCATATCTCCTGATGATAATATTATAACTCTATAAGGAAGCTTTAGAGCTTTTAATATATCTTGAGCACAATTAGTCATTCTTTCAAGCTCCTTAATATTATCATTGGGATTTACAATACTTACTAATTCAACTTTATAAAATTGGTGCTGTCGAATCATACCTTTAGTATCTTTCCCATAACTCCCTGCTTCTTTTCTAAAACATGCTGTAGATGCAACTAGTCTTAAAGGTAAGTCTTTTTCATTTAAAAAAGATTCTCTAACCATATTAGTCAATATCACTTCTGCTGTAGGTATTAAAAATTTTCTAGAACTTTCATCTTCTAATTTAATCTCAAATTGATCATTTTCAAATTTAGGAAGTTGGCCTGTACCAAACATAGTATTATCATTAACAATTAATGGTGGTGATATTTCGTTGTAACCAAATTTTTGAGTGTGCATATCTAACATAAAATTTGAGATGGCTCTTTCTAAAAGCGCAAGATTATTTTTTAAGAACACAAATCTTGCACCAGATGTTTTGGAAGCAATATTAAAATCCATTTGTTCTAATTTAATTCCAATTTGATCATGTGAAAGTGGTTTAAATTCGAATTTTTTAATTTCCCCAAATTTACTAATTTCTTTATTTGCTTTTTCGTCTTTTCCAACTGGAACATCATCTAATGCAAGATTAGGTAATGAAGAAAGAATTAATTCAATTTCTTTTTTTAATTCACCTTGTTCTTTATTTAATTTATCAATTTCTAGTGATATTTCTTTGGAAAGCTTAAATTGTGTTTTATCTTTTTTTTGAGATATAGTTTTTTTTTGTTGTTCTAATTTTTCTTTTTTTTGTATTAATTCCCTATTTTTTTTGTCCGAATTTAGTAAATTGTCTAAACTTATATTTTCATTTCTATCCTTGATTTTTTTTAAAAACAGATCAGGATTTTTTCTAATTATTTTAATATCATGCATTATCTTTTCTTTTCTCAATTATTTTTACTGATAATATAGATAATTCATAAAGAATTAATAGTGGTATTCCTAAACCAATTTGAGTTATTGGGTCCGGTGGTGTTAATAAAGCTGCTACCGCAAATATAATGACTATTACATATTTTCTTCTTTTTTTTAAATATACTGAATCAACAAAACCCACCCTTGCTAACAAACTTAATAAAACTGGCAATTGAAAACTTATTCCAAATGCAAAAATAAGCCTCATTATAAGCGATAAGTATTCATTAACTTTTGCTTCCAGTTGTATCGGTAAACTATTTAATTGAGCCGTAGTTTCGAATGTAAGAAAAAACTTTATAGCTAAAGGCATAATTAAATAATAGACGAGCATCCCACCTAGAAGAAAAAGAACTGGGGTAGCTATAAGATAAGGCAAAAGTGCTCTTTTTTCATTTTTATATAAACCTGGAGCAACAAATTTCCATAATTGTGTCAAAATTACTGGGCTAGCTACAAACATGGCTGCAAAAAAAGCTACTTTTAAATATGTGATAAAAGTTTCATGTAAGGCAGTAAAAATCATTCTTCTGTTTAAACCATCACCTTTTACAGCATCAGCATATGGCGCTAGTAAAAAGTTATAAATATTTTCAGCAAAAAAATAACAAACAATAAAAAATAAAAACAAAAATACAATTGATTTTACTAATCTGGATCTTAACTCAGTAAGGTGTTCAACGAAGGTTGACTTATTTTCTTTTACTTCAGTCATTTTTTTTATTATCTTTTTTTTCAGTCAAATCTTCTTCTATAGAATCTTCCATCTCAGAAATATCTTTTTGAACATCATTAAAATAATTTTTAAATGAACCCACCCATGATCCAACTTTTTTTAATATTTTAGGAAAGTCCTTTGGTCCAATAATTAACATTGCTAAAACCACAACTATTAGAATTTCAAACCAACCGATTTGTGGCATTGTAAATTATTTTTTATCTGAATTTTCTTCTTCGCTAGTATTATCTTGTGACGATGTTGAATCTGTTTGATCTTGTATAGGATCTTTCATACCTTTTTTAAAACTTTTAATTCCTTTGGCTACATCACCCATTAAACTGGATATTTTTCCTCTCCCAAAAAGAAGAACTACCAGTACAACTACTATTGCTATTTGCCAAAAACCTATACTCATACCCGGACTATATACAATTTTTTAAATATATTAAAGGTATCTTTTAGTCCTCTTCTGATTTAAGTGACTGATTTAACATATCATCTATATTTGAATATATACTCTCTTTTTTTTCATCTAATTGTTCTTTATAAAATTTTCCGGTACCAAAAATTGATGTATCAACATTTGCATTATCAATTAATCCGGCAGAAGTTAATTCTTCTATATTGGGCAAATCAGATAATTTTTGAAGATTAAAATGACTTAAAAAATCATCTGTTGTAACATACTGAATTGGTTTTCCTGGAACATCTTTTCTTCCAGATGGTCTAACCCAGTTTAACTCTAATAAAATTTCTAGAGTACCTGTAGCAAAAGCAACGCCACGAATCTCTTCAATTTCCGATCTTGTGACAGGCTGGTGATAAACGATAATAGCCAGAGTTTCTATAGCTGCTTTTGAAAGTTTTTTTTTAGTATAAGTTTGAAGATTCATAAATTTCGAAAGATCAGTTGAAGTTCTAAAAGACCATTTATTTGCAATGCATACAAGATTAATACCTCTACCTTCATATTGTTTTTTTAAAGATTCCAATATTTTAGTTACATCAGCGCGCGAACTTAATTTTTCTTCTATATTTTCAACGCTTAATGGTTCTTCAGCAGCAAATAGAATAGCTTCTATCCTTCTTTCCATGGTTGCAACATTTTTTGGAAATTTTAATATTTTTAAATCACTTTTTTTACTCATTAGTTTCCTTTTATATATAATTTATCAAATGGTTTTTCTTGAGAAATCTTAATAGAACCTTCTTTAGAAAGTTCTAATGATGCTGCAAAAATTCCAGCTAAACCAGTTTTTTTAAGTTTCACACTTTCTTTAAATTTGTAAGGAACAAGCTCAGATATATCTTTCCAATTATTTATTTTATTAAAATTTTTTCTAATAATTTCAATTGCTTGCTCTGTAGTAAAAACAGGTAATTTTGGTATATTTATAGACATAAAATTTTTTCTCATAATATGAACAGAGTAAGCTTTTAAAAGTTCAAATAATGTGACTGAATACTCTGATTTAATTGAAGATCTAACGCCACCAGTAATTCCACGCATATGTATATCAATACCTAATCTTTTTTTTCTTAAAAGTTGATCAGACAATAATCTAATGAGTTCTAATTTTTTTAATTGTAATTTTAATTTTTCAGCCACTTCACTAGCTTTAAAATCATCATCTTCATCGTCTGGTAATAGAAGTTTTGACTTAAGGTAAGTTAACCATGTAGCCATCAAAAGATATTCTGATGCTAAATCTAAGTTTAGCTTTTTTGCATTATTTATAAATTCTATAAATTGATCTGCTAATTGACTAATTGAAATATTTGCTAAATCTACCTTTTGTGATTTTGCAAGATCTAAAAGAACCTCTAGAGGCCCAGAATAATTTTCAATTTTTATTTCAAAAGCATTTTCTTTTGCTAATTTCATCTAAAATATTTTACCCCAAAAATTTATAAAATTGTGATGTTTTTTTCTTAGTATAAATATCAATTTTTGGGATAACTTTATATAACCTATTCATTTCTTTTAAGTTACCGTTGCAATGTAAAACCAAATTACAACCTGATTTTAATGCTTTTAGAGCATTTATTTCTAATTTATGTGTCAGCGATTTCATTGAAATATCATCAGAAATTAAAATACCTTTAAATTTTATATGATTACGTATTATTTTATTAATAATTTTTTTAGAGTGAGTCGCTGTATTATAACTATCATATTTCTTATAAATAACATGAGCAGTCATAGCAAAATATGATTTGCAATTTTTAAAAACTTTAAAGTCATTGTTTATTAATATATTTTTACTTACATTGACAATTGGCGTGCTTTTATGACTGTCTTTTTCTGCCAAACCATGACCAGGTATATGTTTAATTACTGTAGCAACTTTATTTTTTTCATATAATTTTATGCATAGATTGCCAATTTTTGAAATTGATTTTAGATTGCTTGAAAAGCATCGGGTTTTTAAAATATTATGAGTTTTTTTTCTAATTATATCAAGTACTGGAACTGTGTTAATGTTAATTCCAACATCATTTAAAATTTTACATACAGAGTTTACGTATATCGTATAATTAATTAAAAAATTTTTTTTATTTGATTTGAAGAGTTTGCCAAAATATTCATGTGAAAAATTAGAAAAATCAATAATTTTACTTAAACGTGAAACATTGCCTCCCTCTTCATCAATTAAAATTGGATATTTTTTATCTTTAAAAATGCGCTTAATATCGTAAGTAAGTTTTTTAAGTTGTTGAATATTTTTTATATTTCGAGAAAAAAGTATCAAACCCCATGGTTTAGATTTTTTTAAGAAAAGTTTCTCTTTTTTAGTTAATTTATAACCTTTTATTCCAAATATTATTGCTTTTTTATTTAGATTCATCAGAAATAAGTTTTTCCCATATTCTAGGTTTTTTTAGTTTTTCGTATTCCGCAATATCATCTTTATAAACAATAATATTATCAGTATCACTTTTTAAAATTTGTAAATTATCACTTTGTTGAATTAATAATAATGAATATGCAGATCTAGATTTATTTGTAGCTATTATATTTTTTTCAGAAATATAATAACTAATAGAAAAGGAAAATATTATAAAAAGAGGTAAAATAAAAAAAAAATTTATAATATTTTTTTTCATTACATGCTTTTTGGTGTTGATACACCTAGTATATTCATTCCATTTTCAATTACTATAGCCAAAGATTGTAATAAAATAATACTTGGATTATTAAAACTATTATTATCTTGTATAAACCTATAATTTTTATTTTCTCTGCCCATGTTCCAATAAGAATGAAATAATGTCACTAATTCATATAAATAAAACGGTATTCTATGAGGTTCTAACTTAGTCGATGACAATTCTACGCATTTTGGCCACTCTGAAATTTTTTTGAGGATCTCAATTTCATGTTCATTTAATGTAAAATTTTTATCAACTTTGATTTTTTTCTTTAAGTTTATATTTAATATTCTAAAGATTGAATTAATTCGAGCGTAGGCGTATTGAACATAAAAAACAGGATTGTCCTTAGATTTTTCAGTTACTTTTTCAAAATCAAAATCTAACTCAACATCATTGCTTCTATTTAACATCATAAATCTTACAGAGTCTTTTCCTACTTCATCCATAAGATCTTGTACTGTGATGTAATCACCTTTTCTTTTTGACATTTTAAATGGCTCTCCTTTTTTAAATAATTTAACTAACTGTGAAACTTTACAAATTAAATCAGTTTTATTATTTGAAATAGCTTTAGTAGCAGACGTTATTCTTTTAATATAACCTGAATGATCTGCTCCAAGTATATTAATTAAAACATCATAATTTCTTGAAATTTTATAAGAATGGTATGCCATGTCAGCTGCAAAATAAGTCCATGAACCATCTGCCTTTTGTAATGGTCTGTCTAGATCATCACCGAATTTCGTTGATTTAAATAAAAGTTGTTTTCTTATCTTCCATTCTTTAGTTAACTCACCTTTAGGTTCGCTTAATTTACCTTCGTATATGTAATTTTTTTTTTTGAGCTTATTTACAGTTTTTAAGACTGTTTTATTATGTATTAATTTTGACTCATAAACAAAATTATTATGTTTTATGCCTAATAAACTTAAATTATTAATAATTAACTCCATTGAGTATTTTAAAGATTCTTTTTCTAATTTATTATAAATTTTCTCAAAATTACTAAAATTCTTTATTGCATTATTATTAATAATTTTTTGAGCAATATTAATAATATAATCTCCAGGATATAAATCTTTATCAGTGGGAAATTGTTTTTTTTCTAATATTTCTATTATTCTATAGTAAACTGACATGACAAAAATTTTTATTTGGCCTCCATGATCATTCACGTAATATTCTTTTGTAACTTTATTTCCATTAAAACTTAATAAATTAGATAAAACATCTCCTAAAATAGCCCCCCTACAATGACCAACATGTAAAGGTCCGGTTGGGTTGGCGGAAACAAATTCTACATTATATTTTTTATTTTTAATTCTATTTGAACCAAATTTCGAATTTAAAGAAATAACTTTAGAAAGATAATTTTTCCAGAAGGTAGTTTGGAATGATATATTTATAAAACCTGGGCCAGAAATTTCTATCTTTTTAAACTCTTCAAAGGTAATTAATAAATTTTTTTTTATAATTTCAGCTAATTTAACAGGATTGGTATTATTATACTTTGATAAAACCATTGCAGCGTTACATGAGATATCAGCTTTTTGATTTTTCGGTGATATTTCGACTGTAATATTCTTAAATTTTAATGGTAACTTAATTTTTTTAGCTTTTTGCAAACCATTAAGACTTTTTAATATTTTTTGTTGATACTCTACGAATATATTCATTTTATTTTTTTATGTAAATTTATTGCATATCTATCAGTCATACCAGCAATAAAATCTGCTACAACTCTTTCTTTTATTTCACCTTTTAAAAAATTTTTATCAATATATTTTTTGTGTTTTTTGAGCAAATGATCAAATAAGTCACTTATAATCTTTTTGCCTCTGTTTGTGTTTAAAATAACCATTTTATTATTATACATTTTGTTTTTTAGGAAATTTTTAATTTGTTTATCTATACTTTTCATTTTTTCTGAAAAATCAACTATTAAAGAGTCATGATCATATATATCTATTATGGATTTAGGATTTACCTTTTTTAAATTGTTTTGAGTAGTTTTAATGACATCTAAAACCATAGTATTAATTAATTCTCTCACAATTTGACTAATAATTATTTCTCTTCTGTATTTTTTTATTTTTGAATAATGTTTTTTAATTAATTTGGATACAAATGGTATTGAATCTAGATCTCTAATTTTAAACAAATTTGCTCTTAATCCATCTTCCAAATCATGATTATTGTAAGCTATATCATCCGATATGTTTGAGATTTGAGCTTCTAAAGATGGAAATTTTTTAAAATTTATTTTTCCAGTAAAAATATCCTTATTTAGAATTCTTTTGTAGGGTAATACATTATTTATAGGTCCATTGTGTTTAATTAATCCATCTAAAGTTTCAATTGTTAAATTTAAACCGTTGAACTTATAATATTTTTTTTCTAAGTAAGTAACTATTCTTAAAGTTTGTATATTATGATCAAATCCACCAAAATCTTTCATACATTTATTCAAAACTTCTTCACCGGCATGACCAAATGGAGTATGACCTAAATCATGTGATAAGCTCAAAGTTTCACTTAGATCCTCATTAACACCTAAAAATCTAGCAAGAGTTCTTGCTATTTGAGATACCTCCATAGAATGTGTAAGTCTTGTTCTGTAATGGTCACCTTCTGTGTTCACAAATACTTGAGTTTTATGTTTTAGTCTTCGAAATGAAGTGGAGTGAACTATTCTATCTCTGTCTCTTTGAAATGGTGATCTTATAAGGTTTCTATGTTCATTATATAACCGTCCTTTACTATTTGACGCTTTGATTGAATACGATTTAAGATAATTATCTTTATATTTTTTTTGCATAATTTGCTTAGGAAGATTATATTACATTAATTAGTTTAAAATGATTAAAGAAATAAATTTTAGCAAAAAAGCTGTGGAAAGAATAAGCCAATTAATTGCTACTAAACCATCAGGAACCTATTTTAGAATTGCAGTTAAAGGTGGTGGTTGTTCTGGATTTAAATACGATTTTACATTTGATAATAAAATTGACGAGAACGATTCAAAACACGAAAATATAATAGTGGTCGATAAATCTTCTTTGGATTTATTGAAAGGTTCTGAAGTTGATTTTTCAGAAGAGTTAATAGGGAACTCATTTAAAATATCAAATCCTAAAACTAAATCTTCTTGTGGTTGCGGTATTTCATTTTCTTTTTAATGAAAATAAGTTCTTGGAACGTTAATTCAGTTAGAGCTAGACTAGAAAATATAATAAATTATCTTAATAAATCAAAACCTGAAATTTTAATGATTCAAGAAATCAAAACAGAAGATAAAAATTTCCCCTATAAAGAGTTAGATAATATTGGTTACCAATCGTATGTTTTTGGTCAGAAAAGTTATAATGGTGTGGCTTTTTTATCTAAGATAAAAGTAAATAAAATTAATTCAGAATTTTTTAAGGATAAAAATAAACAATCAAGAATTATTACGTGTGATATAAAAAACAAAATAGACAATATTAAAATAATAAATATTTATGTGCCAAATGGAAATCCAATAGATACAGATAAGTATGTATATAAAAAGTACTGGCTTGAAGTCTTTGTAAAAGAAGTGAAAAAATCACTTACAGAAAATAAAAATATCATTATTGGTGGAGATTTTAATATTATACCAGCAGAAATTGATGTTTATGATTTCAAGAGATATGAAAATGACGCTTTGTATAAATTAGAAATTAGAAAAAAGTTCAGAGAATTACTAAATTTAGGATTTCATGATATTTATCGACATTTTTATAAAGACAAAGAAGAATATACTTTTTGGGACTACATGTCTGGAGCGTGGCAAAAAAATAATGGAATGAGAATAGATCATTTTTTAATATCAAATAACTTAATAAACAAAATTAAAAGTGTAGTTATTGATAAAGAACCTAGATCAAAATTAAAACCTTCTGATCATACACCGATTGAAATTAAGATTATTTAACACGACCATATATATCATCATACCTTGTAATATCTGATTCTTTTAAAATTAGTCCAGTTTGAACTTCCATAATTTTTACTGGCTTTTGAAAATAATTTTCAATTCTATGAATAGCGCCTTTTGGTATAAATGCTGTTTGATTTTCTTTTATAAAAAATTTCTTTTTATTAATTGTAATTTTAGGTTTACCAGCAGCCACTGTCCAATATTCAGATCTAAATTTATGTTTTTGTAAACTGATTGACGAATTTGAATTAATAACCAATTCCTTTATTAAAAAACCTTTACCATTAAAAAGATTTGTATATTTTCCCCACGGTCTATGAAAAACGTTTTTTTTCTTAAAATATTTCGATTTGTGTTTTTTAAAAACATTGGAGATTTCATTCCAACTTCCTAAATCAGACCATGGAATATCCAATTTTATTCCATTGATATTTTTTGATTTTTCTAAAATCGCATAATCAAAAGAAATTTCAGGAATTTTTTTAAATGATTTTTGATCTAAGTAAAAAACATTATTATGAATTTTTGATTTAAATATAGATTCAATGCACAATCTAAGTATTTTACTTTGATATTTATCAAAATTATTAATAATAGAATCTTTTCTCGCAAATAAAATTCCAGAATTCCAATAACCTTTTTTTCTAATTATCTTTTTTGCTAGTATAGTATTAGGCTTTTCAATAAATTTAACAACCTTATTGACTTTTTGTGATATTTTTTTTGTTAAAAAATATCCATACTGAGATGATGGCGAATTGGGTTTAGTTCCAAAAATAAATATATTTTCATTGTTTAAATTTTTTTTATTTAAATTAATTGACTTATAAAGTTTATGATTTTTATCTATTAGATGATCTGATGGAAAATAAATAATAGGCTGATTAAATGGAATTTCATTTATAAGAGCACTTGAAAGTATAGCTGCTGCAGTATTTTTTTTATAGGGTTCTAGAATTATTTTATACTCTTTTATTCCATTTTTTATCAGATATTTCTTTATTAATTTTAAATATAATAAATTAGTACTAATTATTGGGTAATCAAATATAGGATTTTTAATTCTTTGTAATGTTTTCTGAAATAATGTCCACCCACCAAAATCAATAAATTGTTTAGGTTGTTTCCTTTTAGATTTTGGCCAAAGTCTACTACCTTCGCCTCCACACAAGATTACTGGTCTAACTTTCATTTACTATGTATCTGCGTAACATTTTTTTTCTTTAGATGCACCTGGATGAGTTACTGCGCCTTTAAAGGCTGGACCAACAGATTGTGAATATTTCCATAAAGTTCCTGAGGTATATTCAATTTTTTTTGGTTTCCATTTTTTTTTTCTTTTTTTTAATTCTTTGGTAGAAATATTAACTTTTAAAAAACCTTTATCAGCATCTATTTCAATGATATCTCCATTTTTAATTAACCCTATAGGTCCTCCAACTGCAGCTTCTGGACCTACATGACCAATTGAAAAACCATGTGTGCCACCCGAAAATCTGCCGTCTGTTATTAATGCAACTTTTTCACCTAATCCTTGACCATAAATTGCACCAGTAGTTGATAACATTTCAGGCATACCCGGACTGCCTTTAGGTCCTTCGTATCTAATTACTATAACATCACCTTCTTTAATTTTTCGTTTAAGCACAGCGTCAAGAGCTAATGGTTCACCATCAAAGCACTTTGCTTTACCTTTAAATTTTCTTCTTTTCATACCTGCAACTTTAACAATGGCACCTTCTGGAGCTAAATTTCCTTTTAATCCAACAAATCCTCCACTTGAGCTTAAAGGTTTAGAAGTTTTATAAATTATTTTCTGATTAGATGGAAAAATAACATTTTTATGATTTTCACCTATAGTTTTACCTGACACAGTCAAACAATCATCATGTAGATAACCTCCGTCTAATAAAGCCTTAATTAAAATTGGAACACCACCTATTTCATATAAATCTTTAGCCACATATTTTCCGCCAGGTTTTAGATCTGCTATATAAGGAGTTTTTTTTGAAATATTTGTTACATCTTCCAAAGTAAACTTTATTCCTGCTTCATTAGCTATAGCTGGTAAATGTAGAGCAGCGTTGGTTGAACCTCCTGATGCAGCAACTACTACGGCAGCATTTTCAAGAGATTTCCGTGTAACAATATCTCTAGGTCGAATATTTTTTTTAATTAAATTCATAACTGCAAGACCACTTAAAGTAGCAAACCTATCTCTTTTTTCATAAACCGCAGGTGTTCCCGCTGAGCCAGGAAGAGCTAATCCTATAGCTTCAGAAACACATGCCATTGTATTAGCAGTAAATTGACCGCCGCATGATCCAGCAGAAGGGCATGCAACACTTTCTAATTTTAACAAATCTTTTTTACTCATGTTTCCTGTTGAATATTTTCCAACACCTTCAAAGACGTCGACGATTGTTACATCTTTGCCTTTGTAACTACCGGGTAAAATTGATCCGCCATAAATAAATACTGATGGTACATTTAATCTGAGCATGACCATCATCAATCCTGGTAAAGATTTATCACAGCCTGCTAAACCTATAAGTGCATCATAACAGTGACCACGCATAGTTAATTCAACTGAATCAGCAATAACTTCTCTACTTACAAGAGAGGATTTCATTCCCGCATGACCCATTGCT
>MDSX01066639.1_pt1 | contig 13884 bp, 8 predicted proteins | sample 811141 | NCBI WGS metagenome assembly MDSX01 (sample SAMN05326642, study PRJNA326480) | marine metagenome | isolation source: seawater | place: Atlantic Ocean: South East | collected 2010
AGTAAGAGCTAAATCAGTATCCACGAGTTCAAATGAAGGTTGAGTATTTGTACCCGTATTGTTGAATCGGAACAACGAACTTTTGTATGTTCCAGGTGCTAGGTAGGTGCCCTTGCCACCTACGACTAAATCATAATCGCCGTCAAAATCTAAGTCTACTAATGCTGGTCGCGCTGTGGTGCCAAGATCAATCATACCATCTGATAGGAAAGAACTATCTAACGTTGCGAAAACCGGCTGGTCTGATACCCCAGAGTTTTTGTAAACCCAAGAGTTACCTTGATTAATGGATCCGTTTAAGTTGGGCCCAACTATCAAATCTTCAATACCATCAAAATCAACATCTTCATAAAATGCGGCAGGAAAATATTCAATGTTCGTTGGTTTACTCGTGGGATAAAGTGTGTCTTGAAACCCAATGAAAGCACTATCTGTGCGTCCGCCATTGTAGGCTGCTACTAAATTAGTGAAACTCACATCTCCCAAGAGAGCATCGGTAAGTGTATCGCCATTAAGATTAAGGGTTAATATGGTGGAGCCTGCATGCGCACCACCAGCAGCCTTCCGGTTAAATTCCATTTTCTGAATACCTTGACAAGCGTCTAAAGAGAGTTTGTTAGATGCTAAGTTTTCTTCAAATCTTCCCCAGCAAGTTGTATTCATGGCAAAATCAAGCCCATTTGGGGTAAGGCCCTCGTGCCATTCAATAGTAGAGCGTTGGCCAAAAGTTAATATGTCTAAATCACCGTCATCGTCTATATCATCAATTGCAGGTATGTCACTACTAAAATTATAGAGATTCGGACTTGATGTGCCAACATTAGAGGTTAAATATGAGGAGGAGAGTGCCCAATCGAATTGAATAGAATCAATGCTGTTGTTTTCCCAAACACCAATCCCTCCTAAAACGAAGGCAAAAAGATCTTTTCTTCCATTACCATTGTAATCTCTGAAAAGAGCCCAATGTTCCACTTCGGGAAGGCTATCAGCGTAGTTAGGTGCGGCAATCCAATGGTTATTTAATGCAAGAAAAGTTAGCCATCGGCTGCCTTGTCTATCAAAAATCACCAAGTCCTCCGTCCCATCCAGATTTAAATCAACTCGCGAAAACTGAGGTAAATCTATGCCTCCCATAAAAGCATGTTCCAGGGTGTCGTTGCTGATTATTACCTGCGGCCCTGACTTCCAATCAAAACTCAGCCTATTTGATTGAGCCATGGTTTGTGTCGTAATTACCAATAAAACAGCAAGATGTTTGAGACGCATTTTCAACATTTATCAAAGATAACGCTTATCAAGATTCATACCACCTTAAAAATGGTTAGGTTAGGCACCATGACTTAGTTATATTTGCGCGTTAACGGAAAAAAGAAATAATCCATACAATGCAAAACAAAGGATTAATTACCGCGTTCGCGATAGCTCTAGGGTTGGCTTCACTATACCAGCTCTCTTTTTCATGGGTAGCGAATGGCGTAGCAGGTGATGCAGAAGAATACTCTGCGGGTGATTCGAAAGTAAAGGCAGCTTACCTTGACAGCATGATGACACAGGAGGTATATCCTTTATTGGATTTTACCTATGCTGAAGTGAAGAAGCGAGAAATGAACTTAGGTCTTGATCTAAAAGGCGGAATGAACGTCATTTTAGAGGTGAGTGTAAAAGATGTCCTAAAAGGAGTTGCTGCTAATGCACAAGATCCAATGTTCGTTCAAGCAGTTGCAAACACAGATATCGCTCAAAGTCAAGGTCAGGATAACTATCTAAATACATTCTTTAAGGAGTTTGATAAACTTTCAGAAGCAACTGGAGGCGGCAGATTATTGAGTGATGCGAGTTTATTCGGCACACCAGAAATGACAGATAAGGTGGGCTTTAATGCATCAAATGAAGCTGTCCAAGCAGAAATTCGTAGAGATGTTGAGGCGGCAATCTCGAATGTGTTTACTGTATTACGTGCTCGTATAGATCAGTTCGGTGTAGTTCAACCCAATATACAACGCCTGGAGGGTACGGGTCGGATTTTAGTTGAGCTACCTGGGGTTAAAGACCCAGCGCGTGTTCAGAAACTACTACAGAGTACGGCGGAGCTTCAGTTCTGGAATATGTATGAAGGTGCTGAGGTACTCCCGTTTTTAGTAAGTGTCAATGAGCGTATGCGCGATCTTGTAGAAGCTGAAAAGGTAATTGATACACCAACAGAAAGTTTCGATGAGTTTAGTATTGATGGTACGGTTGAAATAGACTCCACTGGTACAGAATCGGATTCAACAGATGCGCTTGCAAATAACAATCCATTTTTTGAATTATTTAGACCAATGGTTAGCGAAACAGGTCAGTCCATGGAAGGACCTCGTGTTGGTTATGCATTGATTCGTGATACAGCCAGAGTAAATGAGATGTTGAAGCGTCAGGAGATTGTACAAATCATGAATCAGGAACTTCGTAATGTAAAGTTCTTGTGGAGCAATAAACCGGAGCCAGATTCGGATATTATCACATTATTAGCAATCAAAACAAACAGAGAAGGCACACCTGAATTAGACGGGGGGGTCATTGTAGATGCTCGGCCAGATTTGGACGAATATAATCGCAACATTGTGACCATGGCCATGAATGGCTCTGGTGCGCAAAAATGGCAGCGATTAACAGCAGATGCTGCAGCTCAAACTCCTAAGCGTTCAGTCGCCGTAGTGTTAGATAATTATGTGTACTCTTATCCGCAAGTTCAAAATGAAATTTCTGGAGGAAGAACACAAATCTCTGGTACTTTTACAGCAGAAGAAGCTTCCGATTTAGCGAATATTTTACGCGCTGGAAAGCTTGATGCACCTGCTCGAATCATTCAAGCGGACGTTGTAGGACCATCCTTGGGTAAAGAAGCTATCGCGGATTCTATTAATTCATTCGCAATTGCTCTTGCATTTGTTTTGTTATACATGTATTTCTATTACAGTGGAGCTGGATTGGTAGCAAACCTGGCACTGCTAGTAAATATGTTCTTTATTTTCGGGATACTCAATAGCTTTGGTGCAGTTCTAACCCTGCCAGGAATGGCTGGGATTGTATTGACCATAGGAATGGCCGTTGATGCAAATGTGATCATATTTGAACGAATTAGAGAAGAATTACGTTTGGGTAAAGGCTTGAGAGCGGCATTGGTAGATGGTTATAAAAACTCGAATAGTGCCATCATTGATGCGAATGTCACCACATTAATAGTTGGGATCATTCTTTATTCATTTGGTACAGGCCCAATTCGTGGTTTTGCAACAACTCTAATTATAGGTATTCTTACTTCTTTATTCTCTGCATTATTTATATCGCGCGTTGTTTTTGAACGTCGTTTGAGTACTAAAAAGGAAATCAAATTTTCAACGAAGACCACAGCACACTGGTATACGAATATCAATTTTGATTTTCTGTCTAAACGCAGATTAGCGTACATTCTTTCATCCATTGTCATTATCATTGGTTTAGCATCCTTGTTTACAAAAGGCTTGAACCTAGGTGTTGATTTTGTTGGTGGCCGTTCATTCCAAGTTAGATTTGATCAGAATGTTGAGGTTAGTGAGGTAGCCGAATCTTTAAGTGAAGTTCTCATAGACGCGGAAGGTAACAGATATACCCCCGTTGTTAAGACCTTAGGAGAATCAAATCAAGTGATAATTACCACGAATTATCGTATTGATGAAACGGGCTCCTCAGTTGATGAGGATATTACTAATAAACTCTATGCTGGAGTGAATGATTTCTTTGCAGAGGAAATCTCCAGAGACAACTTTTTTACGGATGAATCTGATGAAGCCATTGGATTAGTTGGTTCCAGAGTAGTGGGTCCTACTATTGCGGATGACATTAAAACAGGTGCTATTTACAGCATCATCTTCTCCTTAATAGTGGTTTTCTTATATATTCTAGTTCGTTTCCGTAAATGGCAGTTCTCTCTTGGTGCTGTTGCTGCTTTATTACATGACGTCCTTTTTGTTTTAGGGTTATTCTCTATACTCGACGGTCTTTTGCCGTTCCAATTGGAAGTAGATCAAGCTTTTATTGCTGCTATACTTACCGTTATTGGATATTCATTGAACGATACGGTTGTTGTATTCGATCGTATTCGTGAAAATTTAGGAAGCCGTAAGACTAACTTTCAAGCCAGTGTTAATAGGTCATTAAACCAAACGCTGAGTCGTACTTTCAATACGTCTTTAACTACTTTATTTGTGCTATTGGTTATTTTCTTATTTGGAGGAGAGGTGATTCGTGGATTCATGTTCGCACTTCTTGTTGGGGTAATTGTAGGTACTTACAGTTCTTTGTTCATCGCTACACCGGTGATGTTTGACGCTTCAAAGAAAGAGGCTTAAGAAAATAGATTATTCTAAAGCCCCGTTGCGCTCTGCGCAACGGGGCTTTTTATATAAATTTGCAGCATGTTAATTACCTTTCTCTTATTAAATATAAGTGGTGGCGAGTTCATTATCGTTGCGCTTATTTTTTTGCTGCTTTTTGGTCCAAACCAGATTCCAAGCATGGCGAGGTCAGCAGCAAAGGTTATTAAACAAGTACGCAATGCGACCAATGATATCAAAAGGGATATTATGGACAGTGCAGAAGATGAAAAATTGACAGAGGTTAAGAAAACGATAGTAGAAGGCAGAGATGCTTTTAAAGAAGTCACAGACTCTATCAAAAGAGGAACCAAGCTGTGACTGTATTGTATCTTATAGGAGGTTTTCTGCTCTTGCTAATAGGAGGTGAATTTCTTGTTCGCGGAAGCGTAGGAGTAGCGTTGAAACTCCGGGTATCAAAGGTGGTTATTGGATTGACCTTGGTTGCTTTTGCTACAAGCGCCCCAGAGCTGTTGGTTAGTGTGGTTGCGGCTTTAAAGGGTAAGAGTGATATTGCACTGGGAAATGTTATAGGGTCTAACATTGCCAATATAGGTCTCATATTGGGTGTGACTGCTCTATTGTTTAAGATGCAAGCTGTACGATTAGAATACCAGAGAGATTGGTATTTTTTATTAGCGGCCAACCTCTTGCTAGCTTTGTTTTTATGGTTTGGTGGAATTAATCAAATTCAAGGTCTTCTGTTGGTCTTGCTTCTTATTTTTTACAACATTCAAAAAATTCGTTCTGCGCGTAAACAGCGAAGCTTAAAAATAGGAGAGGAAATACATGGATATCAAATGGAAACATGGAAGGGAGTTGCCTTAATAGTCATTGGCGCCATGGGGCTTTCCTTTGGAGCTAAGGTTTTTGTAATAGGCATTAGTGATGTTGCGCTACAATTCGGAATGACCGAGCGTTTTGTTGCAGTTACCATGGTTGCCTTTGGTACTAGTGTTCCTGAGTTGGTTGCGAGTCTGGTCGCCGCAAGAAAAGGTGAGAGTGATATTGCCATAGGCAACATCATTGGTTCAAATATCTTTAATATTCTTAGCGTTCTTGGTTTTACTGCATTAATTAAACCAATACCGTTGAATGATGAAGCGCTATTTACCTATGATTTTCCTACTTCAGTACTTTTTACATTGTTAATAATCCCCATTATGGGCTTGTTTACCAAGGATCGCTTAGACAGGGTTGAGGGGGCGTTATTGTTGATATTGTATCTTTTATTTATATACACCTTGGTTTTTTAGGGGTAAAACCCTTGAATGGTTAATGATTTTTTGTTGCACCCCTAAAATTTAGGGGGTATATTTGCTCAAAATAAATATTTGACCATATGCCAACGGTAAGATTTCTAGCATTAGAAGAAACAATTGGGCGTAAGCCACAACATTTCGAAGCACCTGCAACCAGAGTTTCAGAGTACTTCGGTTCTCGCGTATTTAACAGAAAAGCCATGCGCGAATACATGACTTCAGAGGCCTACAAGGCGGTTGCTGATGCCATGGATAACGGCACTAAAATTAACCGTAATATAGCGGATCAAGTTGCTGCAGGTATGAAAGCTTGGGCATTAAATTTGGGCGCAACTCATTATACGCATTGGTTTCAACCACTTACTGGGGCAACTGCTGAAAAGCACGATTCCTTTTTTGAGCCAACCGGAAATGGTGAGGCCATAGAAAAATTCTCCGGGGGCATGCTGGTGCAACAAGAACCTGATGCGTCTTCATTCCCTAACGGCGGAATTCGTAATACTTTTGAAGCAAGAGGCTATACGGCATGGGATCCTACATCGCCTGCTTTTGTTTTTGGCAGCACATTGTGTATACCAACTGTATTTGTTTCATACACAGGCGAAGCGTTGGATTATAAAACACCTTTGTTGCGTGCCCTTCAAGCTGTAGACGCAGCTGCAACGGACGTATGTAAATACTTTGATAAAAATGTAAGTAAGGTTAATGCAACTTTAGGATGGGAGCAAGAGTACTTCTTAGTTGATTCCGCCTATTTTGCTGCTCGTCCAGATTTGACATTGGCAGGCCGCGCCTTAGTAGGTCATGCACCTGCTAAAGGCCAGCAATTAGATGATCATTATTTTGGATCAATTCCAGAGCGCGCTATTGAATTCATGAAAGAATTGGAGTATGAAAGTCGTGTATTAGGTATTCCTGTTAAGACTCGTCACAATGAGGTAGCTCCTGCTCAATATGAATTTGCTCCCGTTTTTGAGGAGGCAAATGTTGCCGTAGATCACAATTCGTTATTCATGGATTTGATTGAGAAAGTTGCGCGTCGTCATGATTTTCGTGTCCTTCTTCATGAAAAGCCTTTTGCGAACATAAATGGATCAGGTAAGCATAATAACTGGTCTTTAGCAACAAATACTGGAGTTAATCTGCTTGCTCCAGGTTCCACACCTATGAGTAACTTAATGTTCCTAACATTCTTTGTTAATAGCATTAAAGCGGTGTATCGTCACGATGATTTAATTCGCGCATCAATCGGTTCAGCCGGTAATGAGCATCGATTGGGAGCCAATGAAGCTCCACCAGCTATTATTTCTGTGTTTATTGGCCAGCAATTAAGTGCCGTATTGGATAAACTAGAGAATATTGAAGGCGGTAAGATGACTCCGGAGGAAAAGACCGATCTGAAATTGAATGTAGTAGGTAAAATTCCAGATGTCCTTTTAGACAATACTGATCGTAATAGAACATCACCTTTTGCCTTTACTGGAAATAAATTTGAGCTGCGCGCTGCGGGTTCAGCGTCCAACTGTGCTCAGCCAATGACGGTATTAAATTCAGCTATGGCAGAGCAACTTATTGAATTTAAAGCAGATGTAGATTTGTTGATTGAAAAAGACGGCTTAAAGAAAGACGAGGCGATTTTCAGTGTCTTAAAGCGTTATATCAAAGAAAGCAAGGCAATCCGCTTTGAAGGAGATGGATACGGCGATGCGTGGAAAGAAGAAGCGGCTAAGCGTGGTTTAAATAATGAGCCATCTACTCCACGTGCTCTAGATGCTTACGTAAGTGATCAAACCCTCGGTATGTTTGAAGAATTAGGTGTAATGTCTAAACGCGAGGCGGAAGCACGTCATGAAATTTTATTGGAATCGTACTTCATGAAGATTCAAATAGAGTCAAGGGTTCTAGGAGATTTAGCAGGAAATCATATCGTTCCAACTGCAATCAAGTATCAGAATACGTTAATTGATAATGTCCAACGTCTTAAAGATATAATGGATGAAAAAACGTTTGAATCTGTTGCAAAAGAGCAGCTAGAAATGATCAAAGATATCAGTGCTCGTATTTCTAAAATATTATCTTCCAAAGAACAGATGTTGCAAGCGCGCAAAGATGCGAATGCCACAGAAGATGTCCGCGAAAAAGCAATAGCATATTACGATAACGTGAAGCCTTATTTTGAGGTCATTCGTTATGAAAGTGATAAATTAGAATTGATGATTGACGACGAGCAATGGCCGATGCCAAAATTCCGCGAAATGCTCTTCACACGCTAAGGGAAATTCTCTGTTAAATTTTAGTTGTTAGAAACCCCGCTTCGGCGGGGTTTCTTTTTTTATTTTGGCTATATTGGGAACGCTTAAACACTAGAATAAAGTTCTAATGCAAATACGCAGATATTTCATATTAATTGCCGCTATTGTCGCACTGCCAATGGCCGTAATAGCTCAAGATGCAGACATTGAAGATGTCGTAATTGAGATTCATAAAACTACCAAGAAAGCTGACGAATACTTTGATTCAAAGGAGTATACCATTGCTTTGGATATATATTCAAAGGCCTATTCCAAGGAGAAAAGTCGCGAACAAAAGCAGCGAATTTCGTTCAATATAGCCGAATGTTACCGTTTTACCGGCCAATGCAAAAGAGCCGCGAGTTATTATCTAAGGTCGGAAAAATTGGGATATGGTTCCATTGCTGCACTTGGTTATGCTGAAATGTTGCAATGTCAAGGAGAGTATGAAGATGCAATTACGGCTTTTGAAGCGTACAAAAAATTAGCACCAAATGATCCACTCGCAGATAACGGAATAGCTGCTTGTCGTCAGGCGAGTGAGTGGATTGAAAAAGGTTCTCTTTTCTCCTTAGATAACGCAAAAGATTTGAATTCGAAGAAGTCGGATTATGCCATTGCCTATGCTGGAAAAAGGGGCAAAGAGGAATTGACGCTTATGGTTAGCTCAATGAGAGATGACGCCACTGGTAAAAAGCCAGACGGTTGGACAGGACAACGCTTCTCAGATATCTATATTATAGAAGGTCAAAAGAAAAAAGGAAAGCGTAAAAAAGGAAAGGAAGCCAATGCAAATGACGAAGTAGTTTGGGGTGATTTAGAATCCATTGGTGAAGTCATAAATACTAAAGATCATGAGGGTGTCCTTACATTCGATTCTCGCGGTAAAACGTTGTACTTCACAAAATGTATTAAGCTTAAAAATGTCAAAATGGGTTGTGCCATTTATTCCACCAAAAAAGTGGGGCAGGACTGGGCTAATCCGCAACCGGTTGTTATTGCTGTGGATAGTGGCGCTTCTGTTGGTCACCCTGCACTTAGTTTGGATGATAAAACATTATACTTTGCCGGCGAACTAAATGACGGTATAGGAGGTAAGGATATTTATATGACCACCTACGACCGGAGAGCAAGAGAATGGAAAAACCCAACCTCTTTGAATATAAATACGCGAGGCGACGAGTTATATCCATACATACACGGTGATGGTTATCTCTATTTTTCGTCTAATGGTCGCCCAGGGATGGGAGGTTTTGATTGCTATCGTGTGAAGCTTGATGATATGGGCCTACCCGTTGGTGATGTAGAAAATATGCTCAGCCCCATTAATTCTGAGGCAGATGATATTGCGCTACGATGGATACCTGGAGACAATACGGAAAAGGGGTTTATTATTTCAAACAGAAAAGGAACCCGAGGTGAGCATGATATATGGTACATCACAGAATGGACTAAGCAATTTATTGTAAGCGGAACGGTAGTGAGCACTAAAAACGGTAAACCCGTCAAAGATGTTGCCATTGAGGTAAGCGATAAACAAGGCGGTTCTTTTACAATCACCACTGATGCAGACGGAAAATTCAGTATTCCAAAAGGACAACTTGCAGAAGGTATGTCGTACAAACTAAATATGTCTCGCAAAAAGTTTCTAAATGCCATTGGAGATATTAGTACTGAGAATTTATCACTGAACGATTATTCTAGAGTAAAAGAAGAAAGAGAATACGTGAAGTCATATGATCTAACACTGAAAATGGATCCGATAGAAGTTCCAATAGTTCTTCCAAATATTTTCTTTGATCTTGCTAAATCAGATCTACGAGATGAAAGTAAAGTTGCACTTGATACGGTGTATAATATTCTTCAAAGAAACCCAAATATTACTATTGGTCTTCGCTCACATACTGATTACAGAGATACCGACGCGAAGAATAAAATTCTTTCACAATCTCGTGCTCAAAGCTGTGTGGATTATCTAATTGAAAAAGGAATCGCATCTGACCGCCTAACTGCCGTTGGGATGGGTGAAGGTGAGTCTTTCATTATTCCCGTAGATTACTCTGGTTATGGATCTGATAAATTTAAATCTGGAGATAAACTCACCGAAGGATTTATTAAAAGATTAAGTAAGGATAGTCAGGAAATAGCAAACCAAATCAATCGACGCACTGATTTCAAAGTAATTTCTGATGATTATGTGCCTTCTGCAACGATTGTTTCAGACGATGGTGGCGCAATGGCTCCTGAAAAGAAAAATGAAAATCCAATTGGTCAAACAATAACTTTGAGTCCAAAGGATCGCTCCTTAGGTAAGATTGCCATGGATAATGGAATGAACGTGGTTCAATTGAAAAAGTTGAATGGTGGTCTTCGCGGTGCACGACCTATGCCAGGTATGGTAATCAAAGTTACACTCAACGGTGATTACAAGGAGTTTGATGAAACGCATTATCAAGTTCAAAGAGGAGATCAATTACGCAGTATTTCAAAGAAAGTGGGCGCTGACGTGAAGACTCTTAGAACGCTAAATGGTATAAAAAGTGATAAGGAGTTGATTATCGGTTCCTGGATTCAAACTAAGTAGATAAATACTTAATAAAAGAAAAGCGCGCACGGGGCACCCGTGCGCGCTTTCTCGTTATTTTTGCACAACTATGAGTACTAATTCTGATCGCTATACAGGAAGAGGCGTAAGTCCACAAAAAGAAGATGTGCACAATGCTATCAAGAACATTGATAAAGGGCTCTTCCCTAAAGCATTTTGTAAAATCGTGCCGGATTACTTAACTGGGGATGATCAATATTGTCTGGTCATGCATGCAGATGGAGCAGGAACTAAAAGCGCTCTTGCCTATATGTATTGGAAGGAAACGGGTGATCTCAATGTTTGGAAAGGTATAGCCCAAGATGCCTTAATAATGAATATTGATGACCTGCTCTGTGTAGGTGCTACAGAAAACATTATGTTGAGTTCGACCATAGGACGCAACAAGGGACTCATAACTGGAGATGTACTTGCCGCGATTATAGAAGGGACAGAAGAGCTTTTAGAGGAGTATAGCAAGCACGGTATATCTATCATAAGTACTGGCGGTGAAACCGCAGATCTTGGCGATTTAGTTCGTACCATCATTGTAGACAGTACCGTGGTTGCTCGAATGAAACGCACGGATGTAATTGATAATTCAAGAATACACCACGGCAACGTAATTGTGGGTTTGGCAAGTTTTGGAAAAGCAACATACGAGTCCGAATATAACGGTGGAATGGGTTCCAACGGACTCACTAGTGCCCGTCACGATGTGTTTTCAAAGGAATTAAAGAATACATATCCAGAAAGTTTCGACCCTGCTGTACCCGAGCAGTTGGTATATACGGGAACAAAGTCTCTAACGGATTCCACAGCAACAGAATTGGACGCTGGTAAACTAGTATTGAGTCCAACGCGAACTTATGCACCCATAGTGAAGAAGATTCTGGATAAATACCGCGGTCAAATAGATGGTATGGTGCACTGTTCTGGCGGAGCACAAACAAAAATTTTACACTTTTTAGAAAAGGGGCATGTAGTCAAAGACAATCTCTTTGAGTTACCCCCTCTTTTTAGACTTATTCAAGAAGAAAGTGGCACCAGCTGGCAGGAAATGTATCAGGTGTTCAATATGGGACATAGAATGGAGCTTTATGTTGACCCTATGATTGCAGAGGATATTATTCATATCAGTAAGGGATTTGGCGTAGACGCGAGGATTATTGGTCGCATAGAACAAAGCAGTACTAAGGAATTAACCATAGAGAGTGAATTCGGAACTTTTAAATACGGTAGCTAATGCTTGATAAGCTCAATGTGGTATTTCAGCGTTTTAATGAAGTCAATGATCTCATTATTCAACCGGATGTAATTTCCGATAGCAAGCGGTACGTTAAACTGAATCGAGAGTATAAGAACCTGAAGCCCTTGGTTGATGCTAGAGAAAAATATTTAGAATTAAGCAGCAGGATAGAGGAGGCAAAAACAGTTCTTCGAGAGGAGAAAGACGCTGACTTTCGCGATATGGCCAAAATGGAACTTGATGATCTAGATCCTGCATTTTTAGAATTAGAAGAAGAAATTAAGATCCTTCTTATTCCCAAGGACCCTGAAGATGATAAAAATGCCCTTGTAGAGATAAGACAGGGAGCTGGTGGAGATGAGGGTGCTATTTTCGCCGGTGACCTCTTTCGTATGTATCAACGATACTGTGAGGGAAAAGGATGGAAAATAGAGGTTATTTCCATGAATGAAGGAACTGCAGGTGGTTTTAAAGAAGTTTCTTTTGAAGTCACTGGCGAGTCAGTTTACGGGATATTAAAGTATGAGAGCGGGGTACATCGTGTGCAACGAGTTCCTGCTACAGAGAGCCAAGGCCGCGTTCATACTTCTGCCGCATCAGTTGTCGTTTTGCCAGAAGCAGAAGACGTAGATGTAGATTTGGATATGAAAGATGTTAAAAAGGACACATATCGTGCACAGGGCGCAGGTGGGCAACATGTGAACAAAACAGAGAGTGCAGTTAGACTTACGCACTTGCCTACAGGAATAGTTGTAGAATGTCAAGATGGGCGCTCACAGCATAAGAATTACGAGCAAGCGTTGAAGGTACTTCGTTCACGTATGTTTGATATGGAATTCAAGAAAAAACAGGCAGAACAAGCAGCAAAGCGAAAAACAATGGTGAGTACTGGCGATAGGTCTGCTAAAATTAGAACGTATAATTATCCTCAAGGAAGAGTCACTGATCATAGGATTGGTCTTACAACGTATAATCTTAACGATGTTGTAGGTGGCGAAATTCAGCGTTTCATTGATGAGTTACACATGGCAGAGAACGCAGAGAAAATGAAAGAAGGAACGGATATTATTTAAGATGAAAAGAGCAGAGCTCATTGCGCAAATCGAAAAGAAAAAAAGTGTTCTTTGTGTAGGACTCGATACGGATATTAAAAGAATCCCGAAACATCTGCTCAATGAATCCGACCCAATCTTTTCGTTTAATAAAGCGATTATTGATGCAACTGTTGAATATAGTGTTGCTTACAAACCCAATATTGCGTTTTACGAGAGTCTAGGAGATAAAGGCTGGAGCGCACTTAATAAGACAATCAACTATCTGAACCGCACGTATCCCAACGTATTTACTATAGCTGATGCCAAACGCGGTGACATTGGTAATACATCAAAAATGTATGCAGAGGCCTTTTTTGAAACTATGAATTTTGATAGCGTTACAGTAGCACCTTATATGGGAGTAGATAGCGTAAGGCCGTTCTTGGCTTTCGAAGATAAGTGGGTGATTCTTCTTGCACTAACTTCAAATGCTGGTGCTTATGATTTTCAATTAATGGAGAACGAGAACGGCGAGGCACTTTTTGAAAGTGTTCTGAAAAAAGCGCAAAAATGGGCAACTCCGGAGCAATTAATGTTTGTTTTAGGGGCGACTAAAACCGAATTTTTAGAACGCGTCCGAAAAGCTGCGCCAAATTCTTTTTTCTTGATACCAGGTGTTGGGGCTCAGGGGGGGTCGTTAGAGTCTGTACTTAGGAATGCTACCAATGAGGATTACGGAGTTTTGGTCAATTCAACAAGAGGAATTATTTATCAGAGTAGTGGTGAAGACTTCGCGCAGAAAGCAGGAGCTGCTGCGCGGGAGTTGCAAAAGCAAATGGCAGCTATCTTGTTTTAGTATGCCCTCAGTACTTCCGTGTATTTCAACATGATTAAGTTTGTATGAACAGAAGGATATCATGGAAATAGTTGGTTATCTCGCATCGGTGTTAATAGGTGTCTCATTGGGTCTCATAGGCGGGGGTGGGTCAATTTTAACCGTTCCTGTATTAGTTTATTTATTTGGGGAATCTCCAGAGATAAGCACAGCATATTCACTTTTTGTTGTGGGTACT
>MDSX01076478.1_pt1 | contig 13874 bp, 6 predicted proteins | sample 811141 | NCBI WGS metagenome assembly MDSX01 (sample SAMN05326642, study PRJNA326480) | marine metagenome | isolation source: seawater | place: Atlantic Ocean: South East | collected 2010
ATAATTGGGTTTATTTACCAAAATAAATTTATATTAATGAAATCATTAATATAAATTCTATTAAAAATATTTTTATAATATAAATGTTAATTAAAAAAACAATTGTAATTTTTGTCGTAGCAACATTAATTCTAATTGGATTAGGATTATTAATAAATCATATTATTACTTCTTCTAATAAAAAACCTCCTTTACCTCCACAACCAAACAAAGACACTAACGCAGTAAAAGCATATTTAGAAAGTATTTATCCTACGTCAGATCAAATTAAAAAGTTGTCTAATGCTGATGCCGAATCTTATTATAAAAATTTATGGTTTTATTATTTAGTTCTAGATTTTATGAGTACAAAAAGCACAACTATAAATAATAAAGGTGAAAATGTTGATATCAACGGAACTTTGTTAAAAGTTGATAATTTAATGCCTAATATTTATAAAGATGGTGCTATATTTTTTCATCCAAATTCTGTAGCAGTTAAAAATCCATCTTCTGTATTTTATAATGATACAGGTAAACCTGGTACATCTTATAACAAAGTTTTAGCTTCAGTAAGCAATGGAAAATATATTGAAATATCAAGTTTTGGATTATGTCCTTATCCAAATGGTATTTACTTAAATATCGCAAAAGGTTCCGGAATATTTTGGAACCCTGGTAATATACTAGTTGGTCCAAATAAATTAGCAATAATATATATTTCTGCTTGCAAACTTCATAATGTTTCTCTACAAGAAGGTGTATATAGTGATCCTGGGAAAAAAGCATTACTTAGTGTATTAAATGATAGTAATACAAAAGGAGGAAAAGATGTTTTAAATTTGATAAATGAAATTGCCACCAAGACTAGCAGTACTCTTGATAATGTTATTAAAGCACATGTTGAAGATGATCGTAAAACTTTAAAAAATTATATTACATATGAAGCTGTAAGTACTTATGATCCTGTAATGACATATTTAGGTCTTAAAAATAAATATGATTCTTCTATGATGATAGCACAACCTAACGCAGATGGAAGTTTTGATATTGAATTTTGTGATTTTAGAGTTAATATTCAGGGATCTTTTGGAAGTGGAAAGATTGATGATAATATACAAGAAAAATGGGAAATATTTAGTTCTAATTATTTATCAGTAAGAGATCCTTTTGATATAAATAATGAATCAAATGTAAAACAAATAGATATTGTTTTCCCAAAAATTATGTTTTCTGGTTATGAGGATGCTAAAAATCAATGTAATACAGGACCTAATTGTGGTCCAGAAATTTTAGAAGATTATAATGGTAAAATAACAAATAAAAATACATATTGTCAATTAACAGGTTGTTTACCTGCAGATTCACCAAAATCTTGGGAAAATGGAAAACAAATTTTTGCTAATTCTAAAAACCCTATTAATCTTTACGATTCTGGGGGTATATCTTTTGCAATTAATAATGGTAAAGATGGATTATCAATGATAAGTAAAAGTATGACTACAGGAAAAATTTTAGAAAAATTAAAAAATCCAGTTTTACCACAATTGTCACAAAATGAAATCAAATCTTTATTAACAAATACTGATTTATCTGGATTTATTAAAACATTAAATATAAATACTCCAAAAAATTTAGAAGATGGATTAAGAAATTATTTAAAATTAACTTATCCATTAAGTTCAAAATTTTGGGATACTTTAGATAAAGATGATTTGGTTAATATCTATTTAGAATTAAATGCTCATTATATGCCTCTTATTTTACCAATTGGAAAGATGTCATTTTCAAAATATTGCAAAGATCCAATCAGTTGTATTTTTCCTCCAAGTAAAAATAGTAGAACACAATATTGGGCTTTTGATGGTGTTCATCTAGAAGGTGCAGCAGGTTCTGCAATTAATAAGGATGCTTATCCAACTAAAAATTATCCTGATTCTACACCATACTGGTATCAGCATGTAGATAATCCATTTAATGGTGGACCACATGCTATTTTTGATGGCAAAGATATGACTTTAACTCAAGGTGGTTATCCTAATTATGCTTGGGTAGAAAGTGTACAATATGCTGATGAAGCAGGAGGAATAAGATTACAAGGAGAATATCAGACAAAAAATAAAACTATTATAGGTCCAATGAGTTGTACTTCTGATCCAGCTAGTGATTCTAAAACTTTCGTCGAAACACCTATAATAGAGAATTTTAGTGGAGATATTCCATGTGATAAAACAAATCCATGTAAAACTCAGCAACCCAAAGATTGTTCTATTGGACAAAAATGTTCACGGACTGGTTGTCAAAGTTATTGTTCTATTCCAGATACAACTGAAGATTGTGCGATAACATACGATGGTCAAACACCACCGAGCAAAAGTATATGTGGTTATATGGATATGAAAAATCAAAAATGGGTCAGTGTAAATTGTTCAGAGAAAGATGCTTGTAAATGGGCTTTAGCAAATGATATGACTAAAGTTCCAACAAGTGTAAATTTATTTAATTGTATTAAAAATAATCCGGCTGATCCTAATAATTGTGCACAAGCTTGGTCTGTTCCAAATAAAAATATTGCTGAAACTGTTACAATTCCAGTAACTACGACTATGTATTATCCTCAAAAAGGTTATGGTAGATTTACTAATTACGGAAAAACGGGAATATATTATTCAAACGTATCTGTATTATTAACAATTCCAGACTTAAATTTGAGAATGAAAATGGAACAAATAATTCAATTGGTTGGTAAATCTGTTGGACATTTATCTATTTATAATCAATTGGAGGCATTACTAAATAAAAATACTAAAGATCCAAGATATTATTTATCTGGATATGTTGTTTTACCAAATAATGAATTTAACAAACTAAGTCAAGATGATAAAACAAAAGTTTTTAAAATTCAAAATAAAAGAAATGTAATTTGTGAAAATCCTTTAATTAATCCTGGAGACGATCCTAGATTAAAAAATATTTTAGACAATTTTACTGCTTTATATATTCCTCCAGAAGCACATGTTAAAAATCCCCAATATAATAAATCCTTCAGTTATGACTATGAAACAGCTATTCAATTATTAATGGCTATGTATATTCATGGTTGTACTGGTAATCATCAACAAAAGAATAATTATCCATTTGGAAGCTACAATAGTTATGGTATGGTTTTAGGACATTTAGCTTATGTAAGAACAAAAGCAATGGGATGGAATACTATTCAATTAGCCAGAGATCCTGATTATAGTGGAAACAGTATGAAATATTGTGAATGGCCTTTTTACGATTATGAAATTATTCATGTTGCAGCAGATCCTCCTAAATGGTTTAAACCAAGCATGGCAGATAGTCCAAATCCAAAATATCCAAATGAAACAGATGGATATGGATTTGATTTATCTGTAGGTGGTGTATGGGCTGATGAAAGTGCAGCTAAACCTTATATATTTTGTAAAGGAATGTTTACAATGGACATTAGTAAATATTTAAGTTTTTATATTAATCATGGTTATTTACCAGGTAGTGGTAATTGGAATTTAGATGTAGAACTTTTTAACCCTCAGTACATAAATAGAAATATTTTTAGACAAGGTCAGTTACCTGATGATCAATTTGCTACAAAAATAAGAAATTATTATACAAATACTTCTTGGGGAGCTGATCCTATATTGTACGATCAGACTTGTCCATTTTCGGAATGGAAAGGTCATACTTGTAGTTCAACAGATCAAAATTGTGTAGAAACAAAAACAGGACAAGGAATTTATTATCAAGCTATGCATTCTACAACTCCTTTATATTCTTGGCCATTAGGAAAAAAACAGTAGTTAGTATTAAATTTATATTATATATTCTTATAATATAAAATGTCTAAACTATTAAAATTATTTTTTTTTTCATGCGCTATATTAGTCTTAATTTTGATAGTAACTAGTCTAATATCTAGAACTAATAAACTTAAACTTGAGCCTCAAAATATAGATAAAAATTTATTTGATAATTTTGATGAGTCAAATCCAGGTCTATTAATTTCAATGTTAACATTAGATACCGATAGTAATGGAAATCCATTACCTGAAAATATAAATATTAATAAATGCATTAAATTAGGATCAATTTCCAAACCAGTAGTAAATATTATGGATTTAACTCTTATTAATAAAAAATTACCCCTTAATATATATAATAGTAATAGTTATTTTACTAATTATGGGATAATTCTTAATACAGATAAATTAATTCCAAAAGATGAACCAAATAAATATGTTCAGTGTTTAGGTGTTAGAGATAGAGGATCTGATTTAAGAAGATGTGATACTGATTTTGCACAACATATTGGAGGAGATCATTATCAATATACTCTTGGTAAATATGATAAATTACCTTTAAGACCTAATAAAACTACATGTAAATGTGTATATTTAGATAGAGTATCTAATACATGTAATTCAAAAGCTGAAGTTGTTGGTTGTGGAGCAAAATGTACTGATGATGGTAAAATATGTGGTGAGGTTACTTGGTGTGATTTTGATGATTTTAACAGAACACAAGAGGAAAATGGATTATCTTGTGCAATACATCCAAAAGATATGGATAAATTTATAGAAGAAACTATATTGTGGAATAAAGCAAGAATAAATCAAGGATGGGATGTACCACATCCAGAAAATGAATTAGATGCATATATCGCAAATAATGAAGAAAATCAACAACTGATTATAGATTCTATAGAATGTTTTGTATTTACAGAGTATTGCGGAAAAAATAAATGTAGCTCTGATGTAATTAATAAAATACAAAAGCAAATGGAAATCGTAACTAATGATTTTAATAAATTTTATAACAAAAATGTTTCTCTTTATAAATTAAGAATAGATCCAACTAAAAATGTAGGTAAATATTCTAATGGTAAGATAATTTCATGGGAAAATAATAATTATACTTCTGATTTGAGCAGTTTATTAGAAAAAATAGAATTAAATCCGGAAAATGTTACGAAACCATTATCAATGTATACTTATCGTGTTGCAGAAACAGTTGATGGAATATCTGGAAAAAATACCGGAGATATTAAAGGAGATAATTCCTACATTTCCGGAGAATTTTGTCCAAGACATGGTGATGAATATTGTAAAAAAACAGTTGTTTCTCAATATAATGTAAATTATGTACCTTTGAATCCAGTTATTCCAGCAAAAGACAAGGATGGTAATACTTGTATGAATAATGATTTAGATGGATGTAAAGTCACTCAAAATGGATTTGGAAATTATGCTTTATGTAATCCAGGAGGTGTTATTGGAGGATCTGTAGAAAAAAATGGAAAATATATATGTACAAGATGTGCTGATTCTAGTATACCTGAATATGATACTTATTGTAAACAAGCTCCAGGAATAGAATTGGATAGATTTTCCGGAGGAAAATGGTACAGTTGGCCTACACAAACTAAATGTTTAGATGAAGACATAGGTAAAAATGGTTGTACATGGAATTTATCTAAAGGTGTTGTTAAAAATTTTACAGTAGATGAATTATCCAAACAAGGTTATAAATTATTATTTGACCCTGATTATCAAAAAATTGTAAAAACTTGTACAAATTCTTCCGGAAAATTAGATAAAAATTGCGAACTGAATGGAATAAAAACTTTTGTACAAGAAAATGCTGATAACAATAATAAAATATTAAATAAAATATTTGGCGTAGACTAAAATAATATTATTACAATAAATAATATTATTAAATACCTTCATATGACATTAAAGCTTTTCGCATATATAAGTCAAACGATGCATCATCTAAATATTCTTTAAATTCTTGATACATTTCTTCTCTTATTTCTGCAACATAAGTTCTAAAAAATAAAGAAAATTGTAAGCGCTGTTCTGCTTTACTAGATTCTATAGTTAATTCATTCAAAATATTGAAACTAAAATCTTCTATACAACTTTCAATTTTTTCTTCTTTATCTTCTTTCAAATAATACTCAACTATTTCTTCTATTTTTGGATCTTTTTGTTTTATTTCTGATATAAATTTATCTTTTAATTCTTGTTGTTCTATAGAATTTAACCATAGAGATAAAATTTCAATATATTTTTCTTTATAAAAAATACTATTTGGATCATTAATTTTTCTTGCATAAGCATTTAATCGACCAGAAAAATTTGATATTATTTGATCTTCCCAAGATATTCTTATATTAAAATCACCAAAACCTGAAATAGAATTAATTAATCTTGATGCAAATCCTGATGAACAAGTACCAGCCATTTCTTCAAGTTCTTCCAATAATCGCTTTTTCATTTCATTCTCGTGTTCATGATTAATAAGATAACTCCATACTTTAATTAAAATATTAACTAAACTGCTATTATATTTAGAATAAAGTGCTCTATCCATATTAATACGATTTAATGAAACATTAATTTTGTTTTCTCTTTCATATAATTTTTTACAATTTTCTGAGCAAAAACTTTCTGCTCTTAAATTACCACAATAAATACAATCCAAATTTGGTTTTAACATATTTTTATCTTTTATCAGAATATCTTCTATTTGTTTTTTAACATAATTAAAATCAATTGATTTATCATTTATTTTATAAATTGGTAAAGTTGCAAAAAATTCTAATACTTCTAGAACTGAAGATTCAACTTCTTCCACGTGAACATTTTGCGCATTTTCAAAAACAGTTCTACTTTTACCTTTTATATTTCCTAATTCCATAATAATTTTTCTACCATTTTCTTTACTTGTGGTAGATCCTAATTGTATTAAAATATCTGCAGCATCTGCTCTTCTATCATATTCTATATTAATATCTTGTGCAAATTCTAATAATTGTTTTTCTATAAACTCTTTTTCTTGATCAAATTTTTGTAAGAGATATTGTCCCGCCAATATTCTATAATAAATATCATTATCGGAATATTTTAAAAAATTTAATTGTGCGTTAAAGAGGTACTTTTCGAATGGATTAGAAATATTTTCTAAAAAATTGTTACATAATTCTAGTAAAATATCAAAATTAAGACGTGTAATTAATAACTCGAAAAATACTTGATTATCTTTAGTGGGTTTAAAACCAGGAAATTCCTTTTCGATTAAATTTTTATTAGTTTTTAAAACATGTTTTACAAATTTTTTATCATCAAATAAAAGTATTAATTTTTCTTGTATAAATTGTACGGATTTATTTTCTAATCCTAAAATAGTAGAATAACGATAGTTACAATCAATGGTTATATCATTAATAAGTTCTATAAAGTATTTATTTGCAATATTAAAGTAATTTGGAAATTTCATTAATATATGTAATGCTTCAACTCTACAAGGAGTAGGTAATTCTTCTGTATGTTCACATAAAAAAGATAATACTTTAGAACTATTTTTTAACTTATTATTATTACGTTCTTTTATGATTGTATTTTCATTATTTTTTTCTTCAATTTCTTCTGGGGTAGCATTTTTAGGAATATTATATTCTTTTTCTGTATAACTTAATAAACCTTTTACAGCTTCTAAACGTAAAATAACAGAAAATGTTCTATTTTTTGATATTTCAATTAAGAAATCTTCTAGAAGATGTATTCCAGACATTTGATACATTGTATTTAAACGACTAATAATTTCCAAAATTTCATGTTCTTCTGTACTATAATAAATATCTAATGCTTTCATTCTAGTATTAATATTTAAACTTAAATCTAGTATTGTATTGGTTAAATTATCATAATCTAACGCTTCATCTATATTTTCAGAATCAAATACAGAATCAATATTTGTGGTCATAATTATAATTATTTATAATTATATTTAGATCTAAATATAATTATATAAATTTTATAACAGAAATTATAAATATTAAAACAAAAATTAATATAAAAGTAATAAAAATGTATTTATTTTTAGGAAATAATTTTATATAACTTATAATAGTTAAAAATAAAATTAGTAAAAATATTCCTAAAAGTATTACTCTATTAATTTTTTTATTATTTTTAGAATATGGTTTTGGATCTGTTGGAGGAATTGGTTTTTCTGTATTTCCAACTGAACAATAATATTTCTTAAAGTCTTCTCCTGAGTGAATAGTATGTAATTTTGTATTTGGATTTAATACTAAATCATCAAATTTTTCTAATTTAGGTTTTTCTGAGGCAGTTATCAGTACAATTCCTCCAGCAATGTAATTACCTTTAGGACTTTTAATAATTACACTTTTATCAAATTGTGCGATTTTATTATGAGGATACATTGCTATTTTAAAATATCCTCCTTCTTTTCCCCATTTTTCTGTCCAAGAATTCCTACAATACCAATATTGTACTGTTGCACGTGTACCATTATTATCTATTATAACATCATCTTCTTCACCCCAACCAATAATAGCTACAGCATGAGATCCTTTAAAATTTTTAGGATCTGTTTGTAGAGGATCAAAATGTACATTATTTGTATTATAAATACCATTTTCTAAATAAATACCTTTTGTAGGACCATTTGGATCTGTCCATACACCATTCATAAAGTTATTAAATACTAAAAATCCTCCTAAAACTGGACCATATAATAATATATGTTTTTTAATATGAACTAGTTGTCTATTCCAATCATTTTCTGATATAACTGTATTTGTTTTTTGATCTTTTTTACCTATAGCTATAGTATAAACTGGTTCTGTTAATTTATATAGTAAATGTTCTGAATTATTACAATAACAACCTGGGTTTTTTGGAATTAAATTATTTAATTGATTTGTAGTTAATTTTGTATTATCTAAATGTTTGGTTGCTTGGCCATTACATCCAGAATTTGTAGCACACCAAGAGTAATCTACACAATGGTTATTTACAAGTCCACCATGTTTTTGTAAAGATCCTTTACGAATTTGTTCAAAAGCAGCTGCCGGATTACCACCTCCACATTGTAATTGTGGATAATTTGCTAAAATCCATGTTGTAGATAGATCTGGTAACCAATCAACAATATTTGAAACAACAAAATTATCACCAATGATACCTGCAGCAGCAGTTGCCCAACAAGAACCACATAACATTTGATTTCCTGGTTTAGAAATAAGACCTCCTTTCTTTTGATCATATCTCCAATTGAATTTTTTGGGAATATTTATATCTTCTATAGCAGAAAGTCCAGGATGATCTGAAGAATTCCAAGCTGGTAATTTATCGAAATTAATATTTGTATTTACAGGTGCTATAGTCATAGATTGTACTTTTACACCACCTATATCTGCTAAACCTTCATGATTTGAATGACCTATACGAATAGGTTTATTATTTTTTAATAATTCATTATAATTTTTATGAATATTTATCATTTTATTATTATGATAAATAATAAAATATTATTATGTTTCGGGTAATCTATCTTTTTTTAATAAAACTTGATATACATACCAACCTAAAGAAACAAATTTAATGATTTCTTCTTTATTAAATTGAGTTTCTTCTTCAATACTGGTATCTGAATCTTTAATAGCTTGTTCTCTAAATTGATAAGACATAAAAAATTCTCCAATACTTTGAAGTTGTTGCGGTGCGATAGTCTTATTTTCAATACCATCAGCCAAATTTCTTAAAAAAGGAATTAATTTTTCTGTTGAGTCATTATCCATATTTTAATAATATTTATTAGTAATCTTTAAGTAATCTTTTTAGTACCTGGTTTATTATCAAATTTTCCTTGAGTATTTGTACCTATAAATATAGGATATACTTTAGAATTTGATATAGTACCAATATATCTATTTTGAGCAAATATAAATTTATTATTATCTTTATCAACTAAATAAAACTTCATTCCTTGTATTAAAAAGTTATTTGTATCAATAAATTTAATTTGTAATGGTTCATAATTTGATAAATCTTTATTAACTATACGAAGAAGGTTATTCATACCTGGTAATGGTGATTTTTGGTAACCTAACATTGTATTATTTATTTTTAAATATACAAAATCATTATTAAAAATATATGGAGAAATTTTAGTTTTATCAAAGTTTACTAAAGTAAATGTTTGAGGAATATTTTCAATGAAATATTCATCATTATAATTATTAGTTAAATCTTTGTTAATAAAACCATTGTATTTAATAAGAGAATCATCAGAATACTTTATACCAAGCATATCTCCATATTTAACAGCAGGAAAACATGGGCAATTTTCGCAATTATTTGGATCACAAGATTTATTAATTGAATAATATAAAAAGGGACAATCACATGCACCATTATTAAATTTTGGAGGTTTTGGAATACAATTATTTTTAATATATTTTTCCTGACCTACTAAAGTTAAGATAATAAAGACTATCATACTAGCGAGTATTATTGATGACCAAATTATTATATAATCTTTTTTAGAAAGTGTTTTAAATCGTTTTACTATATTAATTGTAATTAAAGGTAATAAAATTATACAAAAAATACCCAATATTAACCAAGTTATAGGAAAATGTTTTTCTCGTACTACAGTATCTGGTAATCTAATTTGATTTTCCGATGGAATACAACTAGATGATACACAAACACCTTCACAATTAGTATTAAGCTTACAATCACTATTTTTTTGTAATGGATTACATTCTCCATTTTGAGAAAAAGCACAAAAATCTTGTGGTAAAGTAATATTTAAATTTTTACTTTTACATTCATTTTTATATGGAGGTTTGTTACTTGATAAATCTAAGAAATTTTTACCAGCCAATTCATTTGATAATAAATAAAATATACCCACAGAAATACTTATTGATACCAAAATTATTGTAATTGTTTCATCAGCAGGTAATTTCTTGTTCCAACACACTAATCCACTTAGTATTAATACAAAAAATGTAACAATAACTCCAGATATTATTATATTATTATTACGAGAAGGATTTAGTTGATAATTTTTTCCACAAATATTTTCATATGTAGGTTTATCTAACTCATCTGGATGTAATGATTCTTCACCTGCTATACCATTAAACCAGGAATAAATATTTCCACAATAATTTGTACATGCAGATTCTTCAGTATTATTTAAAGCAAAAATTTGATTTCTCATTTTCGGATCTGCAGTACATTTTTTATTAAAACATGCGTTAGTAATTTTAGATGTTGATAAATCTTGCATCGTAGCAGGAGCTAATCTAGCAGTATAACAATTACAATCTTCAGATATTGAAGTTAAAAATTTTCTAGAAAAATCTATATCATCATAATATAATATAGGTAATTGTACAGAAGTATTACAAAAATTATTTAAATTATCTATTTTCAAATAATCTTGACAAGACTTCGATAAAATTCCGTATTGTATTATATCTTGGTTAATAATAGGGTCACAATCTGTAATATTATTAAGTAGAAAATAATATGCAGTTAATACTGACCATTTTTTAATTTTTAAAGTATAAGTAACACCAATAATAAAATCTGTTTGAATACTATAATTATTTAAATTACCAGAATTATCAAAAGATTTTTGATAATTATAATTGTCATCATAATTGTCTCCTGTTCCAGATAATGTTAAATATTTAGGGGAAAAACTAGAAGATTTATCTAATTGTACAGAACCTCCATCAGATGATGTATTACCATCTTTATAAATTTTTATTTCAGATTCCATAAGTAAATTACTGAGTAAAGTTGTACTATAAGATACAATTTTATTTTGATTAGATTTATAAACTTCAACTGGTACTGTAAAAATAATTTCATAATCGCTACCATTTTTATTTGGTTGGGGTAAATTTAATACATTTTGTAATTTTTGTAAAAAATCCTTATATACAGATGTTCTATTAATACTTACATATAGAGACTCATATATCAAACTCATATTATTTTCAAGATATTTTTGCACATTAGCTTTAGAATACCAATTTGTATCATTGTAAAAATTTTGAAAATTTCCAGGTGGAAAATCCACAGCTGTAGAAATACCAGTACGGAATGTTTTCCAATATATATTAGTAAAAAAATCTTGGGTAATTGAATATATAAGAATGCTATCACAAATATAATTACTTAATTCTATTGGCAAACCTTCAGGTACTGCTTTAGGTACTTTTGCGGCACCATAAATTATACTAGGAATCCAATAATTTGTAACATTATTATTTTTTTTTACCCAATTTGTAGTAAAATAAAAATTTTTAGGGTTATTATTATTGAAATTTAATTCAATAGTACCTGGAATTTTGTCTTGAGGACTCAAACTTTTAAAAGAGGAATCTATACTCATTTGAGCAGGTGAAGGAGGTTGTAAAGTAAATTCTAAATCTGGAAGACTAAAATTTTCTTTAATATTATTTCCACTAGAAGAAGGAAACGCTAAAGTGGTTTGTGGATCTGGTTTTCCACATAAATTTTGAGCGGCAGTCGGTTGACATGTACAATTCAAAGAATATTTAGGAACACTACAAGATTTATCTTTTGTAATAGCTTTAGAAATAGAAATAGTTGAAGACGAACAAGTTGGTATTTTTGGGCTATCACACTTAGTGATGTAACATATTTGATATGGATCCGACCAATCATTACATAGTTTACCTCCTTTATCATTATAAGTATTTACTTTTTGATCTGAATACACTAAACAATCTGTTCTTAAAGTTACATTAAATTGTGGAGTATTTTGTGATAATTTAATATTTTGCCATGTATTATTACAAGTATTTGCAGAGAAAAACATTTTATTTATTATTATAAATAAAATAAAATGGGTGCTTCAATTTCATCAAATACTGCTTCTGCATTAGCAGATGTTTCAAACAGTATTACTAATAATACTTCTGCATGTCAATATCAAATTAATCATAATGATAATATAGTTAGTATAAAAACATGTAAAATTTTTGGAGATAATTTAAACATTAAGCAATATACAAATAATATACAAAAAAATTCACAAATAGTATCAGGAATAAGTAATAGTAATGTTGAAAATGATATTCAACAAAAACTATTACAAACAGCCTTATCTACTGTAGGGAGTATGGGAGTTGGATATGCTAATGCTAGTAATAGTGCATCTATGACAGCAAATGTTTCTAATGATATTAAAAACACAGTAAGTGCTGTATCCAATCAAATTTCCGATCAAACTAATAGTTTTTCATGTGAAGATTCTTTTATCCAAGAAAAAAATATTAATATAACACAAGGTGCATCAAGTAATTTTATAAGTGATCAAGTGGTAAAATCCCAAAATATCACAAAATTAGCTAATCAAATAAGTCAAACAGCAGAACAAAAAGCTACTGCAAAAGTCCAAGGATTATCAGGATTTATAATAGCATTAGCAATACTGATTATAGCAATTGGTTATGCTTTTTCAAAACCTATAACATCAATTCTATCATCTCCTCCAATAAAATTACTTTTAACAGTAGGATTATTACTATTGTTAACTGGTATAGGTGTTTGGATGTATTTAGGAAAGTGTCCTCCTTTATTTAATGATAATAATATTTGCAATCCAAATTATAATTTTGATTCTGATTGCGAAGATTGTATTAATCATACCTTACAAAAAATTTCTATAGATAAACCACCAATTAAATATATGTTTCCTATAGTAACACCTCCTTCATCAAGTGTAGGTATTACAGGTAATTTATTACAAATGGTTATTTCTGCTTCTTTGAATGATAATCAAAGAATAGTAAATGATGGATATAATTGTGGTAATATTAGTGTTTTAAATGATAAAATACAAAACAAGATTAAACAAATACAAAATGATTTAGGTAAAAAAAATACTTTATCAGCTTTACCACCTTTATTAGTAAATCCTAATACTACTGGAAAATATTATACAGTTCCAGATTCTTGGAATAAAAATTCAAGTGATAATCGTTGTTGTACACCAGGATACTG
>MDSX01067032.1_pt1 | contig 13870 bp, 7 predicted proteins | sample 811141 | NCBI WGS metagenome assembly MDSX01 (sample SAMN05326642, study PRJNA326480) | marine metagenome | isolation source: seawater | place: Atlantic Ocean: South East | collected 2010
TGGGCCAGCCCTGCTATTGGGAAGCTTAAGCTGCCGGCGATAAGGATGAGGCATAGCCTGGTGATGAGGGGGCCGGGATAGGATCGGAGGTGCAGTGAAGACGTCATGTGAGACATCCTAGGTGTTAACTGTAGAACGTTGGACGGTGAAGCTATGTGGGCTCTGACCGGCCTACAACGCGCCCTGCTTTCTGCGCACTTATGCGCCGAAGTCTAGAGCAACGTCAAGCGAGGGTGAGGAGTGGGTGATCCCGCCGATTGAGATCAGGTCGACTCCTGACTCCGCGACTTCTCGCACTGTGTCTGCTGTTATCCCCCCAGAAGCTTCAAGAAGGACGCGCCCGTCCGCTATCTCGACAGCCGCTCTCATTGCTGAGGGTGCCATGTTATCCAGCATCACAATGTCAGCGCCCGCCTTGATCACCTCCTCGAGTTCCTCGAGCCTCTCGATCTCAACTTCGACAGTGATCTCTTCACCAACGCGGGTACGCGCCCGGCGGACAGCTTCGGCAGGAGAGCCTACCGCTTCTATGTGGTTGTCCTTGATCAGGACTTGATCGAATAGCCCCATCCGATGATTTGCTCCACCGCCGGCGACTACGGCCATCTTCTGTAACTCCCGGAGAAGAGGGACTGTCTTCCGTGTATCTATGATCTTTGCGCCGGTGCCTCGAACTCGGTCGACTAGTATCCGGGTTGCTGTTGCTACGCCACTCAGCTGGCCGAGCAGGTTCAGTGCCAGCCTCTCTGCAGAGAGGATGCTTCTCGCGTCCCCACTGATTGTCGCTAGTTGGGTGCCTGCTGATACAGTGTCACCGTCTTTGACTAAGACGCCGATCTCAGCGTGACCATCGACGAGTTCGAAACAGCGAAGTGCTACTGCCAAGCCTGAGATACAACCGTCCTGTCTTGCTACTAAGTGGGCTGTGGCTTGGGATCCCTCAGCAATGGTAGCCTCAGAGGTGATGTCGCCGAATTCTCCGAGATCTTCGGCTAGTGCCGCCGAAAGGAAGCCGTCAAGGTCGATGATTTGAGGAGTTGGAGGTCAGCGTTGGTAGAATTTCCCGCGAATCAGACCTGAACCGCGAGCATACGCTCGACGGCTTCACGTGCTCGACCAGCGATCCCAGGAGCGATCGTGACCTCGTTCTTCATGTCACGCAATGCATCTCTGATATTTTCAAGGTTGATGCGTTTCATATGCGGACAGAGGTTGCAAGGTCGTAGAAATTCAGTCTGGGGAGATTCGGCGGCGACATTGTCACTCATTGAACATTCGGTAACCATAACGACTTGACGGGGTCGCTCGTTTTTTACCCAATTTATCATTCCGGCAGTAGACCCTACGAAGTCAGCTTCCTGCAAGACGTCGGGCGGACATTCTGGATGCGCGATGATCTGGATTCCCGGATTCAGGTTTCGATATCCCTGAAGTTCCTCGGCCGTGAAACGCTCGTGAACCTCGCACGAACCTTCCCATAAGATGATCTCGATCTCGGTCTGGGTTGCTACCCACCGACCGAGGTACTGATCTGGAAGGAAAATCACACGATCCACACCAAGCGATTCAACTACTTGAACCGCGTTTCCTGACGTGCAACAGATATCAGATTCCGCCTTCACTTCTGCCGAGGTGTTCACGTATGTGACCACGGGAACACCGGGGTATCGCTCTTTCAGTAGCCGCACGTCAGCGCCGGTTATCGCATCCGCTAGAGAGCACCCAGCTTGAGTATCGGGTATGAGAACTGTCTTTTCTTCGTTCGCGATTTTGGCTGTTTCAGCCATAAAGTGCACGCCCGCGACCACAATTACGTCGGCTTCCGTCTCAGCGGCCATCCTGGCTAGGGCTAGCGAATCACCTCTAAGATCAGAGACGCCATGGAAAATGTCTGGTGTCATATAATTGTGCGCCAAGATCGCTGCGTTGCGCGCGAGCTTGAGCTCCTCGATCTCTTCGATGATCGGGCTAATAGCCGCGATCTCGGGGTCGGGGAGGATGCCACGCAGGCGCTCTGCGGGGCTTATCTGGATCGATGTAGGATTCAAGACGGTCACAAATTCAATACGAAACCGGGCTACAACTCTACGAAACACCCTTAGTGAAGCAATACACCGCTGCAGCCCTGAAGATCGGCTAAGATCGCGTCCGGCGCCATCTTCTTGTTCTTGTAGTTAAGGCCTTTACTAAAGTCAGCTCACGGGTGGGTCGTCATGCGTCCCCCACTTCTCCCACCATTTCCGAAGATAGAGTTGAGTCCTCATGAAGTTGGAAGGACGAGAACTAGTTCCATGCCATTCTCCCTGAAAACGGACCATGACTGTTGGCACGCCGATGTAATGAAGCGCTTGATAGTACTCCTCGGTTTGGCCCATCGGTGTTCGAAGATCAAGCTCACCGGTCATCAACATGGTCGGGGTCGTTACGTTGCCAACATAGAAAATCGACGAGCGGTCGATCCACTCGGTTGGGTCCTCCCAGAAAGGTGTTTCGAACGTTCTTGTGTAGCTGATGGCATCTGATGTTCCCATAGCGGACATCCAGTTCACGATCGGACAATTCGCTGAGGCTGCAGTGAAACGATCTGTGTTGCCCACGATATAGGTCGTCAGTATTCCTCCTCCTGAACAGCCATAGACGAATAGATTGTCTCGATCTATGTACCCGGTTTCCAGCATGTGATCGACACCCCGCATGAGATCCTGCATGTCAATGCCTGGGTAATCGTGCTGAATCGCATTTGCGAATTCGGTGCCATATCCGGTCGAGCCTCGAGGATTCGTATAAAGCACCACATAGTCGTTTGCTGCGTGCTCTTGGAAGGAAAAGTTGAAGCCCCCGTTATACATGCTGTGAGGACCTCCGTGGATTGCGAGCATGAGCGGGTACTGACGCAGCGAGTCAAAATCTGGCGGTTTCACGATCCATCCTTGGATGTCGAACGGTTCAGATCGGTACCATACCTCCTCGACTTCACCGAGTGTCACGTTATGTAGGATATCATCGTTGACTCTGGTGAGCCTTATTGTCTCTTCAGGGTTGCTAAGGTTCCAACGGTATAGATCTCCCGGCTCGTGAGCACTCGCGATGGTGCCGACTGCTGTGCCGTCATCCGAAAATGATGACAGAGTGACGAGGCTCGTACCATCCGTAATTTGCTCGACCCCTCCTTGGGTCGATACAGAGTGCAGGCTTCGGTAACCTTCACGAGAAACACTGAAATACAGGCCGCTCCCGTCGGGAGCCCACATAAGGCCACTAGACTGCCGGTCGTAGCCCCTTGAGATGCTTCGCTTCTCAGATCCGTCCCGGTTCATCAGGTGGATTTGGGAGTTACGGTAGGTGTCATCGTGCTCGTCACCTGAGATATATGCGATGAGTGATCCATCTGGTGACGGCACAGGAGAAGTGTCTGCCCCGCGCTCTTCTGTCAGCCTGCGGGTAGATCCATTAGAGATATCGACAGCGTAGATGTCGGACTCCTGCCAATGCTCTGGTGAATCCCAGTCCTCAGTTCTGTAGGAGGTGACATAGATCTCGTTTCCGTCTGGACTCCAAGCTACACCGTTGTGATTCCAGTCGCCGCTGCTTAGCTGGCGGGCTGTCCCCCCCTCGGCGGGGACTACAAAAAGGTGAGTCCATCCTGTGTCGACGTAACCACTACGATCACGCTTGTATCCGGCACGTTCTACGATTTTTGGTCCGGGTGTCCAGGCCGCTCCACTAGGTCCATCAGGAAGGTTCACACCGGCAAAGTCCGGTCGAGTGTCGACGCGACTGGTAAAGGCGATCGAGTTTCCATCCGGGGACCAGCGAACGTTACTCGGTCCGTTTTCGAGACGGGTGATCTGTGAAGTAGACCCTTCTGCGTCCATCCAACGGACATGGATCTGGGTTCCACCTGGCTCGCCCGGGGCGGTGAAGAGAATGCGGGTGCCGTCGGGTGACCACTGGACTCCACTTCCTTTTAGAAGGCTCCGGTTTTTAGAACCGTCTGCATTCATTATCCAGATTGAGGACTCTCGGCGGTCGTTGATCATGTCAAACCAAGAACGCGTGTAAACAACCTCAGAACCATCAGGAGAGATTTGTGGCCCAGACACGGTCTCCATGTCCATGTAGTTCTCTAGGGAAAGCCGCAACGTCTCTTGGGCGGTCATGGGCCCCGCCAATGCTATTGTGAGCGAGGCAAGGAGACCTAGTCGGATCCGGATAGGTTTGACACTGGACACAGTCATGGTTTCTACCTCAGTCCGTCAGCCTTTTTGGCCTGGCCAGGGGGGGTGATGCTGCCCCCCATTTGTGGGATTCGACAACGAACTCAAAATGATGAATCTCATCGGTGAAAGACAAGATACGTATCACTTGAGGCGAGAACCATTTGATGGCCTGTTGATACAAGACCAAGAAACGGCTCCTTAAGCATAGTTCCGGCGAGTGGTCACGTGCCTTCTCGGGAAAATCTCATATCGTACACTCTTCCTATACTCAATGAGAGCCCAATGATTTCGCCGGCCTCATCTCGGCGGAATCGGACCATTCGTCCCCCTGAACGAAATCCGTCTCCGTAAACAGGGTGCACCTCGAACCTGTTATTGGGTCTTTGCCAGATTTCTAATCCGTCCTGGGTGGCTTTGACCCTGTAGATCGTTTCTGCTTCCTCGCTTCTATAATCGCCTTCGAATTCGTTGAGTTCCGATGGATTGGGTGCCCACGTTGCAACTTTCTCGAAGCTGCGCTCGGAGTACTGCCAGTCTTCGACTTCGAATCCGATGACCTTACCGGCTCTGCGCTCGAAGATGTAGCGACGATCTCCATTTCCAACTTGGAACTCTGAACCGGATAAAGGGAGCAGTGCTGTCGCTCCCGAATAAAGCACTCCGTTTCGACTCGTTATCCGCATGGGAAGACCCGTCATGGGCTCGCGGTAAAGTCCGACAAATGGCTCCAGATTGAAAGCGGCAGATTCGGCTCTATAGTTTGGCGTGTTTGGGTCCTTGATAGCGTTACCGAGGAACGCGCGTGCGATGCTTTGTCCGGTAACTCCAGTCGATACATTAGATGCGTTACAGAGCATGGCTACAGATATGCCCTGTTCAGGGAATCGACCCAGGAATGCTCTGTATCCAGCGGTCGATCCCGTATGGGTAACGGCCTGAACGTCCCCGAGCGATGATAGCATCAGGCCGCCGGCATAATTGATCTCAGAGCCATCGCGCAGGACCCCGGGCTTGTGCATGAGTGTCACGAAATCCTGTCCCCAAGGACCACCTGTCGTGAGCACTTGGTTCCAAATGCCTAGGTCCCCGACCGTCGTCAGTATGCCTCCGTTTCCATGGACGTACTCCACTGGACGGTTGATCTCCCAACTGTTTTCTGTCCGGTTGTAAGCAGAAGAGCGGCCACGAATGATACGACGGTGACTGTCGCGCCACTGTGTATTTACCATGCCGGCTGGTTCGAACAGATGAGTTTTTGAAAACTCGGCGAACGACGCTCCACTGGCACGGTCTATTACGATGGCGAGCAGGTTGTATCCGCTGTTGCTGTATGAGTATTCGGTTCCCGGCTCGAAGTTGAGCTGGGTTTGGCGACTGAGAATGTCTAGTACGTCGTCATGATCGTGTGCGCGATTCTCACGTCCCCAGCCCGATATCGAAGCAATGCTTCCCCAGTCGCGCAGGCCACTGGTGTGAGTCATGAGATGATGCAGTGTGATCCTTTTTCCGTAGTCTGGAATTTCAGGAACCCATCGCCGCACATCGTCCTCTAGCGAGAGTACCCCGTCGAGAACTAGAAGGACGACTGCTGCAGCGGCGAACTGCTTCGATACTGAACCTCCTTCGAAGATTGTCTCTGGCGTATTCGGGATGTCCCACTCCAGGTCAGCCATACCGTATGCGCGCTCGAATAGTGTCTCACCGTTTTGTGTGACCCCGACCGAGCATCCTGGAGACATTTCCGAGTCCCACTGAGAAAAGATGTCATCAACACGCGACTGGATCGACGAGTCGACTTGAGTAAGTACAGGGGCAGGAACTACCGCTATTGCAGCAGTAGCGAATGCGATCTTGATGAGGTGTCGCGGGCTAGGCTTCGTCATTTTGGTCACTCGGTTACGGGAGTGTCTCCTCCCCCATCTCGCAGGTGAACGTCGAGCCATGCGGTCCAGCGGGCCCAAAGGTCGAGGATCGTTCGGCGGCTGGCCGGGCCATGATCCTCATACGGGTAGAGATACATTGAGGCGTCTTTTCCAAGCCCGTTCAGGGCGTGGAACATACGAGGTGCGTGGTCCAGTGCCGTACCCACGTTCTGATCTATCATGCCATGATAGATCAGCAGGGCCCCGGTCATGTTGTTTGCATGGAAGAACGGTGACATTGAGGTGTAGACGTCTTTGGCGTCCCAAAAAATACGCCTTTCGCTCTGGAACATCAGCGGAGTGAGCGTGCGGTTGAAGTTTCCGTCTCCAGCTATGCCCGCTTTGAAAAATGGAGTGTGCACCATTGCGTTAGCGGTAGAGAACGATCCGTACGAGTGGCCTCCGATACCAAGCTTCTGTCGGTCGATGAGCTGACGTCGATCCAGTTCGTCGATCACAGCTGCGAGATTATTCCTCAGATCATGCTCGTAGTTGTTGTTCATCTGACCGGATTTCCCGACTATTGGCGCGTCTGGTTCCACCACTGCGTAACCGAGTTGGACTAGGTACTGCATTGAGCGAGTACCAAAGTTTGGAAACGCATTTTTGTTGTAGGTTCGCCCACGCTCGTCATAGCTCTCTTGGTCAGTGTACTCGCGGGGATAGAACCAGAACATTGCTGGTAGGCGCGTGCCCTCCTGGTAACCTGGAGGAAGGGTCACGTTGACCAAGAAACGGAAGCCATCCGGGCGCTCTACCGTGAAGCGTTGTCTTGGGGCGTTTGTCATTTCTGGGGTGTAATCGACGTTTTTCGTTAGTTGAGTCATACTGCCGTCTTCGACCCGATGGGACTGCGCGATCTCGGTTGGCGATTCTCGTGACACCACAAAAGACCCGGCGTCGGCGTCGAGGATTGATACGACCCTAACGTATTCGCCGTCATTTCCTGCTTCGAAGATCCGTGTCTTGTCTCCGGTTCGGATTTCGACTCGATCTATGAAGTTTCTCGGGCTCTCAACCATTGGGTCTTCGTTGTACTCGTTTCCGAAGAGGAAGACCGATGAACCGTCAGCGGATGTCTCGACGATTTGAGCCTCGCTTCCCCCACCGCCGAAGCGACCAATGTTAGGCACGCGACCACTTCCGTTAACCAGTGAGCCGGGATTCCCGTAAAAGTCGTCCGATTCATACTCGGCGATCGTGTATTGTGTCTCTGCATCAGCTAGGTCGACAGCGTAGTGTTTGATCTTTCCAGTGGGAGCATTCCGACCTGATCCGCCACCACGGGGATTCTCTGTTACGAAGAGCATCGAATGATCGGCATTGAAGAGGTGAGAAGACATGCGAGAGCTCGTCTCGTATACGACCGATAGAGAAGAACCGTCGAACGGTGGAGCCCACAGCATTACCCTGTCTGAGCTTCCATTACGTTCTTCTTCTCCTTCTTCAGCTGCCGCTTCCTGCAGGAAGGTTAGCCCCGCTCCGTCAGCTCTCCATGTTAAGTTGCGGCGATCCGGCTCATCAGACTCGCCACCCACCCCGGGGGCCGTCGGCAGGTTACCATCAAGTCCTGTTTGTGTGTCTTCGTCTGCTAGTTCAACTAAGGATGCCCCACTTCGGTCCCATACCTGCTCGACGTGACCGAAGGAACGAACAGGAACGACGTAACTGAAAGGCTTTTTCATGATTTCGACACGGGCATGCTGTCCGGTCGGCGAGAAGTCGAAACTAGTGATCATTGCAGGATCACCGATCTTGGTGACTTCGCGGTTGTCGTGAGCGATGACCGCCAGTTGTCCGGTTGCGTGCCACTCAAGAAGCTCTTCGTCGTATGGCGTTGCCATAAGGCTCGCATACGTTCGAAGCATGTTCTCTCCCTCTTCGGTTTGCTTCACCTGCGGACCTGAAGGAATACGTGAAGGAAGAGGACGAGTAATGCGCTGATCTGGAACTAAAATGGTAGCGATTTCTTTTCCATCGTTTGTCCATTCGAAACCCGTAACCATCGTTGCAAGAACCGGCTGGTCAGTGATTCTTTGACTACTCCCATTATTTGGATTTGCGACGTAGATATGGGTTTCGTCATCGGTATGAACGTAGAAGGCGAGGTGCCCTCCGTCCGGTGACCATGTGGTGTTCGATATGCGCGCTCCACTTGGCACGGTCACCTCCGTTACCGAGCCATCCGAAGCCGACATTACGTTGACGCCGATGCTTGAACGGATCGTGAGGTTACGATGCCTGTTAGCCGAATAGTCGATGAACACTCCGCCGAGTTCGTCGAAGTCCTTAGAGAAGCGATCCATCGTGACGGGCCCGTCGCCGATCTCATGGAAGAACCACTTCTTGTCGGGACTAACGTTTGTCAGTGTCACGTTGAGATATCGTGGGGCGAGAACCATCTCAGCGATGTCATTAGTAGGGGCCACAAAATTCTTGTCCGCTAGAACAGCTTGCGGGTCGATCGACTGTCCGACGACGGCAGAAGCCGAGGCGCTCATGACTACGGCGGCAGTTGCGCCCATTCTTAGCAAGGTCTTCAACATCACTCACTCTCCGACGAGTTACATCTCAAGGATTGGGTCGGACAAGTTGCGTTTATCGTGTCGATCTGGACAGGTGCCGGCGTTGGGCTCGGACTACCCTCGGGTTAGGTTCCTTAGCTGTAAAATTCCCCCTTATTAAGAGGATGTCTGATGACTGTTCGCATGAGTGCGACGCTGATTAGCGTCTCCATCGTGCTAGGTGCATGCTCCAACTCTGCTTCGTTCGAGAATGCGGCCCTTGACTCCGACGACCAAAAAGCCTCCTACGGCATTGGCCTCAATGTCGGCCAGCAGCTGGTTGATGCCAGCGAGCGTCTGGATCGAGCTGCTTTCATGAGGGGGATTGAGGACGCACTTCAGGGTAGCGAGCCTGACATTGAAGGCACTGAACTTCAGGCCGTTCTGCAGCAGTTCGGCCAAGAGATTCAGGAAGCTGCGGCGGAGCAAAGGGCATTGCAGTCCGAGGAGAACCTTGCCGAGGGGCAGGCTTTCCTTGAAGAGAACGGACAGCGCGATGGCGTGATGACTACGGAGAGTGGCCTGCAGTATGAGATGCTCCGTGAGGGCGATGGCGTTTCACCCTCAGGAGGAGAGGACGTTCAGCTCCATTACCGTGGCTCATTGATCGACGGAACGGAGTTCGACTCTTCTTATGAAGGTGAGCCAGTAGTCTTCTCAAGCGCGCCCGGTCGTCTTATCCCGGGATTCACTGAGGCACTTCTTCTTTTGAGTGAAGGGGGGCACATCCGGGTTTGGATCCCCTCAGATATTGCATACGGGCCGAATGGTTCCGGTGGCGTCATTGGTCCAAACGAGACGCTCATCTTTGAGATTGAACTCTTCGAGGTGGTCGAGTAAGGGACGACAGTTAACCTCTGATTTTTCCCTCCCGACTAAGCTAGTCGGGAGGGAAGTCGGAGGGCCGGTCAAAACTCGACCGTCAGCGATTCTCTGCTTCGGACCTGCGAGCGCGGTATACGTCACGTGCTTCGTCGAATTGGCCATAAACGTGATCTTTTTCCATATCAGATCGCCAGTAGGGCCAGATCTCAGCCATCAACTGCAGCTTGTCTATCCATGCCAAGGCGTAGTCTGCTGCCTCTACGGAGCGGACGGGGGCACCATCAACTTGGACCCAGATTGGATTCGTAGCAGCTTGAACCCAATCGATATCCATTGGGAAACTCTCTCCCTGAATCCCGTTCACACGCACGTGATACCAACCGGATTCAGCGGGCTGAAATGATCGTTCGAAGGAAAGGCTTGTTCTCTCTCCACTAAATGGAATCGACGCTATTACTGATCCATTAAAAACTATTTCCGCCTGTTCCAAGGGTGTGACGGATGTGACCTCGAGCGAGGCGACTACGCTTTGTCCGCTAGAGAGTGAGATTGTCTGCCCAGGTATCTTTCCGTTTATCTCGAACTGAACGAGCGGCCCGTTTGACATGAATGCGTGCCCGTTCTTCATCCCGTCCAGCCAACTTTCCATCGTTAGCTGGTTGTCTTGAACGTGCACGTAGGTTCGGACCGAGCCGACTAATGGTGTGGTGTGCAGATTGCTAATCGAGTCTTCACCGCCAACTAGTGTGGGCCGTAGTCCGTTTGACCATGCGGCATACAGTGGGGGCCAACCGTTCTGAGATGTGGACCATTCGACCGCGTCGGCCGTCATCAGTGCGGCATCAACGATGAAGCCTTTGGCGCCTCCGAGGCCTCCCTCGAGAGGGTCGTCATTGAAGAACGAATGGACGTAACCAGTCCAAGCACCTTGTCTCTTGGCTTTTCTGAACATGTCCGTATTGGACGGGTAAAGGCTTTCTATTCCGGTCCCTTCGTAGCCCGTGGTAAAGGGTGAGATCAGGTGCTCCTCCATCCCAAACATGAAGACGTGACCGTAGAAGGGGGGTCGGTATTCTTGACCCACCACCAGTACCATTTCTTCTGTTGACAGAGGGTGTGCTCCACCTCCGGGGACAAAGTACTGATAGTCTAGAATCCGGTTGTCTTTGTTGGCGATTTGCTCGAGCACGATGTCCTGATCCTCCGCGTCGGACATCATCATCATGTTCTCAAGAGAGTTGTGTAGGTTCCCGCCGTAGTTGGCGTGGACATGCGTTGATCCGTTATACCATCCTTTCGACGCCATATCGATCATTTTTTCGAGTTGAACTGTTACAGCAGCGGTTTCTCCAGCATTGATCGTGATGGTTTGATCAATCGGGACATGCTCGAACCCTTTGACGACGATCAGGCGAGTCTCTCCAATGGGCAGCTCTACTTCAAATGATCCTTCATGGTGGAAAGCGCCGACCCGTGCTCGTTGTGGCATCCGTGCGTACTGGTTTGATGGGGCGTAGAACTTCCCGTCTGAAGCGATAACATGGACTCTCGTAGCTGTAGGTTGATCATCGCTTCCTAGGGTGGTCATGCTCAGCTTGCCCATCTGGTTGAGCCACCGACGACCGCTGATGTTGACGTCTACGATGCGACCTCCATAGGTCTCAAGGAGACGAAGCCGGGGCAGGCCGTTCTCACCGTTGTTATCAATGAAGGAAATCCACTCACCGTCGGGTGACCAGCGCGGGTGAAAGGCGTCGTGTTGGAAGAAAGTCATCTTATAGGGCTCACCACCACCAGTCGGTTGGACATAGAGGTTATTGAACTGGTCGGCGGCACCACGCGTTGAAGAAAAGATGAAGCGCCTGCCATCGATCGAGACGTCAGGTTGAGTTCGGTACAGTGTCTGCTCGGCTAATACTTGGACTCGGTCTTCAAATCCATCCGCTTTGGCGGGGACACGAAAAACATTGCCACTTCCTAATGCCGCGTCTCGGTTGGAGACCAAGAGCAAGTCTTCACTGTTGGGGAACCAGGTCGGGTTTATGTGGATGTCCTCTGACCCAAAGTAAAGTCGGTCTTTTCCGAAGCTGTTATCGCCGGTGATCGCAATGGGATCTCCCGACCAATTTCCATCTGCGAAGTCCTGCACGAAGACGTTGAAATATCCCGTAGGTTGAGTAGATACGTATGCGACGCGAGTCCCGTCCGGACTGAAGGATGGATCCGAGTATATCTCCTCGTTGTTTGTGAGAGGGTGAGTCTCACCCGTCTCGAGATCGAGTATTTCCAGTCCGATGGACCGGCCGTGGTCGTCAGCCGTGTAGATGAGCCACCGCCCGTCGGGAGAATAGTTCGGGGAGGAGTAGTATTTCGGTCCTGTTACCAGTTCGACAGCTAGCCCACTTTTTATGTCAACCGACCATATCGAGCCATGCATGGAAGCCACCAAGCTTTGCCCATCCGGAGCCCATTCCGGAGCCCACGGAGAGGAGTTTACTGCGGGTGGCAGGTAGAAATTGTGCATGTAGTTCCCGCCCATTTTCGCTGCGGGGTAGGAGCCAAAACGCTCCTGCGCAGAGATGGGTACTAGGACGACAAGCGAGAGTGCTGCGACGAGGCAAAGCCACCTGACCTGAATCAACGGATCCTCCGGGGTCGTTTAAACGGGTGTGCAACCTGGGCGGCGAAGCAAGCGCCATCAAGTGGAACGCTAGCTCCACAAGTTGTGAGAACTATCTTGGTGAACAGCAAAAGATCCACGAATAGAGGCCCACAAATGCCATCAGTACGAGCCCACACGATCACTCTTGCCTGACACTGACTCCTGCTGAAGCTATGGACTTCCGCGCTGGCCGGATGGCTAGCCTTGGGCTCAGCAGCCCTCGGAGTTGTTGCCGTTTTGATCTTTGTCGATCTGTCACCTCGAGTGCAGGGAGATTTTTTCTTTGCGCATGACGACCCGCAGATGCAGGCCGCGCGAGAAGTGGCGGATGTATTCCCTAGTGGGGCTCAGTTAATTCTAAGAGCGACGGTTCCCGGTGCAGATGTTGCCGGTCATCGTAAGGAGATTGGCGAGCTAACTGATGGTCTGCTGGCCGTCGATGGAGTTGAGGGAGGATTCAGCATTACGACCGACGATCCCGAGAACAGTCCATTGTTCGAACGGATCCTTCGGACCCGGGATCCGGGTGCGACCAATATCGTACTGCAGGTCGACGGAACGGATCCTGAGTTACTGCTGCCCAGAATCGAAGCAGTTGTCGATACACATGAGTCGGACCAACTCAGTATTGTGATTTCTGGTGTTCCGGCGATAGTGGAAATGGTGCGCAGGAGTTTGTACCGGGACCTGATAGTCTTCAGTTCGGCTGCCATCTTGGTCTTTGCCCTATTGATTGGAATCATTTATCGCGAAGTGGCGATTGTCGCTGGTACCATCGCGACGTGTCTAGTCTCGGTATCTGCGACACTGCTAATTGTGCAGGCGTTGGGGATGGGGATTGGTCTCCTGACGGCAAACCTCGTAACGATCGTGTTCGTGCTTACGCTCTCCCACGTGGTCTTCCTGACAGCGAACTGGCGTTCAGCAGTAGGAACAGACCGTCCGATCCTTATGCGAGATGCTCTTTCCAAGACATTGGAAGGCTCGTTCTGGAGCATGACGACGACCTTTCTGGGTTTCGCGAGCCTTCTGATAGCGACCGCGCAGCCGCTCCGTGAACTTGGGATGGCCGGTATGGTGGGGACGCTGATTGCCTTTACGACCGCCTATGTTGTCTACCCAAGTGTGCTGGGGAAGTGGGCGCGAGTGCAAGCAACGTTGGGAAGCAATGTCAGAATACCTTCTCTCGGGAGAGGGAAGGGGACTGTGTGGGGTGCCGTCTTCTTGTTTGGCTCCCTTTCACTTGGTTTGCCCCAGCTTGATACCGATCCGAGCCTGCTCGCATACTTTGCTCCGGGATCTGAACTTCGTGAGGGCCTAGCGCTCGTAGATTCAGACGGTGGAAGCAGCACGCTAGACATCGTCGTCTCAGTCCCAGGCGGTGGGACAGTCACATCACGAGAGGCCTATCCAAGATTCGATGCGTTGCAGTCGGAGTTCGAGGCAGATTCAGCCGTTGGCGTTGTGCTTTCGCCTACCGTGATTGTTGACCACGCTCGAACGATCCCTCTGGCAGGCCTTTTCCCCGTAGAGACACTTCTCGACTTGGCGTCCTCGGATGCGCTCGGGAGCATTGCGCTTGGGTTCGTTACTCCGGATAGGGATCGAGTGCGGTATTCGCTGCGTATGCGTGAGAGAGTCGAAGAGCCGAGGGAGGAGGTTATGGCTCGGCTGACA
>MDSX01016816.1_pt1 | contig 13862 bp, 7 predicted proteins | sample 811141 | NCBI WGS metagenome assembly MDSX01 (sample SAMN05326642, study PRJNA326480) | marine metagenome | isolation source: seawater | place: Atlantic Ocean: South East | collected 2010
TGCCTCATTTGGCATAGCACCGACCCGGATCCTCGCTAAGATGTCGAGTGAAATCAACAAACCAAACGGTATCTTCCGAATGCTCCCTGACGAAACATTGGATTTCTTTGTTGGCCGTTCTCTGCGAGATGTACCTGGTATTGGACCAAAACGGGCAACTCAACTGGCTGAATGGGGTTTTAACACGGTTGACGAAGCATATGAACTGGGTGAATTGGCGCTCGGTCGAATTGCAGGCGAACGTTTTGCATCGTGGATGATTCGTGTGGTCGATGGTGCTACAAGCCGGGAAGTAAGTCCCTTGAGAAGTCGTAAATCAATCGGTAAAGAACATACGTTTAGGACCGACCAAACGGATAAGGAGAAGGTTCTGAAGCATCTTCATTCCTTGGTTGAGCGGGTAATGACGAAGGCGAAATCAATAGGTGTTGCTGGACGTCTGTGCGAAGTCAAGGTGAGGTATACAGGATTTGAGACTCATACCCATGGCCGTTCGATTCCGGTGGCTATGGATGATGTGGACGTATTTGCAAGACTTGCAGAGCGCCTGTTTGCGCTCAACGTTGACCACAAACGTTCCGTTCGGTTGATCGGTTTCAGGCTTGGACAACTTGCGATGCCTACAACACGGCAAGCCAAACTGCTTCTCGAAGAGGAATGAATCTCATTCGAGTGAATGCATGCGGGTCAGAATGGCGGTGAACGCTTCCAATTCCTTAGGAATGACAACACCACTCACTGGCTGGTTCAATGAGATGCCTTGTTCCTTCTTGTGCCCCCAGGTGTCGCTGTTAAACGTCTGTAGGATGGATGTAATGGCACGTAATGCATCACCATGTTCAGTTCCAACACCTGTTTCAGGATGCGGTGCTTGAGGGAACGCATCAACATCAACTGATGATTGGCCATAGATTGTTGATGACACATGGTGAGTAAAGAATGGGCACACTGGTGTGAACGCTGACATGAAGTCACGCACCACGCGGTGAAGGGTCCATGCAGCTTGTTTGTCTTCATCATAGAGTCGTGATTTGACCATTTCCAGATAATGGCTCGGTAAGACACCGGTTCCAAATGTTTTGAGCGCCTGAGTTGCAGTGTAAATATCAAGATTTGACCATGCCTGTTCGACCGTGTCCATTGTTGATTGGAATTCAGCCAAGATCCACTCGTCTTCGATAGCAAGTCCATCTGGGCGAGTATCGAGGTCTGAAGGGACTTCAAATTGCGAGGCGAATCGTGCTACATTGAACAACTTGGTCAAGACACCAAAGTATTTCTTTTCAATTTCTTCAGGGTTGATATGGAAATCATCACCCACTTGTGCATCGCATGCCTTCCAAAGGCGGAAACATTCGCTGCCAATTTTGTTGGCACGTAGGCTTACCGTTTTGTCCGGACCTTTCACTTTCCATGATCCGGTTCGGCCGCCAGCGCCACATTCCAAGACGGAATCTGCGTCGATTCCATTGCCGAGTGATTTGCTCATCTTACGGCCCCACGGGTCCATGCCAAGTCCGTCGATCCAAACATGCTTGAATCCGGGTTGATCAAGCAGCAACGTGGATTTGAGAAGCGTATAGTATAACCAGGTTCGGACAATTTCCTTGCCTTGAGGTCTTAGTGCGGTTGGGAATGCATTTTCGAAGACTTCCGGTTGGTTGAGATAACCGCTGACAAAGAGATTTGAATTCGAAGAATCCATCCATGTGTCAAACACTTTTTGCTCTCCGGTAATGGTGCCGAGTGACTCCTTCATTTCGCTGAACGAGCCGAGAGATTGGCGAGTGTTTCGGTCGAGAACTTCACTGCCTTCTGGTGGTGATTGGCACCATGGTTGGACATAGACTCCGGTGGGTGGAACGATGATTTTTTCCTCATCCTCGCAGTACCAAATTGGTATTTCAGTATGGTACCAACGGCGTCTGGATATTGGCCAATCAATGCTGATGTTGTCCATCCAATCGAGAAGAAATTGCTTGTTCCTCTTTGGATGAAATTCAATGGCCTCTGCATGTTCTCTGATTCGATCTTGAGCATGAGTTTGGCGCACATACCATTCCTTGAGGAGAATGATTTCAACAGGGTTTTTACCACGCTCAGAGACTGGAATTTCCTGTTCACGTTCAACCACATTGACCAGTTTTCCTTGTCCTTCAAGGTGTTCGATTGCAACCTTTCGGGCTTCAAGAACAGTCTGTCCAGCCAATGGTCCTGCAAGATCGGTCATACGTCCATCAAGGTTGATGGCTTGGAAGGGGGTGAGTCCGAGTTCTCTAAACACGGCCACGTCGTTCTGATCACCGAAAGAACATACCATCAGGACACCACTGCCAAAGTCCGACTTCACAGATGGGTGGGTTTGAATTTCAACGCTGGTCTCTCGGCCATTGACTGGCATGGGGAGCTTGATTCGTTGACCGACGAGGTGAGCATATCGCTCGTCGTCGGGATGCACGACCACGACGCCACAAGCACAAATCAATTCAGGGCGAGTGGTGGAAATAACGATGGTTGTGCCGTCTTCACACGTCCATTCAACATCAACAAGTTTTGTTCGACGCGGTAATCTCTCCACCTCGGCATCAGCAATCGTTGTGCCCTCGACTGGATCGTAGATGTTTGGACGTAGGTCTTCAATGATCGCACCACTCTTGAACAGTTCAATAAAAATCGACTGCGTCACCGTCCTGTATTCTGGGGAGTCCGTCAGGTATTCACGGTCGAAATCACATGATAGGCCAACACGACGAGCCGTCTTTCGCATGGCTTGAGTAAATTCTTCAATTGTGGTTTTGCACAGTTGCAAAAATTCTGCCCGGTCGTAGGTTTTCATTTTACGCTTCGTATTCTTTTCAACAGTGAATTCAATGTTGATTCCATTCCTGTCAACGCCCCATGGGAAGTAGACTTCTTTGCCCAGCAATCTCTGAGAGCGAGCAATGACATCGATCATGGAGTATTGAGCGACAGCCCCAATGTGCCATGTTCCTGATGGGTAAGGCGGTGGAGTGTCGATCACGAACATCTCTTTTCCGCTGTTTGGATTAAACGCATAACGGCGAGCATAGACCTGTGGGTCTTCCGCATGTGCTTCCTGAATTCGCTTTTCAAGGTCAATCGACCATCTTTTGTCACTTAGCGTCGGGGCTGGCATGTGCCTCACCTGGCCCCACACGCATCAATGGTGCGGGTCCGTTTGACGCTGACAGGACTCACCTTTCAAACCAACGGGTATGGTCCATGGTCTTGATGTGGTCTCTTTAGAATTTCAATTTGAAAGGTCAGTTCGTAGGTAGGGCTTTGAAGTGTGTCTCCCCACATTGTAAACAAGGGGGTTCACTATGGCGGATGATGAAGCATCAAAATCCTCTCAAAAGACATCGGAAAGCGTTGTCGAGCGAATGTCGAACCTCGCAGATTACAGTCGCTCCCGCCTCCAATCAGGTGCGGTAGATTTGACTGCTCGTGTCAAGGAATTCAAACCGAAAGACGCTCTCGATGCGGTTTTAGAAGCACCAGACCGATTCAAGCGGGAGTGGCAAAAAAATGGAGCGACTGGTGCCATCACGCGATTTCCTCTCACGACTGTGATTGTGTTTTTGATGATGACAGCCTTTTTCGTCACTCAATCAGGCTTCCTCGATAACACTCGTTTCGATGACGATCTTGAAAACCCGGCCCTCAATGTGAATGGTGATTTAGAGGTGTATCTGCCAGATGGTTCGAAGATCGCAGATTTACTTGCGAAAGTCGAAGAAGATTGGACCACCAATGTCATGGTCGTTTACATCGAAAGTGAATCTCGGAACATCACTGACCAACGTGTTCTTCAAGAGATCAGTTATGTTGAAAATAAATTGAATCCAGAACTTTCTGATCCAAGCGATGATGTCATCTACATCCTTTCCATTTCGACTGTCTTGAAGGAAGTCAACTCCAGCGCACCCCGGGTCAGAAAGGCATTCATCGACCAAATTGGGCAATTGGGTTGCAGTGCTCAAAATAGTGATGACGATGAATGTGCGTCCTCAGCTTTTGCCGATGCACTCAACAGCATTCTTGACGACACGACTTCACAACTTGAGGGTGGCTACGAAATTCCATCTCAGCAGACCATTGATTTGGTGATAGGGGAAATGTATGAGGATGACGGAACCCCGACCCCAGGTTTGGATAAATTGGCACGGGATATTAGCGATGGTGCTGTTGATGAACCCGATGGTACATTGGATCGGGCTATCATGGCCATTGCAGTCACTGAAAATAAACCAGCGAAGGAAATCATCGAAAACACACAGAACCTCCTCGACAACATCAGTGTAACACCAAGGCCCTGTGAATTCAATGCCGATGGTACAGCAGCACCCGGGGGCGAATGCACTTGGGAAGATCTAGGGTTGACCATGACGCTCACCGGCCCGGTTCCAATCACGAATTCAGTGACAGAATTTTCATTCAAACTCTTCTGGCAAATTTTCCCATCTGCCGTGGTCCTTGTCGCCATAGGTTTGTTCGTTTTCCACTCCGATTTACTCCAAGCTGGCATCACTGGAATGCGGCCAATTCAGGGAATTAAAGTGGTCATTATTTCAGGTTTGCCGACCCTTTGCGCCGTTTTCTGGACGCTTGGAATTATTGGTTGGACCGGTTATGAGGTCACAATGACGGTGATCATTGTTGGACCAATTTTACTTGCTCTTGGGGTCTCATATGGATTGCACATTACCAATCGATATGCCGAAGAAGGTGGGACAAAATCTGAAAAAATGAAGGCGTCTTTGTCCTCCACCGGTAAGGCTGTCTTTTTATCGGCAGTGACAACAGTCATTGGTTTCATTTCACTTGTATTCACGCCGATGGCACCGATTCAAACTGTAGGAATCGCTCTCTCAGGTGGCATTGTTGTCGTTTACGTACTCACTATGTTCATGGTGCCCAACCTCACCCTGCTGCTTGATCTTCGGAAACCAAAACATCCTCCGCTTCGCGCCTTCGAAGTCTTGGTCGAAGTCCCTGTCAAACGAAATGTTGGGGTCATTGGGGTGTTTGTATTGTTAATTCTCTTTTCAGCCACTGTTGGCCAAGCCAATGTGGAAGAGAACATCGATCTGCTCGGTATGGCACCCGAAGGAGAATTGCCGGTTGTCAAGATGAAGCAATACAGCACAGAATTCAGTTCTGGTCAAATTGGAATGGTCCTTATTGAGTCAAATATTTCGGGCAACACCAATGACAATGATCCGGGAAATGATGACCCCGCAGCGAATCTCCAAGCGATTGATGAGTTGGAGGGATTGCTCAATACTGTTGATGATACCACTGCAGTTTCAATTGTATTTTTGATGAAATCTACGGGTATCGCGCCAACGGTTTCGGGAACTGGGTTGAATGAAATAGTCCAAGCAAATCCACTCATACCTCCGGACATCAAAGAAACTGCAGCCATTCTCTTAGACAATTCTGTAACACAAGACGCGTCGTTTTGGGACCTGTTGATGGCCCCTGATGACTTTGGCCTCCCCGGTGGCCCTGAAAGTGAAATTTTCCTTCTCAATGTGTTCTACGCATCAATCACTGACGAAACCCGTGAAATCTTCATCAGTAAGGATTTCAGTCGGAATTTGATTTATGTGGATATGCCATATCTCCCAGTCGCAGCGACAAGCTCAATGGTTGACGATGTAAATGGCTTTGCCCAAGGCTTCTCTACTCCTTACCAAGATGACAAGGCCAACGACCTCGCAGGCGTTGCTTCCACAGCAATTGAAGTCAATGAAATGATTGTTGGCTCGCAATGGACCTCACTTGGTTTCGCTGTCATATTGACCTTGATCACCCTCGCTGTGGTGTTCAGGGATGTCAAGTACTCAATGTGGACAACATCTCCTGTGATTGCAACAGTTGCAATGCAATGGCTTGTCATGTGGCAAATGGACGTCCCTCTTTCACTCGTGACGGTCATGATTGGATCTATTTTGGTCGGTGTTGGTGTCGACTTTTCCATTCACATAGCCAATCGTATTCGTGAGTTAGGTGGTGGCATCGATGCCATTCGAAGCGCAGCCATTGGTACTGGTATGTCGTTGTTCGAAGCAGCCGTCGTCACAACCCTTGGTATGCTTACAGCCTATCAAATTCCAATTCCAGAAATCAAACCGTTCGTAACTGTCATTCTGATTTTGTTGTGGGTCGCTGCTGCAAGTGCCTTGATTCTTTTACCAGCAATCTTTGTCACCCTCGAAAAAGCCGGTCTCGGTGCTGTTGGTGGTCGTTCATCGATGGCGAAACGACTTGGTCTTGGCGGGGCGAAACCAGTTGACGTCGATGTTCTTGATGCCGCATTGGCCGACGATGTAATCGACGCCTGGTGAGGAACAGTTCATAGAAGCCCGACCGCTGGGTGAAGCATGGTCAACTGTTGGTTGATGAAATCTGAACTCGATGTTTACCCCTATGGACAACTCGTCGCCGATGGCTCGACTCATTGGGATGGGGTTCGTAATTACCAAGCCCGCAACATGATGCGCGATGCAATGAAAATTGGGGACCTCATCCTGTTCTATCACTCCAACTGCAAACCCCCTCACGTTGCAGGTGTGGCCCGGGTCTGCAAAGAGGGCTATCCTGACCATACCAGCTGGGACGCGACAAGCAAGTACCATGATCCAAAATCTACCCCAGATTCACCTCGATGGTTCATGGTTGATATCGAACCTGTGATCGAGTTGCCAAACACTGTACCATTGCAATCGGTTCGTGACAATCCAGCGTGCGAGAATATGTTGTTGATACGAAGAGGCCAACGACTTTCCATTCAACCTGTGGAAGATACCGATTTTGATGTGATCCTCTCGATGGGTGGAATCACAAGGAAGGACCTCTAACTCAACCTTGATGAGCGTGGTTAGAAAGCAAGAAACGGTGAGTCAATGTCAACAGAGCAAATCCCTGTCGCCCCTCGTGCATCAAACATTGAGTATGCGATTCGGGACGTTGTTGTACCAGCAACTCAACTTGAACAAGAAGGCCACACTATTCTCAAACTCAACATCGGAGATCCAATCGCTTACCCTGGCCTTCCAACCCCTCAACATATGGTGGATGCTTATGCACAAGCACTTCAACAAGGGCATAACGGTTATTCTCCATCGTATGGATTACCTGTTCTACGAGAAGCGATTGCCAAAGATGAGCGAAAAAAAGGATGGAACGCTCAAGCTGAAGATGTCTATGTTTGCCACGGTGTGACCGAAGCGTTGCAGATTTTGTTTGCATCTGTGCTGTGTGACGGCGATAAGGTGCTTGCACCTGGACCTCATTACCCCCCCTACATGGCGTATCCACAAATGTATGGCGCTACAACAGTCGAATACATGCTCAAACCAGATGATGGATGGCGCCTGGACCTTGATGATATCAAGGCCAAAATGGATGACTCGGTGCGCCTGCTTATCCTCATCAATCCGAACAATCCGTGCGGTAGTGTGGCCAATGCTGAGGAAATTGATGCGGTTCTAAGCATTGCGAAAGCCTATCCGAATTGCATCGTGGTCGCTGATGAAATTTACGACGGATTGGACTTCACAGGTCAACATGTCAGCGTTGCTAAATGTTCGACTGAAGTTCCTGTTGTCTGCCTCAATGGTGTTTCCAAAGTCTACTACGCTCCTGGTTGGAGGATTGGCTACATGGCCATTCACGACCCCACTCAGCGCATGCATTTGGTTCGGGATGGAATTGAACGTATGCTCCGATCACGCCTTTGCGCTTCAACACCAGCACAACTTGGATACCTAGCTGGATTGGAATCCGATCGCTCATGGATGGACGCATATTCACAGAAGGTCGTAGCCCAACGTGATGTTTGTGTCGACCGGATCAATGGCATCGATGGTCTAGAAGTACAATCTTCTGGCGGTGCCTTCTACATGTTCGTCAAACTCACCGATCCTAAATGGGCGGATGATGACAAACAGTTTGTTCTTGATTTGCTTCACGAAGAACACGTATTGGTCGTTCACGGTAGTGGTTTTTCACCCGAATTAGGACGCGGCCATTTCCGTATTGTCTATCTTCCAGAAATTTCGGTGCTCAATGAAGCATTCGACCGTATTGAGAGGTTCTTAATTCGACATCGCTGATGTCATGTCGCCGATGTATTGATGTTGGATTGTTGTGAGGCTTGGTCATGAAAGCGAGGGTTGGGAAGGCGAGGATGGCCTTACTTGGCACTCTTCTCATGCTCCAAATGCTGCCTCAGGCATCAGCTGCAACAGTCACAGATGTCAGTGATTTACGTTTGGAATATTTTTACCCCGCCATCGTTGCTTTTGCTATTGCCATTCCTGTTTGGAGGTGGTTCATCCCGAATCAACTTGCCAATCTCCAAGTGGCTTTTGAGATTGATGATGACCTCTACGAAGTTCACCGTATTACCCGCAATGTGGATGATGCAAGGGCGTTGTTGAAGGAAGGAGGGACTGCTTTCGGAATCGGCCTCTATGTCATGGGCATGACGGGTGTGCTCCTGCTCATCACTGAACTCTTGTTCAATGCTGAAGTGTATTTCCTTCCAAATCTCTTTTTGATCGGTGTTCTCGTTTTAATCCCGGTGTTCATCTCTCCATGGGAGACACTGAATGCCCAACTTGTTGGAACCCGTTCCTCGAGTGGGAAATCAAAAGGTTATGTTAAATTCGTTCGCCGATTGACGACCCTTCTTATTTTATTAGGAGCCACATTCGCCGTTGTTCTTTACGGAAGTTCACAAAGTGAAGGACCAGCCGCAATCCGTCCAATATGGGTTGCAGCCGCTATGCTGACATTCATGGCGCCGACCATTTTTGCCTATGGCCGAATTATGGGCGCATCTTGGAACATGATTCTCATCAACAAATGGCGCACTGCAAACGGTAAACCAAATCCAATTGATCCTGATAAGCCCAAATTTGTCAACAGATTGTTCTCACTTCTGTTGGTAGTTTTCTTGTTAACGATGCCCATCACCGCACTGAATGGAATCATTACTGTCTATCACATCTTATTCAATGACGTACCAGAGCAACGGGCGTTCGACATCCTCAATTACGGTGGTGTCTTAGGTTACATGGTCTTTGAACGAGTCGATCTCATTGCTCAAATCTTGTTCGAATGGCAATTCATCAAAGAGCTCCCACAATTTCTATCGCTCTACCTTTCAATGAACATTGCAATTGTCGGTTTGGCGTTCATCTTTGAATTGACTCGGAACTTGGTCCTCGGTGGACAATCATTCGGTGGATTGTTCGGTGTAACTCTCGATACCCCACGTGAAATAAGAACGGAGGTTGAAGCGCAATCGCGCCAATTGATGTTTGCGTTTGCAGGGTTTTCAGGGTACACCGTTCTTCTCTTGATTTTGGTGTGCTACAAGGAATTCGGAGCGTTGATGCCTTTCACTGATGTCCTTGAAGCCGATCGATTTGGCTTTGATGAACGAGCTAGACTCGAAGCGACGTGGATGTTTATTGCCTTGGGACAAGCAGTGTTCCTGTTCACTTGGGCCCTCTCTATCATCCGATTCAAATCATTACGAACGCTCCGTTTCGATCTCAATCCTGATGAACGTCGAGAAGGCGCAGTCACCTTTGCCCAAGGGGATTGGATGCGAAATCTCGTCGAAGATGCAGCAATTGCGGAGGACCTTGATGCACTTATTCAATTCCAAAGACGTTCAATCGATGGAGACCCATCACTTGTTCGTCATGAGAAAGCCAGGGCGAGAATGTGGGAGATGGCGATTCGTGGACTTTGGCCTAATGCGATTGAAGAAGCAAAGAAGGTGCTCGCCCAATCTGGAGGAGATGACGACATCTGTCGAATGATTGTAGCCGTTGGGCACATGGCTTCGAGGCGTTTGGATGCTGCGCGTGAAGCCCTTCACGGACTACAACAGCCAGAAGGCTATGATGAACCAGAATTGCTCGCCTTCGTTTGTGAATGGCTCGACCCGTGGCAAGGCAATGTCCAAGAGGACGATTTCTGGGATTGGGAAAATAATTCTTGCATCGACCATCTTCAAGTCCTTATGCGAATGCTGCGTGGTTGGCAACCATCACCGACCGACCAATCCATTCACACCGATCGACTGACACGGGTTGCTCAACTTTCGATGATCAGTTTAATGCGAGCACAACGGAAGCACGACGCCGCCCTTGAACTTTCACTGCAACTTATCCGCGCAGAACCCCTCGCTGTACGTCCTCGAATTGCAGCTGCACTCTGTTTAATCGACAAAGGTGATTGGCACAGTGCCCGCTCCATTTTATCGGAACTCAAGGTAAGTGATGGTCACGATCCTCGTGTGCTCGCCCTTGCAGCAATCCTCGGTCAAACCGTCGATACTCAAGAAATGGAAGTGGCTTTAGCAGTCGGGGGTGGCAAAAAGGTACGTCAATGGATTAACGATGCACCAGTCAATCCTGTAGCAGGCCTCGTGGTCAAGGGAGGTATGGATGAAGCCATCAATGCCAATGTATTGATTGCTGCTCATGAAGCCACACGGAGAGGCATGCCCCCTAAGTTCAGTTTTGGTTGGCTCAACTTGATGTTCAATTTCTTCGTCCTCATTCCAACTTGGATCGTGCTTGCCATATTCGTTTACGGCCAGCAAGGGCAACTTTCAGGGCTTCTGGTTTTGGCCACTCTATTCCTTTTGCACATTGCTTCTCGACGCTTTGCCCGTCAGCAACGTCGAATGATTAGGCACAGAGACCAAAAAGCAATGGTCGCTTACGCCAAGCGCATGAAGCGATTCAAGGTGAAGCCCGAGCGGGGTAATATTCCGGTTGGTACTCACTTATTGTTGTCCGGTATGCTCGTGACAGTGAATGGTGTAGTTTTGGATCTTGGTCTTCCCGCATGGCTCACTGTTCGTTTACCCAAAGACACCGACAAAGCAGTGAAAGCCCGCCTCAAGCGCCAATCGAAATCCATTCAGAAATCACGCCCTCCCCGTCTCCAACCTCTTGGCGAGGGTTGGTGGCTTAAACGGCCTAAAGAAGAAGGTGCGGATATACCCGCTCTCGAACGTCTCATCGGCCAACCAGCATATCGAGGTCGGCAACAACAACGGGCCAAGAAGAGTTCTTCAACCGCTCCAAAACGTGCTGGTTCTTCTCGCCAAAATCCTCGTACGGTGACTGATGTCAATCTCGGTAATCGAGGCATTCCAACAAACACACGTGTTTCTGAACGAGTTCAATCTCGGCCACCATCAAGTAATGTTGTTGTGGGGAGCAAAAGGACCGGTCCAAATGTTCGTCCTGAACCCAGAGACGCCGATGATTCCATTGATTTTAGCTGAGTGAAGGACTATGCCGGCTTGGCAATGGGTTCAAAGACCGGCCAATGAATCACTATCTCATGAGCAACACACGTGGTTCGTGGACCCCTGCTGAGTCTACCCTCTCAAAGGCCAATACAGTCATGCAAGCAGCCGCCGACAGTGGCGAACTCTATCGTCATGGCCTTGGCATGATCGCATCTGAAAATATCGTGTCCCCGATGGTGCAAAAAATTGTGGCCAGCGATCTTCATGGACGTTATGCAGAGGGATTACCTGGTAAGCGATATTACCAAGGTTGCGATGATTTTGATACGATTGAGAGCATTGGAATTGATCTTGCCCAATCCGTGTTTAATGCCCCGTTTGCAAATATACAATCTACTTCCGGTACCGTTTCTAACATAGCTGCCCTCAAAGCACTGGCCAAGCCAGGCGATGAAATAACGGCCGTTTCAACGGCCGATGGAGGTCACATTTCACACGCCCGAATGGGAGCAGTGGGGCTTCGTGATCTTAATTTATCGACGTATCCATGGAATGAAGACCGCATGGAACCAGACATCGATGGTGCCTGCGCTTTGATTCGTGATCTGGAGCCCAAGGTGGCACTAATCGGACAATCGGTCTTTTTGTTCCCAACGCCTTTGAAAGAAATTGCTGACGCTGCTCATGAAGTTGGGGCGAAGGTGATGTACGATGGAGCGCATGTGCTTGGCTTGATTGCAGGTGGTGTGTTCCAAGACCCATTGAGGGAAGGTGCAGATGTCATGACAGGTTCGTCGCACAAAACTTTCCCCGGTCCTCAAGGGGGATTCCTTCTCTCGAGCAGCGAAGATCTAGTATTCCAAAAGCGGCTTAACAATGCTATATTTCCAGGTGTTTGCTCTTCATATCATTTGCATCACGTTGCTGGGAAAGTCATTGCATTGGCAGAGTTCGAAGAATACGGAGCTGCCTATGCGAAGGATATTGTAACAAACGCAAAACATTTCGCAAGTGCTCTTGCTGCTGAAGGATTCGATGTCCTTGCGGAAAGCCGTGGCTACACTGCCTCGCACCAAGTCTTGACTCGACATGGTTCCACCGATTCCGGTGCGGGTGCGAAAGCTGCAAAACTGCTTGAAGATGCAGGTATTATCACCAACATGAACATGCTACCCGGAGACACCAAGGCTCTGACGCCTTCTGGCCTCCGTCTTGGGGTTCAAGAGTTAACCCGAGTCGGTATGGGTCCCAGAGAAATGGAAGAAGTGGCACGGTTGTATGCTCGTGTCCTCATTAAGAACGAAGACCCTCAATCGGTGAAAGATGATGTAAAAGCACTCAAGGCGGATCACCAAATTATTCGCTATTGTTTCAACGAAGAAGAGGATACTGGCTACCCATTTTGAGTGAGTCTAATGGATACTGGATCAAGCCAAACTGCCCATGCACTGGTCAATGATCTCACAGGTGAATTTCATATGGCCAATGGCCAAATCCTCGATGGCTATGGCGGATCTTGGATCGTATGGAAAACGACCGACCTCTATGCCTGGTGGCATGCATTTGAAGCAACATGTCAAACTCCGCTTGGGCGGAAATTAATGAATGCCTGTGCTGATCACGAAGAATTTCTGTTGCGCCGTTCTGGTTTTCTGTTAGGTGGACGATTTTTGAAAAAGAGACGTCAAAGCGGCATCATTGATGCCCGCTGGAAACGTTACGGGTGGGGCGGTATAGATTCAAATCACCAAACCGCAAATTCGTTGCTGTTTGGCCCGATCGTTGCTGGATTTGCTCTTGCTACAAAGGAACAAATCAATACTCAGCGCTATAAATTGGAATGGAGGCAAACTGGCCAACGTCTGATTCAGTTCGATTGGACTCAGGATGCTTCAACATTACCACCTGCACCTGAGGTCCCCTCATTACCTTGGGGTTCAACTCCCAAATTGGGCTTGGAACAAGTCGACGTATTTTCTGACTTCACATGGGCCAATCAGGGTTGGTCGATCTCTGGAGAATCTGTCTGTTTGCTGCCAATGGATGCCTTTTCGAGGCTCTTTCACACATGCCGTGCCTATCAACACTCATTGACAACAGAGCAGGTTGATGCATGGTCGACGCCTGATATCACATCAGGCTCACGGACTGTTTTTCTCATGATTTCGGCGTCAATGTCCCATCTCGTTAATGGCAGCGAGCAACCAATCTACATCGAAAATATCGCCAGTTGGGCATCACTTGCCAATCATTACCTCAAGCCATTTGGCTGGGGCGTACCCATCTCAATCGAGTCACTCGGCACCGAACATGGTGTTCGCTTTGAGCTCGAAGATTCATCCGTCCTTCCCTTCCTGACAGGATGGCTTGTTGCCATGTGGGAGCGAGGTTACGGCCGAACGTCCAAATTCAAATTAACAAAATCATCAGATACATGGGTGCTGGAAGTCGATTCAAGGCTGAATTACATTGAAGATTAGTGGTACGAATCATGGATTGTTCGTATCATAATTCTGCCCATTTATGGTTAAGGACTATAACCACGACA
>MDSX01010801.1_pt1 | contig 13860 bp, 14 predicted proteins | sample 811141 | NCBI WGS metagenome assembly MDSX01 (sample SAMN05326642, study PRJNA326480) | marine metagenome | isolation source: seawater | place: Atlantic Ocean: South East | collected 2010
AATTCAGGTGTTGGTCTTAATTCGCTAAAAACATATGCTTTAATTTTATTTGCTGAAAACACATCTGATACGATTTTAGCAAAATAACTGCTATTGTTTCTGCAATCAAAAGCTATTACCACTTTTATCTCACCCTTTTCAGATTTATTTAGATAGTTGCAAATTCCTTGGGTAGTTTTACCTAGTGTATATTGATTGATTCTATTGGTTCCAACCCCCATAATACCTCTCATTCCACCAGTGCCAAATTCTAGATCTTTATAAAAACAGTCTTCTAGCAGTTTACTGTCCTTATACAGTTCTTTAACCTTATCTTGTGTTTCTTTAGAAAATGGATCATTTAACCATTTTTCAGCTTTAATTTCAATTTCTCTCAAAGACATAATCTTAAGAATATAATTGCAAAATTAAGCTATTGAGAAGGAAATTATTAGTAAAGGGTGTTAAAAAACTTATAAAATAATCTTCAAATTTATTTTTCAAAGCTATATTTTAATACATTTATAAAAAAAAAAGAATTATGAAAAAATTTAAATTAATTATAACTGTAGCAGTTCTTGCTGTAATCAGTTATTCATGTAACAATTCTGCTGTTGAAAGGATGGTAGATAAAATGCAGCCAGAACCTGTTGTAATTGAACAAGAGGGAGCAGGATTTTTTACACCTCAACCTGGAGTAAAATATGTTGTAGGATCTGATGATGTTATGGATGTATGGAAAAAATATATTGATGCTCATAACAATCAAGATATGGAGGCTATATTAGCGATGGAAACAGATTCAATATTTATTTTATCTCCTGATGGCACATCAATTAGAGGTAAAGAGAATCATAAAGCTGCATTATCAGCTTGGTTTGAAGCAGCTAATCCAAAATGGGAGATATATTGGGGAATGCCTTATGAGGCAGTACCTGGTGGACAAGATTGGATTATTGCAGGACATTTAGTTACTCAAACTATTGATGGTGTTGAAGTTAAGCATAGAGACATGATTGACGGTTATATTAACGAGGATGGTCTTGTAAATATGTTTTATGTTTACAAATCTGAAATTCCAGCACCAGTTTCTGAAGAAGCTTCAGAAGAATAAAATCTGACTTAATTTATTGTAAAAGAAACCTTCACTTTTGTGAGGGTTTTTTTATAGGTTAACTTCTTGTCTTACTCTGTAGTGCGTTTTAGACTTGTTATACCTTAAGATTAGCTCTCCAATAAAGCCCATAGCAAAGAATTGACTACCAATAATCATAGTAGCTAGGCTAATATAAAATTCTGGTCTTTCTGTAATCAATCTGGCATCAGGATTAACGAATAGTTTATCATACCCTAGGTATGCTGCAAATAAAAACCCAATTATGAGCATTAAAAACCCAATTCTGCCAAAGAGATGCATAGGTCTTTTTCCAAATTTTGAAATAAACCATATGGTTGTTAGATCCAAAAATCCGTGAATGAACCTACTTGGTCCAAACTTAGTTTTACCATATTTTCTAGCCCTATGCTTTACAACCTTTTGACCAATCTTATTAAAACCTTCATTTTTAGCTAATACAGGTATGTATCTATGCATTTCACCATAAACCTCTATATTCTTTACCACTTCTGTATTATAGGCCTTTAATCCACAGTTAAAGTCATTTAATTTTATTCCAGAGGTTAGTCTAGCAGCAAAATTGAATATTTTTGATGGAATATTTTTGAATAATACAGAATCATATCTTTTCTTTTTCCAACCTGAAACTAGATCATATTTTTCATTAAAAATCATGTCGTATAACTCAGGAATTTCTTCAGGATCATCTTGAAGGTCTGCATCCATTGTAAAAACAACATTCCCTTTTGCTTTTAGAAATCCAATATGAAGGGCTTGAGACTTCCCATAGTTTTTAAGAAATCTAATTCCTTTTACAAATTCATCTTTTTCAGATAATTGATTAATTATATCCCAGGAATTGTCTGAGCTTCCATCATCAATTAAAATAACCTCATAAGTAAATGACTTTGAAGTCATGACCTTACGGATTGATGAATGTAATTCGATTAATGAATCACTCTCATTTAAAAGAGGAATTATTACTGAAATATCCATAGTTAAGCAATTTCTGGATTATTTCTTTTAAAGATTAATGCATTTAAACTTCCAACAATAACCTGGAATACTATTGATATAGCTAAACCAAAAGATATGTTTTTAAATGAAAATGATGGGTTTTTTTCTACTTCAATTAATGCTTGCTGAATTACTTCTTCAGGCAAATTCATTCCAGTATACATCTCTTTAACCATTATCATTGACATTTCATTAAGTTTTTCGGCTGCAGTAGGATCTAAAATTACAAATATAAATATTTGAGAAAGAGCTGAAATAGACATTCCAACTGCAACACATGCCATATACGACAATAAAGAGTCAGTCCAATTTATATATCCACCTAATTTTCTTCTGGAATTTAATATTGAGTATATCCCAAAACCTATTACTAATATAAAAGTAATTAGACTCACCATAGGTTTAAGAAATAATTCTATGTCTACTGCATATAGTATTGCATTTAATACAAAAAGTATTATACCCAATATAACACCAAGATCCGCTGATAATTTTTTTATATCCATTGCATTTATTTTCTCATATTTTATGCAAATATAAGAAAAGCCAAATAGGTCTAATGAAATTAAGTTTAATGTAATATTGTATAATTATAAAAATTATATAAATTTGCACCTCAAAACCAGAAATGATGAAAAAAGAAATTCATCCAAAAGATTATAGATTAGTAGCTTTTAAAGATATGTCAAACAATGATGTGTTTTTAGCTAAATCTACTGCACAAACTTCAGAAACCATAGATGTAGAAGGTAAAGAGTATCCGTTAGTTAAGTTAGAGATATCAAGATCTTCACACCCTTATTATACTGGTAAAGCGAAGCTTGTTGATACTGCAGGAAGAGTTGATAAATTTAGAACTAAGTACGCTAAATTTAAGAAGTAATTCCTTTGTAATTAGATATTAATAAAGTCTTTCAAAATATAATGAAAGGCTTTTTTTTTACTTTTATAAAAAAAATTCATGTCAGAAATTAATTTTAGACTTGTTAAGCAAGAAGATATTAATGATGTATTTGTTCTTTTGAATCAACTTAAAAAGATTGATATCAAAAAAATTGATAAAAATGAAGCCTGGGATAAATTCAATTCTAATACTAGCTCAAATTCAGTTGTTGGAATATACAACGATAAAATTGTAGCATATGGAAGTGTGGTAGTTGAAAATAAGATAAGAGGTGAAGTTGCAGGGCATATTGAAGATATTGTAGTAGATACTAAGGTTAGAGGAAAAATGATAGGGGTATTGCTTATAAAGGAATTAGTTGAGGTAGCCAGAAAAAAAGGATGTTACAGAATCACATTGTTTTGTAAAGAAGAGCTAGTTAATTTTTATTCAAGAAATGGGTTCAAGGTGAATAATGTTGTAATGAAAAAATATCTTTCAGAATTATAAAAATTTCTATAATTTTTTCACATATCTTAAGTCTAATAAATTTGTTGCATTAATCTGCATTCCATTTAAATTTTTTCTAGTAAATCTTATTACTTCATCATAAAATAGAGGAATAATAATTGATTTTTTTATTATTAATGAATCCATTTTTCTATATAGAATCTCTCTCTTGATTTGACTAGTCTCACCTAAAACACTTTCATATAGTTTATCGAATTCACTATCTGAAAAATGAGTATAATTAGGTCCTTTAGGGGCAAAGTTCTTTGAATAAAATAGTGATAGATAGTTTTCAGCATCTGGATAATCTGCTACCCAACTAGCTCTAAAAAAATCTAATTTTCCATTTGCTTTTGCTTCTTTTAGAGATGCACCTGGAATAACATCAATAGATATTTGTAAACCAATTTTTTCTAATTCCTTTTGTATGTATTCACAAAAAACCAAATAATTACTTGTAGTAGTTAATTTTAGATTAGCTTCTTGATTATAATCTCTATTGTACTGACTGATTAATTCTTTAGCATAATCTGGATTGTATTTATAGCCAATTTTATCTGAATAACCTGGGAGACCCATTGGTATAAATCCTCCATTTGCAGGTATGCCAACACCATTTCTTAGATATTTTATCATCTTATTTCTATCAAACCCATGATTTATAGCTTTTCTAAGGATTTCAGATTTTATTTCATTTTTATCTGATTCTAAGTAAAACGCTAGATATTCAGTATTTAAATAAGGGCCTCTAATTAAATTAATTGAATTTGTATATTCTTTTTTCAATTTACCACTGTTTGTAATTATTTCATCTTTGTAAGAATCATCTAGCCCTGACACAAAATCTAAATTATCTTGTATAAATTGCAAAAATTCACTCTGTTTGTCTTGTAAGAAAGTAATAGCAACAGATTCAAGATATGGCAAGGAGTTTCCAATAGAATCTTTTTGAAAATACTCATGATTTTTTCTAAAAACTAATTTTATATTTTCCTCCCATCTTTTAAATTTAAATGGGCCAGTTCCTATAGGATTTGATCTAAATTCATTTCCATAATATTCAACAACTTCTTTAGGTACAACTGAGCAATATTTCATTGTAAGTATACCAAGGAATGCATTAAAAGGCTCTTTAAGAGAAATTTCTAGAATAGTATCATTAATGGCTTTATAATTTGCCACTTTATTAAAAACCCATCCTCCAGGTGATGCTAATGTAGGATCTAAGAGCCTGTCAAAACTATAAACAAAATCTTCTGCGGTAACATTTCTGTTAGTTAATTTGGGATGTTCATGGAACTTTATATTATTCTTTAGAAAAAAAGTATATTTTTTCCCATCGTTAGAGATTTTCCAACTTTCAGCAATTGAAGGAATCACTCTTAATTCTTGGTCCATTTCTACTAGTCCATTAAACAATTGATTAACCACCCAAATATTGGCCACATCTTTAGCAAATGCAGGATCTAATGAATTAATGTTTTTATGCTCATTATATCTAAAAACCAAGTTTGAATCAACTTGGTTGTTTTCTGAGCAATTCTGTATTAATAAAATAGAAATAAATAAAACAAAATAGGATAAACTATATGTTTTACTTTTTGTGTAGATTTTCTTCATATTACTATTTAATTGTAAATTTACAACCCTTTATAAAATTACAAGAATGTCTGTTATAAAAAAAGTAGCATTTTATACTCTAGGATGTAAATTAAATTTTTCAGAAACCTCTACTATATCTAGAGATTTCCAAGCGAATAATTTTAAAGTTATTAGCGCATCTAAAAAAGCAGATATATATGTGATTAATACCTGTTCTGTAACTCAAAATGCAGACAATAAGTTTAGGAGTGTAGTTAGAAAAATGAATAGACTTAATCCAAATGCATTTATAGTAGCAATTGGTTGTTACGCACAATTAAAACCTAATGAATTATCAGATGTAGAAGGAGTTGATTTAGTGCTTGGAGCTAATGAGAAGTTCAATATTATGGATTATATTGGAGATTTGACTAAAAATAGCAAGACTGATATTTATTCATGTGATATAAGTGCTGTAGACACCTACATTAGCAGTTATTCAGCAAATGATAGAACAAGGGCTTTTCTAAAAGTTCAGGATGGATGTGATTATAAATGTACTTATTGTACAATCCCTTTAGCAAGGGGCATATCTAGAAGTGATTCACTTAAAAATATTAAAAAGAATGTGGAAACAATTGCTTCTAAAGGAATAAAAGAAATTGTTTTAACTGGAGTAAATATTGGGGATTATGGTAAAGGTGAATATGGAAATAAAAGGCATGATAATACATTCTTTGATCTAGTTTCAGAATTAGAAAATTCTAAAAATATAGATAGGTTTAGAATATCTTCTATTGAGCCAAATTTACTTACTGAGGAAATTATTTCATTTATTGGAAAGAGTAAACTATTTGCTCCTCATTTTCATATTCCTTTACAAAGCGGTAGTAATCAAATATTAAGGAATATGAAGAGAAGATATAATAAAGATCTTTATCGTGATAGAATTAATTTAATTAATAACACTATTCCTAATGTATGTATTGGGGTGGATGTGATAGTTGGATTCCCTGGAGAAACTGAGGAGTATTTTAATGAAACATTAAATTTTTTAAAAGAATTGAATATCTCTTATCTCCATGTCTTTACATATTCTGAAAGAGATAATACTATTGCGGCTGAATTAAGTAACCCTGTTCCCATGGAAGTTAGATCAAAAAGGAGTATGATCCTTAGATCTTTGTCAGACAAAAAAAGAAGAAGATTTTATCAAAGTCAAATTGGTTCATATAAAACTGTATTATATGAAACAGAAAACAAAAAGGGCTATATCTATGGTTATACTGAAAATTACCTAAGAGTTAGATCACCTTGGAATCCTGAACTAGCAAATAAGTTAAAGTCTGTAAGAATTAATAGAATTGATAGTGAAGGCTATATACGAATAGAAGAAAAAGTAAAAGAGGAGTGCTTAAGTATATAGATTATTAAATTCTAATGCCAACTGGAAGAAGAGATTTAAATCTTCTATTTCTTCTAATATATTTAGTAATTGTTGGAACTGTTGGGACTACACTTATATTACGATCTCTAATTATTTCTAATACACTAGAAATAAATTCATCTACAAAAACATCTTTATTTTTAATTTCAGGAACAATTATTTTAGTTAAGAAAATCTTTCTTTCCTGAACTGAATATTCAATAATTGCAAGTTTTCTACCAGCTTTCGTTTCAAACTGTCTTAAAAACGTATTATCATTAATTTCCATAAATTTATAATAAAAGCGAGTACAAAATTATAAAAAAAAAAGTAGATAGTTATTTTTGCATAGTAAATGAGAAATAATAGGCAACATATTTATTTAATGCCAGGTTTAGGAGCTAATTCATTGATATTTGAGTATTTAGATTTTCCTAAAGAGAAATATTCTATCCATCTATTAGATTGGATTATGCCAATTAAGAATGAATCAATTGAAAATTATTGTAGTAGATTTTCAAAATTAATAATTCATGATGATATTATATTAATAGGAGTTTCATTTGGAGGTGTACTTGTACAAGAAATGAGTAAGATTATTCCAGTTAAAAAACTTATTATTATTTCTAGTATTAAAAACAATAAAGAGCTCCCAAATAATTTTAAGATAATAAGAAGCCTAAATATTCACAAGATTTTTCCTATGAGCACATTTAATAATTTTTTTAAATTTTTAAAGTATTCTAAAATTGATAAAATTTATAAAAGAATTAATTTGGCTGATAGGTATTTAACAGTAAGGAATGAGAATTATTTAATATGGAGTATTGATTGTTTGTTGAATTGGAATCAGGAAAACACGTTAAATGATATCATACATATTCATGGGGATTCAGACCATATTTTTCCTATAAAGTATATAAATAATTCAATTGTTATTAAAAAAGGCACTCATGAAATGATTATTACTAGAGCAAAATGGTTTAATGAAAATCTTGTTAAGATAATTGAATCTTAAATTACTACCTCCTTCTCATTCTATTTGAGCCAAAGTGTTGATTAGGAATATGAGATCTTTTCATTTGATTTTTCATCATTTTAATCTGATCAGTAAGCATTCCGTTTTTATCTAACCTCTGTGCTTCTTGTAGTAACTTTTGTGCTTCAAGTTTTCTCCTTTTAGTAAATGCGATTCCAGCTAAATTTAATTTAGCCATAGCCAAATCATGGTCCATATTTAGTCCGAAGTCTATAGCTGTTTTGAAATATTTTTCAGCTTCATTCATATTTGTTTGAGATACAATAAGACCTTTTAAATAATTATAATATCCTTGCTGTTTTTTAACTAATGCAGTTGAAGGGTTTTTAATTTTATTTAGCCATTTATTAGCTCCATCTAGATTCTGTTTTCTTAATTGAAAAAATGCCAGTAGTAAAAATTCATTTTTGAAAAATAGAAAAAGAATAAGCAATGAAATTAACAGATACATTATGCCATTTCCAATTAACCCTTCAGTAAATTGGAATATTGAAAATCCAATAGAAATAAAGAAAAGAAATAATTTTATGTTCTTGTTAATCATAGCTAATTTTTATGGTTAATAAAAATCAAATATAATATTAATTAATAGATTTGTTAAAGTAAAAAGTCTTTGTATATTTGCCGGCAGCTTAATGATGTAATCTTAAGCAGATAAAGAAAATTAAATAAAATGAGTAAAAGAACGTTTCAACCATCAAAAAGGAAGAGAAAAAATAAGCATGGCTTTAGGGAGAGGATGTCTACAGTTGGTGGTAGAAAAGTTATTGCTCGTAGAAGAGCTAAAGGAAGAAAAAAACTTTCAGTATCTTCTGAAAATAGTCATAAATAATAATGATTAACAATTGTTGATATTATATTAGGTGTTACGTTAGGTAACACCTTTTTTTTTATGTCTTTGATAACTATTTTTGATAAAATATAGTACTGAATGCCTAAAAGAGAAAAATTAAAGTCAATACTAATAATAGGATCAGGACCTATAATAATTGGTCAGGCATGTGAGTTTGATTATTCTGGCTCTCAGGCTTTAAGATCCCTTAGAGAAGATGGGATAGAAACTATTCTAATAAATTCAAACCCAGCCACTATAATGACTGATCCAGTAATGGCTGACCATATATACTTATTGCCTCTAAATACATCTTCAATTATTCAAATATTAAAAGAGCATCCTCAAATTGATGCTGTCCTTCCAACAATGGGCGGGCAAACTGCATTGAATTTGTGTATAGAAGCTGATGAAAAAGGAATTTGGAAAGAGCATAATGTAGAAATTATAGGTGTTGATATTAATGCAATTAATATTACTGAAGATAGAGAGCAATTTAGAAATTTAATGCTTGATATTGGAATTGCAATGGCTCCTCAAGCAACTGCGACCTCTTTTCTAAAAGGCAAAGAAATTGCACAAGAATTTGGATTTCCTCTTTGTGTAAGAGCATCATTTACTCTTGGAGGGGCAGGAGCATCTATAGTTTATAAAGAGGAAGATTTCGATGAATTACTTACTAGAGGTTTAGAAATATCCCCAATTCATGAGGTAATGATTGATAAAGCTCTGATTGGATGGAAAGAATATGAATTAGAATTACTTAGAGATTCTAATGATAATGTAGTAATTATATGCTCTATTGAAAACATGGATCCTATGGGAATTCATACGGGTGATTCTATCACGGTTGCTCCAGCTATGACCTTAAGTGATACTTGCTATCAAAAAATGAGAGATCTGGCAATTAAAATGATGAGAAGTATAGGTGATTTTTCAGGAGGATGTAATGTCCAATTTGCTGTTAGTCCAGATGAAAATGAGGATATTATTGCCATTGAGATTAACCCTAGGGTTTCAAGGTCATCTGCTTTAGCAAGTAAAGCTACTGGTTATCCAATTGCAAAAATAGCTTCAAAATTAGCAATTGGATATAATTTGGATGAATTACAAAATCAGATAACTAAATCAACATCAGCATTATTTGAGCCAACATTAGACTATGTAATTGTAAAAATTCCCAGATGGAATTTTGATAAGTTTGAGGGTAGTGACAGAAGGTTGGGTTTACAAATGAAATCAGTTGGTGAAGTTATGGGTATTGGTAGATCTTTCCAGGAAGCTCTTCATAAGGCAACCCAATCCCTAGAAATAAAAAGAAATGGAATTGGGGCTGATGGTAAGAGTTATAAAGATAAAGATGTAATTGTTAGTAAATTAATAAATGCATCGTGGGATAGAGTTTTTGTAATTTTTGATGCTATCCAAATTGGAATTTCACTTGAAGAAATAAATGAATTAACAAAAATTGATATGTGGTTTTTAAAGCAATATGAAGAGCTTTACTTATTACAAAATGAAATATCAAATTTTACAATTGATTCAATATCTAGGGATTTGCTTCTAGAAGCCAAGCAAAAGGGTTATGGCGATCGTCAAATTGCACATATTTTAAATTGTTTAGAAAGTCAGGTTTATAATAAGCGTCAGGAGATGAATATTAATAGAGTTTATAAGCTTGTAGATACATGTGCTGCAGAATTTACAGCAAGTACCCCTTACTATTATTCTACTTTTGAAAATGAGATCCAAGATAAGCAAGGTAAGGTTTATTCCCACAATGAAAGTGTTGTCAGTGATAAGAAGAAAATTATTGTTTTAGGTTCAGGACCAAATAGAATTGGTCAAGGAATTGAGTTTGATTATTGCTGTGTTCACGGCGTTTTAGCAAGTGCAGAATGCGGATATGAAACAATAATGATTAATTGTAATCCTGAAACAGTTTCTACTGACTTTGATACAGCTGATAAGTTATATTTTGAGCCAGTATTTTGGGAGCATATATATGATATTATTAGACATGAAAAGCCAGAAGGAGTTATTGTTCAATTAGGCGGCCAAACAGCGTTAAAGTTATCATATAAATTAGATAAATATGGAATAAAAATTATTGGTACAAATTATAATTCTTTAGATTTAGCTGAAGATAGAGGTTCTTTTTCAACCCTTTTAAAAGAAAATGATATACCATATCCAAAATTTGATACTGCATCAAGTGTAGAAGAGGCTATTGAAGTTTCTAAAAAGTTAGATTTCCCAATTTTAATTAGACCTTCTTATGTGCTGGGAGGTCAAGGTATGAAAATAGTAATAAACCAGAAAGATCTAAGTGAACATGTTGAGGATTTATTGAAAAAAATTCCAAACAATAAGCTTTTATTAGATCATTATTTAGATGGTGCTATTGAAGCTGAAGCAGATGCAATATGTGATGGTGAAAATGTTCATATTATTGGAATAATGGAGCATATAGAACCCTGCGGTATTCATTCTGGTGATAGTAATGCGTCATTGCCTCCATTTGATTTGAAAGATGAGGTTATTCAACAAATAAAGGATCATACAGAAAAAATTGCTAAAGCTCTTAATACTGTTGGACTTATCAACATTCAATTTGCAGTACTTAACGATATTGTTTACATAATTGAGGCAAATCCACGTGCTTCTAGAACAGTTCCTTTTATTGCTAAGGCATATAAGGAGCCTTATGTGAATTATGCAACTAAGGTGATGTTAGGTGAAAATAAAGTTAATGATTTTAATTTCAATCCTACATCTAAAGGATATGCCATAAAACAACCTGTCTTTTCATTTAGTAAATTTCCTAATGTAAATAAGCAACTTGGTCCTGAAATGAAGAGTACAGGTGAGAGTATCTTGTTTATTGATAATCTTCAGGATGAAAAATTTCAAGAACTATATTCTAGAAGAAAAATGTACCTAACTAAATAGGTTGATATTTTCATTTTCTATTTGTTTGTTGGTCAGTAAAATTTTGTAAATTGTTTTTATATTAATTCTATTTATTGTGGAAATAGTTATTGGCTTTTTATGTGTTATAATATTAGGACTCATTTATATGGTCTATAATTCAAAAAACAATACCGGGTCAACATCTACTAACGATTTAATTCAATTTTCAAATTCACTTAGTTCTCAAATACAAGAGATAAGAAAGGAAATAGATGCTAACTCTAAGGAAAGCAGAACAGAAATTGAATCTAAATTAAAAGATATCAATAAACAAATTAATGATTTTCATAAAACTTCTACTTCCAACATAACACAACAATTTAAGGAATCAAATAAAGTTATAAAAGATGTTACTAGTGAATTAGAAAAAATTAAAGGAACTAATGAGCAAGTTTTAAGTTTTGCTAATCAAATGAAAACCCTAGAAAAGATTTTAGGAAATCAAAAACAAAGAGGTGTCCTTGGTGAGATCCAGCTAGAAAATTTACTTGCCAATGTATTGCCTCCAGAACTTTTTCAAATGCAATATTCATTTAAAAATAAGGAAGCTGTAGATGCGGTAGTAAGGGTAGGACAGTATATCATCCCAATAGATGCAAAATTCTCTCTTGATAATTATAATAAGATGATTGAATGTTCAAACAAGGAGGAATTAGCTGATCTAGAGAAGAGATTTAAATCTGATATCAAAAGCAGAATTGATGAGACAGCTAAGTATATAAGACCTAACGAGAACACTACTGATTACGCCTATATGTTTATTCCTGCTGATGGTTTATACCAAGATTTGTTAAATAGCAGAGTAGGAACTCTAAAGATTAATCAAAGAGATCTTGTATCATATGCTTATACAAAAAAAGTGATGATAGTTTCTCCTATGAGCTTATTCCCTATGTTACAAATAACTGTTAAAGCACTACATAATTTAAAAGTTGAAGATTCTATTAATGATATACTAAAGAATGTTGATAAATTATCTAGCCATTTAAATGCCTACAAAACTTATCATGATAAGTTAGGAAATACCCTAGGAACTGCTGTAAATCACTATAATGACAGCACAAAGGAATTTAAAAAGATTGATAAGGATGTAATTAAAATATCATCTGGAAATTCACAACTAAATATTACTTCGGAAGCTATTGATAAACCTCTTTTAGAAGATTAGTTTGAATGAATTAGATATTTCTTTTCTACTGATTTAAAACCATACTTAAATAATAAGCTGAAAAACAGGTCTCCTGCTAAAGCATACCCAAAGAATGGTAGTGCTAAAGTAAAACATGTTAATAATCCCTCAATAGTCATAGGGTATCCTAAAATCCAAACTCCCAAATTAGTTATTATAAAAAAAAGTAAACTGCTTAAAAATATATTTGAGACATTAATACTTTTTATAGTTGTCCCTATATATGTTATAGCTATAAACGATAAGTAAACAAAAATTGATATAGAATAAAATCCAAGAAACAAATCAGAGACTATCATTGCTAGAATTGGGATTGCATATGCTAGCTTTTTATTCTGAAAATTCAATCCACTAAATAAAGCCATTGCAGTTATTGGTGCAAAATTTGGAGGATGAGGTATTAATCTTATTACAGCAGCTATAATTATAAATAATAATATAACAATCTCTCTATTTAAAAACTTTTTATTATTCATTTATTTTTTAATTAAAAATACATCATTTAAGTCAATATACATTTCTTTCTCTAACAATTCAAATTTATTACTATCATCTATTAGCTCAATAGGCTCTATTAATTCTATCTCTTTTCTGTCTAATGATATTTGTTGTAGAGCAAGAGCTAGAAGAGGCTCATTTACATCACCTAGAATTCCTAAATTTCCAGTGTTCTCATCAATCACTAAATCAGGATTTAAGCCATTTATATAGTCTGTATTTCCTATTGAATTTAATGTTTTTAAAACTAGAGGTTGTAAAGCATACGTATGGTTTGGATTGGCATCCTCAAAGCTAAAATTCTCAGCATCATATAGGGTAACAGAAGCTTGATATTTTCCATATGTATTAGTTCCTATATGCACCACATCAATATAAGGATCTAGGCAATTTATTACTAGTTCACTAGCTGATGCAGAACTTTGACTGGCTAAAATAAAAACTCTATTTAAATTTAAGCTATTGCTGTTTCCAACAAATCGATTGATTAAAAATTCAGGATCATTGGCTACATAATAGGATTGGATTTCATCATTCCATTGCTCTGTACTAATTATTTCTCCAGAAAATTGACCTGTAATCAAGCTAGAGAGTAGGATAGAAGAATTTACTGAGCCACCTGGGTTATATCTTAAGTCTAAAATTAAATCAGTAATGTTATTTGACTTAAAATTTGAAAAAATACTAATTAAGTCATCATCATAGTCTCCAATAAATCGATTATACATTAAATAACCAATAGTTTGATTTTGATGCTCTATTATTGAAGAAATATGAATAGGATTTTTTTCAAAAGATAATTTTGATAATTCAATA